>Ga0080013_1004981_pt1 | contig 12706 bp, 33 predicted proteins | sample ETNvirenome_6_85_FD_69236 | JGI IMG/M metagenome (GOLD analysis project Ga0080013, IMG submission 69236) | Marine viral communities from the Pacific Ocean - ETNP_6_85 (SPADES assembly) (version 2) | ecosystem: Environmental > Aquatic > Marine > Oceanic | place: Pacific Ocean | collected 2013-06-19 | reverse complement strand
TGGACATTATCAGCTAGTTCCTTACTTACTACTCTATTCCCTGTATAGGTTTCTTCATTACATACATGGCAATCATCATATATTACTTCTTCTTCTTTATATTCCCCCCATTGGATTTCTCCTAATGGATAACGGTCAACCACAAATTCTTCGGCATTTATATTATCGGGTAAGTCAGGATATCTTATTAGTTTCCCACGATAATATACATATATATTCATAGTTCCATTCCTTGTTTAAGAGGCTTTGAGATTGTTTTTGGTAGTAAACCCTCACCGTGTTGTCTGCGTGGGCTTATTCGTTGTCCTGTTGTCCGTCTTTGAGATTGGAAGTCCTGTATTATTTGGGGTTTCATTCATAGTCTCCCCCATAATTCTCTTTCCTTTTTTGGTCAAATGAAATTTGCCGTCTGTAACATTTATTCTACCGTCTGAAATCATATCAAGTAATGCTACACGAAATCCCTCATCTTCTTCTACTTTGGTTATTAATTCCTTACTCCCCATTTTCAATATTCCCTTTAGTCATTATCAAAAGATGAGACAATTTCATTTCTTTATTTTGGATTAGGTTGATTTGATTTTTCAACTCTACATAAAGACCATGATTATCGCTAGGAACTTTATCTCTAGCTATAGTATATAACTTCGATAATCCTAAACCTATTTCACGACAGAAGTCTAACTGGTCTTGAATTTTATCCTTATCAGATTGAGTCTTAAATTCTTTGACTGCATTTGTATGCCAATCTAAAAAGTCCGTATGTAAATTCTTTGTTTGCATTTTACCAACCATGCCCAAATTTAGTTTTATAATCTATTATGGTAATATTTTTTCGTAATTCTTGTTCGTTGTCAATTCCAAGTTCGATAGAAATTTCATCATCATTAATATCAAGTCCAAAATTTATTGCTGTTAATACTTCAAGAACCTTATCTTCAATGTATGATTGCATTGAACAATTTAACATCTCCGCACATTTCTTCCCTTTATGTTCCTCATTGGTTTTTATCGCTATAGTATATTTTGTTTCGGTTGACATTATTTTCTTCGTAACCTTTCTATTTTTATATTTATGTTCTCAACTTTTTGAAGTTTAGTTAATCTATCTTTTAGATATTCAAAAGAATCTTCATAAGAAAATCTTTTACTATCTAATGTTTCATGAAATGCTTTGAGAAATTTTCTTCTTCTATGGTTTGCTAATTCACTATAAGTAAAGTGGGTTAGACGTTTCATTTTACTTCCCTTTCTTTAAATTCTTCCCAATCAGATTTCAGAACAGATTGTCCAAGAACCATTTCACATTTTTCATTAACTTCTTTTGCCAGTCCTGTAAGAGGAGTTAGTCTCTCTTGAATCTCTAATAAAACAGCATCATTAGTGAGAGGAAATTCATCAGGTTCATACTCCCCAATAATTCTCGCACATTTTATATCAATGTCTTTAAACACTTTTATAAGTTCATCTAGTCTTTCTAAAATATCTTCATTAGTAATTGGCATATAAATTTTCCTTATTCCTTTTTGTGTACTTTTATTATACAGGTAAAACGTTACATAGACGAATCCAAATTTTACACATGCACTAATTCAAATTCCGCTTCATGATTCGTTTTATATCCCTACTATCAAAGTGTATGGACTGGTCATCAAAATTATCGTTGTGACTACCGTTCCATTCATATTCTTCCATTCCATCTTCGGAAACTTCGTATGTTCCTGTCTTATTCCATTTAGTTTTATAAGGTGTAACGTGTCTATTATCTTCTACTGTCTGTCTAACTAATTCATGTACATTCGATATTGTAGGTAAGGTTGTTTCAAAAGTTATGAAAACATCTGTTGATGGAGTTTCCTCTACAATATCATCAACATACCATCTAGTATGTACAGGTACTTCATTTCGTTTCAAACGATTTGCCCGAAAACTAAATTCCTGTTCCCCTAATCTCCACGTATGTTCTTCAAGTTTGACTAGGTATATGTTATAAAATTTGTTATCCCATTCCATGTTGTAACAGAAATGCTGTTCCAGTTCTGCATCTATTCCATAGTATCGCATGACAATCCTTTCAAATAATCAATATAAGAATAATTTCCCTCTTGGACATAAGTTCTCTTTTTACCGTATCTACTATCACCAAAATACTTACTCTCGTTATCAGGGTCTATTCGTGGGGGGATTTGAGAGTGACCACATTTAGTACACCTCATCTCTTTTCCCTCAAATAAAGTATCTTCAAATACAACCGTTCCCGAACATTTTAGACATGGGTCTTTAAGAATCATTATCTAATGGTTGTCCTACTGCATACTTACCATTCAATTCGTTTGTCCATTCATCATGGCAAACATTACACATAGCAATAATTTCTTTCCCTGTATCAGGGTCTTTAACTTCTATCATGTCATATGCCCAATCTTCCTTAAGAATCATTTCTTCATCATCAGATAAATAATTTTGACAAGCATGACAATAATTCCTACCTAAAAAACTAGGTGGAACAACTTTTTTTATTACTTTATCCATAGCGTTTGAAAATCCCTGTAGTGCTTTTTCATTATCCATAATTATATCTCCTATGCTATTAGTTTATACTATTAACTTGTGGAGTGCAAATTTCCCCAAGTTCCAAAGCTTGGTTCTTTTATATATTTTTTTACACATCTGTTACATATAACTTCTGTATTGTAGTAGTGTTCTTGCTTTGCATAATGTTCAAACATCTGTTGTAATCGTGGACTATACTCTGTCTTTTCTATGTCATAAGCAAACTCTGATGCTCTGTTCCGTTCCCCACATAAATCACATTCTTCAGCCATATAAAAATCACAATGGTCTTTGGCATATATATCTACGTGTTCACACTCGCCATCAAGACATTGCTGTCTTACTTCACTATTTAGAATCCTACGTGCTTTATCTTCAAGAAGTTGTAAGGCTCTTGGATATTGACCCTTGTCGTCATAAGAACGTACAGCTTTCAATGTCTCTAGATATTCACCCATTCCATTCTCCTATTCTGATTCTAATATATAATGTAGAGGCAGAGGTGAGTCTACCTCTACATTTTTTAGGTTGATTGGCTACCTGTTTATCCAATCTATTCCATTGTTTTATCCCCAATCAGATTCCGTTTGTTCCGTTACCGTAACTACGGAGTGGGTACAGGTATAAACCTTACAGGCTTGGGTAGGTCGAGCAACGTTTACCTAATTTAAGTTTCGTACACGAATCACGTTAATCCGTACCATGAAACACCTTATATAATGGCAACCAGTCGGTCTGCTTTTGGTTACTGGTCTTTAAGAGTGTTCGGCTTTTTTACCCTAACCTAATGGTTAGATGATTTGTTTACCGTTTTTACCTAGCGACTCACCATCATATTTAATATTGTACTCTCTTTAAACTCCTTTGTCAAATGTATGTTTTATATCTACACTACCATCACATTCACCACACCAGTAATCAAGTTCTTCAAGTGGTTCAAAATCGGTGTAGTCATTTACTTTGACAGAAGCAAGAAAGGTAACTTCATCTGAACCACATTCCACGCATACTCGTTTCATTAACTTATTCCTCATCATGATTATACATATCCGTTCCTATGTATCCCTCACATAATTCTAAAAATGTCTCATCAGCGTCTATCTCTAGCAGACTTTTTATCTGTTGCAATGTTTTAGCTACTGCTGTATAAGGTTTGTCAGAAATAATATCGTTAGCGTTTGTATCTAATCCCTCTTGCAACAATCCATCTATATCAAGATAAGCATATTTAAGTACTGTCTTACACTTCACTATGTAATTTAGGATATGTTGTACATCAGATGTATAACGATTCCTAATGTGTTCCTCATCAGTTGTCATTAGCCTTGTTCCTTTGCTTCTTCTTGTTCCCAATTGCTATCAAACTCTGCTAGTTCATATCCACCCATACCTACTTCTTCTTCTTCTGAATAGTGCATAGCACCTAATTCATAAGCATGAATCAATGATTGTACATAGGGTTCGTTATCATCAAAGGGTACGTAATGGTCTATTAGTTCCCCCATTGTTTGGTAGTATTTGTGTACCATCTAGTTTATCTCCTGTTCGCTTATTGTTTCGATGATTACGTCATCGTATCCTTTTTCAACCCACTCATCATGTGCTTCTTTCGCTTCACCGTAATTGTCGTAATGGTCATCTGATGCGCCTACCCATACGATATATTTATCAGTCATTGCTTGTCTCCTGTTCTTGTAAGTCATTCCATATAGTCATTCCAAAGTCATATCCTGTCTTGTAGTAATGCTCGTTAAACCGTTTTCTATTCCCATGTATTACAGCGTCATAAACACCGTCTTTGAAAGCCTTGAAATCTTTAGTAAGTATAGAGTCTTTCATAGCGTGTGGTCAAAAGGTGGGAGTTTATCTAGTGGCTCACCAACTTCCAAATCTTTACGTTGTTCATTTAGAGTTTCTAAATCGTGTTGACCGATTGTAGTATTTGTATAGAATCCACATTCCAGACATTCTACGTTTGTGACATCAAAAGGTTTATGGTCTGAATACCCATAGGCATCTTCATTTCCACAATTTGGACAATGTGTTGGATAACTTGTACCACTCATAATAACTCCATTTCATATTAGTTATTTCTAATTCTATATTAGTTATTGATAGTTGTCAAATGTAGTTGTCCATTCGTTAACGTAGAAATCGAATCGTATTTTATTGGGGTCAGAGAAGTCATCTTCATACCAACCATTCCAAATCTCATCTTCTGTTACCTTTCTCCCCACATCTTTTTCTAATATGTTCCATTGCTTTAGCAACTTCTTTTCTTTTCTATTAGCTTGCCAATTTGAAATCTCCCCATCTTCATGTAAATTTTCGGGGGATAATTCTCCGACAAGGACTCGAAACTTCTGTAGGTGTTCTTTGTTCATTCCCAGTTACTCTCCTCTTTACTCTTTTGTTCCACGCAGTCTCCACATATTTCCCAACCGTTCCAGTACTCTGGCATATGTGCGGGTTTATTATTTCTGTCATGTACTTCTTCCCATTCCATGTTCTCATCACAAAGGAGACACACATAAGGATAGGGCAATCCTCGTTCCGAACTATCTCTACCTATATCATGAATCTCATAGAAAACCTTTTCACCGCAACCACACCATAAATCATCTACTCGAAACTTTCTATAGTCTATATAGCTAGGGTGTTCTTGTACTTCTTCCGCATTCAAACCATCTTCCCAACCCTCATAAAATAAATCAGGGAAATAAGAGGGGTCTTCGGTAAACCCACAATCAAAACATTTATGCTTGTCTTCATCTCGTTTCACTAACATTACCGTTCCGCAGTCACCACAAGTAACAACGTTGATTCCTTGCGTGTGAATCTTCTCTAGTAAGGCTAATTGATCGGGCAAATCGTTTCTTGAAGAACACACATGGAGATTAGGGGAACAGGAATTTAGTTTAAAACCCAATTTTGTACTCATGACTGTAGCACGATCCATATCAAAGTTATCCAAACACCACTTGCTATCATGGTATTAGTAACCATCATAAACTTTTCAAAGGGATTGAGGTAATATTTTTTACTCCACATAAAGCTTTCCTTTACTTAATCTTATACTTCATACTAACAAATAAAAAAGGATATGTCAAATCCTAGTTAATCCCATAACTTCTTATCTAGTGCTTGTCCAAATACATCTCCGTAGTTAACGGACTCTACGATAAGTTTAGCATTACTTAATGCTTCCTGCAACCCCTTGTCCGTTCCATTGTATGTAATTCCACATACATAATTATCTTCATTGGTAACAGCAGACTGAATATGAATTACATGATCTTCCTCTATATGTGTAGCGTACCATGGTCTTGGCGTAGGAATATAATGATCATTACAAAGTTTCATTCCTAACTCCCTATAAATCTTTTAACTTGTTTCATTCGTGATAGAAGGGCTAGAACTAAACTTAATGTTAGTACGCCAACCAAAACAATGTAAATTGTTACGTCTGTATATCGCCCTATAGTAAATAGTACCACATCTTCTACCAAATGTAAAGCAGAAATAATACTTGTAATTCCTAAAACTTTTGCTACTCTATTCATTCCTAATCCTTTATATTTCTATATCAAAGCTGTCCGCTACCCTTTTCGTATCCTTTTGTATAACATGAGTATCTTTACGAATAGTTACAGTTTCATTATGTAATAACTTTGTGACTCGTAATATATGCCAGTTAAGATATAACAATACCAATGTTACCACAAACAAAGCCAATGAGCAACCTATTAATATAATCATCATAATTAGGGGTTATACTTTATCTTCGCTTTGTTCCTAGATACCGTAGAATTTTCTTCCATGTCTTTCATTAGTTTAGCAAATTGTAATGATTCCTTATAAGAATCTTCTAACAATGCCATGTAAATCTTTCTCTTTAGATTAAAACCTACCATCTCGTCTAAAAATTTTACGTTAGTGTTTGCAACCTCTCTTAATAAATATAGTTCCCCCTCATCAACTTCTAGTTCCGCTTCTGTTATTCCGTTATCTGCTGTTGTAAGTAAGACTGCCATTCCAATGCGTTCAATTAAATCTGGTGGAGCAACCCCCATTGCAGATGGGGTAATGGGTCTAACACCACTTATTGATATTCTTTCCTCTGGAAATGTAAGCATTGTAAAAACATCATCTAAATATAATGCTTCTGCTTTTGTTATCATTAAGGTTTTCATTGAGGATTTTTTCTTCATGTTACGTATCCTGAAAATCTAATTCTTCGTTTACATTTTTTACATTCCAGATGAGATTGTTGTACTGCTGTACTTGTATCTACCAGTAATAAATTAAACTCTGAATTGTTAGTAAGACATTGTGTAACTCCGATATTCATTTTAGCACACAAAACTTTCCTAATACTTCTGGCTAAAGACATTTCTAAATCTTTCTTCTATTTTTTACCGTCTTTATGTTTTTGTTCCTGTCTTCTCGTTTTATAAAAGAGTTCATATTTTTCAATGTTTTTCTTTTACTGTTCTTACGATCTCGACTTTCCCAACGATTCACAAATTCTTCTTCCTACTAATGTTTAAAATTAATTCTCCAAAGCATATTCTTTGGAGCATCATTACACTTACAAGTTTCTAATTTAAGATCAACTTTCTTTTCTTTCTGTAATTCTCCTAATTTTTTTAGGAAAGAATTTTCACCTCCTGATGAAGAAGAATCGCATAAAACACAATATGTAATATTAAAATTATCTCCTGTATCTATTGTCATTATACTATTCCAATTGGTCTATTTTAGTTTGTACTTGTTCTATCTTCATAAGTATTACTTGAACATGATCTTCCATGTTATCTACTCGTTCCGACATGGAAGTAAACATAGCTTTTTGTTCTTCGGATAATTGCACTAAATATTGAATAACATTTGTCATATTATAATATTCCTATTGCTTGTCCAATAATACTTAATACAATCAAGGCTATAAAAAATCTAACTGGGTCGGTAACATTCATTCTTCGCTCCTTTGTTCTTATATATTCAAATAATATATATAAATTATATGTCTCTAACATCTTATCAATTACCCAGATACTTGTCAATGGTATGGCGTAATATTTTCTTTTTTGATTTGATAATCATACAACTTACGATTTATGTCCCCAGACTTTTTATATGCTTTGTACATAAGGTCATCTCTTTTCATGTACCCCACCGTTCCAAGGGCTGTCAATGCAACTAATCCTATTATAGGCAATATCTTTTTAAGTTTCATCTATGCATTCCAAGGTTTCCATGCTTTAGGTTTATCTGTTATTTTACCTTGTTTCTTGCAGGGAATACAAATTGTATGCCCTTTCTTCTTATGAAGTTTTTTACCACAATCACATCGATTCCATGATCTTCTTGCCATTACTAACTCCTTTACTTAATTATACCACACGTTCCACTTAAAAACAAATTGGTTCTACTATTATTTGCCCTTCCTGTTCCCTAGTGTTGAACCTGTCAGCAACGCACCGAAGGCCAAATGAAACAATCCACCACCTTTAAGTGTGAATGGATCGTGTTGACTTACTAGTTTCTTTAGATATTCCATCTGTACCAGAGGATCATCGATTAGTTGTAGGTTTAACATATAAGCATCTACATCTAATCCCATTCGAGCAACGCCATAATAAAGCGGGACTAGAACAAAGTCATAGACACATATTACCAAATAGGTTATCAGGGCAGTCCACCGCCAATAATCACGCATTTATTCCACAGTAAAGAAAGGAGCTTTACCTGCCAATACTCTAATGGCGTTCCATCGCCTAGTAGATCGTCTTGTATCAATAGCTTCTTGTTCCGCTAATGTGATCTTTCCATCTTTGACCGCAGTCATGATTCCCATAAGATCATCTACCAAGTCCAAAACTATTGCAATACCTACTCCTAATAACAAAGGAGCAATGACAGTAAGTCTAGCAATTATCCCTTGCATTTACAATCTCCTCCACATTTACATTTATTCATTCCATACTCCTTAAGAACAGTTACAATCGTCAGATTTTTTAACTGCTACAGCTTTATGTTCTCCCAATAATCTAACTAACATAGAAAGTAATTTTGGTGGTGCTTCAGCATAGGGTTGATCTCCTACTCTATTAGTTCTAACTTCATCTATAAACTGATTTATAGCGGGTATTGAAGTTTCAGTTTGATCTATATCTTTCTTTAAATCAACCTTTTCTTTTACAGTTTCTTTTGATGCTCTAGTTGATTCCATAAGACTTGGTAATATTCTTAATAATAAAGGTAAAAATTTTTGTATAGGTTTATCTTTCTTTACTGCTTTTTCTTTATCCTCATCAAATAATTTCTTTTTGGCAGCTCCTGCAAGAGCACCCCCAGCAGCTCCTATTGCTGCCCTACCAGCTGGTGAACCAGCAATTTTAACCGCTGCTCCCAAGAGTCCTTGTTTAGTAATGAAAGTATCGAAAGCAGAATCATGTCCTTCTATTATCAATCCCTTTTTACGTTGTCCTGTAAAGCCAAGAAATTTCTGTAGGTTATAAGGTTTATCATGAGGTTTACCTTTTGGAGGAGACAGAGCTTCGTTAGACCATCTCGTTCCCAAGTCTTCCCCTGCTTCATTAACAACCCATGGGGGCTTTCGGCGACAAATGTTTCCGTCTTCATCTACTTCAGTTTCAGATACAGGTATGTATCGATTCCACTCTGGTTCTAATTCGGCTGGAAATCCTTGTTCATCTAGTAATCTGTGATGTAGTTGTTCTCTTGCCTCATAAGCTTTTTGCCCTATTACACTAGTATCTTTCGTTCCAGATGTATTTGTAAAGGGGTCTTGATCTTTCACAAGGTTTAGGAAGGAAGCAAGGAAATCTACCTTACCATTATCTTTAGTTAACAATGTTATAGAATTATGAGCATGTTCACTTTTCGTTAGACAACTTCCATCTATACATGATGCTGTAGGTTTACCATTATCTCCCTTAAGAATATCAAAGGCAGCTTCTTGATTGACTCCCTTTTCGCATACCGTAACTTCAGCTAGTTCCATATCATCGACTTGCATATATGATTCCAGACCTTTTTGAATATTTTGAGTCTTTGTTGCACTACCTGCAATACTATAAGACTTTAGTTTACCCTCTTTGATCTGTTCCATAACTCTTTTTGCAATGCGGGTATCATCACGTAGTTCCGTAATAAAGAACAAACCTGCTGGATCAACTCCTGATTTATATATGTTTCCTGCTTTAGAAATGTACGCTGGTAATGCCCAGCCTACTTGAACATCAGAATGTAAAACCATTGCGTTCCTAGTACGGAAATTTTCCATGTACGAATCAAAAGCTTTTGAAAGAGCTTGGTTTGTTATAAGATGTCCTTCCCTATCAACTAGTTCCACAGATGCTGGGCCACCTACAACCATAGGTTCATAGTCATCTTCAAACAATCCCATCTTTTTAGCAGCTCCAGTATAAACTTGATTCTCTGGAAAAGCTCTAACTAAGGTACTTAATTCTGCGGGGGAATGAATTCCAGCTTTAAATAATCTTTTATATTCGTTCAATGCTTTTGCGATATCTGTTGTTTCTAATGGACGTTTGGCAGCTTTCTCTAACGAAAGTATCTCAGCATCTTCCGATACAAACTGGTACATATTTTTATTTGTATCTGTTGCTAATACCATAAATATTTACCTCTATCTATCGTTCCAATTGATTCCCGCAAGGGCTCCAATAATAATAACTAAATGTAATGTAAGAAATCCGACAGCTATTAAACCTGTCTTTACCCCATACATTTTACTTCGCCAGTCCTGTATCTCTGCAACGTCTGTCTGAATACCTTGATAACTTTCTACAAGAGACTTGTTTAAAGCCTCTTGAGTTTCTATATAACGATCTAATCGTTCTGTATAAATTGCTAGTTTTATATCAGTAGGTTCAGAAGATGCCATTTTTTATCCTTGATGTATGCCCCAAATAACTCCGTGTGCTGCTGGAGTATTTTGGGCTGCTAGTACAGTAACTTTTGATCTAAAATCAATGGGCCAGTTAGTCTCGAATGTATCTCCACCTAATACTGGAATTCCTGTTGTGGCAGAAGCATCCACATCTAATCCTATATAAATAATATCACCTGCGGTACTAGATTCATTCCGTAGTTTGATTCCACGTATTACTGATAATCCTGCTCTTCGCCTTGAAGGGGATAAGTCAGCGGTACCTTCCCATTCATAATTCAATCCTTGTGCCCCATCAACATAAGCAGCATAATTGCTGTCCCCAAACCTTTGTTCCACATGAATTTTATCTACATAAAAATCAATATCATGTTGAGTTGTTGATCGAACTATTACTCTATATGCAGCACTTCCAGTTATAGGAAGCTTGTATTTAACCTGAAGTTGCTGAAAAGATGTACTCAAACTAACAGAGTTACCTGTTATAAGATCAGTTCCGTCAGAGTCTTGAATAGCAATTTCAGCATCACCACTAGCCGAAGCTCCTCTTACGGTAGCTTGAGCCGTTAACCATACTTCACCATCATGGGCATTACCTGACATTCCGGGGGTAGTCCAATAAAATCCTTCACCCGCCGCAGAGTCATCAGGATTAACTAATAATGATGCTGCTCCAGTATCTTGTTGAGCGGTGCTTCTAGATATTGCTGAACCATCAGCTGTAAATTCACTAATAGTAGCATGTTCTACCCTAGGATTTGCTACAAGGTTTACCGAAGGTAGTCCTCTATCAACACTTAAAATAGTAGTGACTGCATCATTTGCTACAGAAGCATCTCTAAAGGGGTAGTACTTAGTAAATGCGTGAACACTGGTGCGAGTACTAGGGTCTCTCTCCCATCCGACCCAATCAATGTTGCGAGTATTTGTCATTATATAATATCCTTATCCTCTAGTCCAATATTCTATTGTATAGTAGCCACCTCCAAATTAGGAGGTGACTACCTAATTATTTATTACGCTGAGTGACCCCAAAGTGTGATCAGGAAAATACCAGCGGTATAAGCACCCGTATCTCCACTACCAGAAGAAACTAAATACAAGTACTCAGAAGCAGCGGGAAGTGCCGTAAGAGCCATTGGTTGCTTAGTTAGCGTCCAGTCCGCTCCGGTGTTCAGCAAAGCTGTTTCAGTTAGATCGCTAATGGCAGAATTTTCCGTACCAGTAGCTTCTGTCGCTGAGTATAGATCAATGTCAGGCTCTACCGTACCACCACTTGTGGGAGTCTCGAAGCATCGCATCTCCCCAGCAATGATTGTTCCGTTTAGAGCTGCTGTGATCTGCCCTATATGACAGTTTGCAGCATCATTGTCACCAATAATATCAGCCGCTGCTCCACCCGGTGATAGCCCAGTTACATCTATAAGAATTTCAGTCTTGATTATATCACCTGCATATGTTGCATTAGCCTTATAAACAACACCAGTAGCACTAGAAATACCACTACCGGGAGACATGTTCTGCATCCTGAAAGCGGTTTCATCGGTACTACCGAAAAGTAAAGTCTCAGCGTCAGCCAAGTAGTTCCAGTCATATCCTAATGCGGTTCGGGCTATTTCCCTAGTATCACCCGTTACATCAGATTGTTTAAACGTATGTTTTGTCATTCTATTTATCCTCCATATTTTGGAAAGACATGCTATTCACATCATCTTGAACATTGCGATTTGTACGCCACATAGCTTGCTTGATTGATTTTTTCAAAGCAATCGTTGCAGGAACATCGGGTAATGAAGCTTCCATCAGATTCATCACTTCCCCGACCATTCTTTTAGTCTGGACATCCAGACTTTGCAACACGCCAGCAGCATATACATTTCTCATTATTCACCATTACATTACAGTACATTCATTTAGAAGTTGGGGGTAATTATAATAACCACCCCCAACCATTATTTCTTTTAGGTATTAAGGTCAGTTACCTTAGCCTGTACAAAGAAGTTCTTGCAACGCATCTCACCCATCGTATAGAGTAGACCACGAACTACCAACGCATTAGCTGCGAAGTAGTCACGGTTTTCTACATACTGAGTAGGCTGTGCTACAGCAATTTCAAGGTAGTCAGTGTCAAGAACGTAAACGTTCGAGCCAAGAACCGTGTCAGAAGTGTTAACACTCTTAGGGGTGTCAGCATCTGGCAGGATTGGGATA
>Ga0080013_1004980_pt1 | contig 12711 bp, 14 predicted proteins | sample ETNvirenome_6_85_FD_69236 | JGI IMG/M metagenome (GOLD analysis project Ga0080013, IMG submission 69236) | Marine viral communities from the Pacific Ocean - ETNP_6_85 (SPADES assembly) (version 2) | ecosystem: Environmental > Aquatic > Marine > Oceanic | place: Pacific Ocean | collected 2013-06-19 | reverse complement strand
ATATTTAAGAGATTATCCAAATGCAACACAAGTGAGCTCAACGCTAGGTCCTTTTGATATTACATCAAGTACATTGAAACAAGATACAAGAGCTCGTGCAAGATCGGTTGCAGTTAAAGTTGAAAACACCGGGAAGAATGAAGATTGGAAATTAGGAACTTTTAGGTTAGACCTACAAGCTGGAGGAAGAAGGTAATGCCTTTTCAATCAGAAAAACAAAGAAGATACTTATGGGCCAACGAGCCAGAGATTGCTCGTGACTGGACCGATACCTATGGTAGTCGAATTCAAAAAAATGAGGGAGGATTAACTTCGATTAGACAGCCTTATTTTTCAGGAGGAGAAATTATAGAAATGGGTCTTAAACAAATTCTAGCCTCACAAACTAAGAAAAAGGCACAAGAGTATGGTTACTTACCTCAACCCACACAGAAAAAAGGAATGGGCTGGCTCGGAAAAATGCTCGCTACTATGTTTTTAGGACCAGCAGCCGGACTAGCTTGGGATATAGGCTCAGGTATAATGAGCAACAGAGGAATGTCTTTTGGTTCTAATTTTAATATGCCTGGTTCTACAAGACAAACTACCCCACAACAACGAGCGACTCAACAATTCATGCAAAATTATAATGTCGGAATAAATCCACAGACAGGACGAATGACATCAGGACCTTTTGCCGGTAAGAATGCTCCAGGAACTTCTATGTTCGGATCTAAAACTCCTAAAGAGATGGCACAAAAATGGGTGGATAAATATGGAGATAAACAATACACAACTAAAAAACAACAACAAAAACAACAACAGATAAAAAATATAGCTACCATGAATCAAGGACCTCCGGGTGGTGGAGGAAATGGTGGAGGAGGAAATGGCGGCGGAGGAAAAGGTGAGTCGCCTAGTGATGCACCAGGAACACCTTTTAATAGAGGAGGCTTAGCAGGTTTATGGCAAAGATAGTACAGGTATTAACCAGACAAGGCGCGGACTATGACGATGCCGTTGCTAATTCTTTAGTAAGAGATTTAGATGGTGTGGTACAAAAACTTAATTCAACTTTTCAACAAGAATTAAAAGAGGAAGTAGAAGCTAGAAACTTCTTTCTAATGTAATGGCAATAGTTAATCAGTATAAATTTTTAGGACAGAATGTAGCAACGACGGATGAAACAACATTACTTACTCCTTCAATAGCTAGCTCAGGAGCGGTAGAAACCGTCATTATTAAATCATTTAGAGTGACGAATAACACAGGAAATACTCCAACGATTACCATTAAGAATGGTGCAATCAAGATCGTGAATGCTCAAACTTTATCCGCTAATGCGAGCACAGAAATTTTAACGTTGCCCTTAATTCTAGAATCAGGGGTAGCCCTTAAAGTCACTATGAGTAGTGGAGATTCTGTAGACATTGGAATCAGCTATTTAAACATTAACCAGGAGGTAGTAGTATAATGGAGACGATTAAACATAACGGGAAAGATATACCCGTGAAGCATGCAGACGTGAAGGTGACCATAAAACATAAGGAAACCGGCGTCATTTATAAGGACGATGAGGAGTGGAAAGGCCTCGGCATTGATCCTTCTCTTATCAAAAGAGATGTGTTGGTGACATTACCAACACTTGATTTGTTCGGAGAAACAAAGTAATACTAGGGGTTCAGGTGAAATTCCTGCCTTTATTACAATTACACAAAGATTATTATGGCTTTATTAGAAGAACAATTTACAGAAACATTACAAGCAGGAGCTCCTGACATTACTTACCAAGGTAATCAAGGCAAAGAACAAAAGATTGCTAGAGAATTATGGGATAACTTACCTCCTGAAGCTCAACAAAAATTTGGAAATTTTCAACAGTTCTTTTCAAGTGGAGCCTGGAAACAAGTTTTACAGATGTTGCAACAACAGATGCAGCAGGCCCCTCAACAAATGGCTCAGCAACCTCAACAAGGTTTAGGTTCCATGATGCCAGCACAGATGGCAAGAGGTGGAGTCCCTCAAGAAGTTATTAGTTTAATGGAAGGAATCAGAACACCAAGAGGTGAAGAAGTAATTGATGACACCATGACTTTGGCTTCAGCAAGTGATCCGATGGATGATAAAAATCAAATATCTTTATCCGTTTTTGGAAAACCTTTACATGAACTAACTCCTGATGAGCTTATTGATTTAGATGAATATATGGAAGACAAAGCTCAAAAATGGGCCGGAGCTTACGGAGGAATCGCAGGAGCCGATGGCCGTAGACAATATGGCATTGGATCATGGTTCCAGAAAAAGATTATGGATCCGATTAAAAAGAATATTGTTCCAATAGGTTTAGGTGCTGGAGCTTTATATGGATTAAATACATTAGGAAAAGGAACAGACAAAGGAGGAATTCTGGGAGGTTTAGGAAGAATATTTGAGGGAGGTAAAAAAGTTTTAGGCACAGAGATAGGATCAGGAGATGATGCAAAAAGTTTAGGTAGTTATTTAATGAACCCTAATTTTTTAATTCCTGCAGCTGGTTTAGTTGCAGGTACATTTGCCAAGAAGGATGACCCAGGGTACACGGGCCAAGGAACAGGGCTCAATTTAAGAGATGTCGGAAGAATTGCTAATATTACAGATCCTAAAACTGCTATGGCATCAGGATTAAGATTCTCTCCGGATCTAGAGACAAGAAAATTTACACCCGCAGAAATGCTTGAGAGTTATGCAGCAACAGATGCAGAAAATTTTTCAACTCCAGCCGCAGCTCAAGGCGGAAGGATTGGGTATGCAGATGGAACTCCAAACGTTCCAGAAGGCTTCTTAGAAGATTTTAAAAGAAGAAAATATGAGGAGATGTTAAATGAATTTCGTAGACACAGAGAAGACTACGAGAGAAGAAAAGATTTAGCTCCAACTCAAGAAGCAGCTCAAGGCGGAAGAATCGGAGCACAAGAAGGAGGCTTAATGAGTCTCGGTGGAATGGAAATGGATTTAAGAGGTGGGGGATTTGTACCTCTAGGGGCTAAAGAAAAAGCGGATGATGTCCCAGCACGATTAAGTAAAAACGAATTTGTATTTACAGCAGATGCTGTAAGAGCAGCTGGCGGTGGAGACGTAGACGCAGGCGCAGATAAGATGTATAACACAATGAAACAATTAGAAGGAAGGGTTGGATAATGACAATTATAACAAAAGGAATGGGTGCAATATCTAAAGAACTTATCAAAAAGTTTGGTAAAAAAACTGCCACGCATATGCACAAACAGAAAATTCGCCACAAGGCTTGGACGAAAATGGGTTTAAAAGGACCCAAATATAAAATTGGAAAAAAAACAAAGACAGGCTCTCATCATTTAGATGAGGTCTGGACGTATAATAAAAATTATAAGGAAAAAGCTAAAGGAGGCAAAGTATAATGGCTGTTACACAGACACAAACATTACCCGCACCCTTTTTAACAGACGTATCAACAGATTATGCAAAACGTTTAGGGCAAGTCACGGCTCCAGCAATGGTCACAGGAGAATTTGCACCCAAGGTTGCACCACAAGATCAATATCAACAAGATGCCTATGGCAGAGTGCCAGGAGGCATTGGTGCTTACCAACCTTACATTACACAAGCCGGAGCATATGATACAGCAGCCGCAGGTTATTCAGGACCGAATGCGTATCAACAATTCATGTCTCCGTATCAACAAGATATTATTGACACAACCATGGCTGACTTTGACAAGCAAGCTGCGGCTGGAATGACCGGCATCGGACAGCTGGCAGCGAAGTCAGGAAATTTAGGAGGAGGCCGTGAAGGCGTGATGAGATCCGAGTATCAATCCTCATCCGATAGAAATCGAGCACAACTCTTAGCACAAATGAGACAACAAATGTTTGGTCAAGCTCAACAAGGAGCACAAACGGCATTTGGTCAACAACAGCAATTAGGACAAACTCAAAGAGGACTAGCACAATTACTTCCTCAACTTTATTCAGCTGATACCGCAGCTTATGGAGCAATGGGCGCACAACAACAAGCACAATCACAAGCTGTTCTCGATGCAGAACGAGAAACAAAAAGAATGGAAGCTTATGAGCCTTATGAAAGACTCGGGTACCTTGGAACAGGGATCACGGGTATGTTAGGTGGCTATCCAGGTCAGTATCAATCAACCGTTCAACCTAACCCAACACCGTTGCAATCAGCGTTGGGAATAGGAACAGGTTTGGCAGGCATGTATGGTGCTTACAAGGATATGACAAAACCATGAGCACAGTATTAAGAAGACCTATGTTTAGAAGAGGTGGACAGGCTGATGGCATTACCACAGGTCTTGGAAGACAAGGTTATGCTACAGCAGGAACCGTTCAAAAGTATCAAGACTTTAGAAACATACTAGATACTATTTCTCCAAGAGGAACAGGTAACATGAATGATTTTTTAATGAACCTTAGTTTAAATTTGGTAGGTAATCCTCCAACTGGAAACATTTTACAAACGCTTGCTAAAGAAGCACAAGGACCTTTCCAACAGTTCCAAAGAGCTAAAGCTCAAGAACGATCAGGAGACAGAGAGTTAGCAGCAGAGTGGCTTAAAAGTTTAAGTGATGAAGACTTAAGTGCTATTGAAGAAAAAGTTGAGCTTTATATGCAGACTCATCCAAACGCATCTAAACAAGAAGCTCAAAAAGCAGTCTGGGATATGATGGAGTATAGTAAATCAGGACACGTGAGAGAAGGAGAAGCTATGGAAAATAGACTTACCTTCTTTGAAAATTATTTAATGAATCAATCCACATCTCCTCCTGCATCAGGAGTCAGAGGAGTGGCTAATCACTTATACAAAATGGAAAAAGGAACTTACCCTGATGAAATTAAAAAAGATTTAGCACAAGGTAAAGTTTGGTTTACAGATTCAACCGTGACTAACCGAGGAGTTCAGGATGGTAAGATCATGAAGTATGAAATTTCTGAAGAGTATCTACCAACATGGAAACCTTACGAAGGTAAAATTGTATACGATCATAGAACCGGTAACTTATTTAAGAAACAAGGCAATTACTTTATATTGGTAGAAGATATTAACAAGGAATAGGAGGATAAATGCCATTTGGATTTGACCCTCGTAAACTTGTAAAAGAAAAAGAAGAGCAAGAAAAAGAAAACGAAAAAGGTGTGGTATGGGAAGCCATTGCTAAAGATATTGACGCCGAAGAAAAAGAAAAAGCTTTAAGAAAAAAAAGTAGCATACAACGCTCCCTCGATAAGGCTGAACAAGCTATTCGTGAATCTAAATACATGCAGAAGCATGGGATAGCTACTTGGGCTAAGAAGAAAAAAGAATTAGATCCCACTTGGGATATTTCTCCCCTTCAAAGGAAAAAAAATAAAACTCTCGCAGAAGAATACGAAGATAAACCCATCATTGATGTCCAAAAAAACAAAATAGAAATGGCGGGGACCACTGGTGCTTTAGATATTGAATGGGAAAGTACTGGAACAAGTAGTAATCCTTTTCAAAGTGAAGTAGGCCTGGGTGAATCGATTGCAGGAGCAATTTTATCGGGTACAATTAAAATTCCTTATGGATGGGCAAACTTAACAGCCATGATAGCCGACTGGGCTGGAGAAAAAGATATTCCCGTTGATCAAAGTAACGTAGCTAAACTAGAACGTTGGTTCGATCAAACTTATTTTGGTGGAACGATGCGTTGGGGAGAAGCCAAGGCTCGTGAAAGTGCTATTGGTAAAATCACAGAAGCTCTAGTTGAAATTTATGGAAACTGGAAAGCAGCTGGTAAGCATGTTGTTAACTTATCTGATGATGCTTTTAAAATGTACAACAAAGCCATGGGTGCTGCTAAGGGTGGTAAGTATGTTAGAACGGCTAAGAATAATAATATTTATGAAGCTGCTAAGGCAACTCAAAAAGCAAACAAACTTTCTTTCGCTCAACAATTTGTAGGTTTAACCGTTGGAGGTGGAGTAGCCGGTGCCTTAGTTTATGATGCAGAAGACATTGGAACTTTTGGAGATTGGTTCTTTGATGAAGGAGAGTACTGGTCTTTAGATAGAGACAAAAGAAGTACCGCTAAAGAAGACGCAGGTAGAATGCTTTATAATAAATTAAAGTTTGGTGGTGAAATGGGCTTTCCTATTATCCCAACTGCGGTTGGAATAGGAAGACTTGGAAAACTTTTAAAGAATCAAGATGCTAACCTAGCTTACAGTTCAGAACGAGTACATAGGTTGGTAGATAGATTTTTAGCTAAACCTCTAAGATCAAGAGGCCCTTTTCCAGAAGATCAATTCCAAGCCATGCAAAGACTTCATGGTAAAGAATCTTCTTCAAGATTATTAACTGAAGATTACTTAAAAAACTTTGATCAAATCATCAAAAGAATTTCTAAGAACTCTCAAGGCGCTGCAAATGCTTCAGGATCAGCGGATGACATTAGCCAGGTCATTGTAGATACGATTAAGAAAGGGAAGCTCGGGGTTAACAAACAAGGTAAAGTTGTGGTTCAAGGGTTTGGATCGAAGGATTTAAACAAGTTAATGAAAACACTAACCAAAGATTTAAAAGTAGCCGAGAAGGATGCACTCGCTTTAATTGATGAGCTAGTGAATGTGCATGGAAGCTGGGCAGAATTTTTAAATGCGGTCGTTAGAGGAGGAAATATAAACGTGGCAACTAAACAGTTTGTGAACATCATGACAGATAGAATTCGTGATACCTTAACCACTCAATATAAAATTTTTAAAGACAATGGAGTCAAAGCCATTGATGAATTTACTCCAGCCAAAGATGTGAGAGATGAAGTCAGAGATATCTTTGTAAAAAATGCTGCTGATAATGATGTGCATTTAAGTAAATCTCAAGCCACAGAAATTGTGAATGATGTAATTAAAAATGTAGAACTGAATCCCGAAACGGCAACACCTATCTTTAGGTATGACTTACCCGGATGGAATCAAGAAAAACTAAGAGGAATTAAAAACATTGCCGAAAATATTACGGGTGGTGGAAAATTTAAAGGTGATAAAAAAGGTGGGTTAATTCAAACAGAAAAAGATTTAACCGCATTTAAAAGATTATTTGGAAACTATGAAAAAGCAGAGAATGTAATTGCTAATGTCACAACCGATCTTGCATCGATTGCAGCCCGTGACCGATACTATAATAAAATCTTACAAGATTCTAAAGAAGCTATTAAGCAAGGGAAAAGAGGCATGGTTTATGATACGCCTGGAGAAGCTAGAGCAGCCTTCAACACAAATATACCGGGCTCAACAGAAAAAATTATTGAGACTCCTTTAAAATTGCCTCAGGCATTAGGAGGAGAAGCTTATACCGTTCCCTTGAATGGAAAATTTACTACCGAAAATATAGCACAGGGTTTAAAACACGCAGCGGATATTTCTTTATCTAAAAAAGTAATGCCACTATGGTATCAAATTGCTGTCATGATTCCTAAAGGGTTAGTTCAAGCAGGTAAGACCGTGTTTGGTCCCTTCACGCATACAAGAAACTTTGCATCAGGAGCCGTGACAACCATCTCTACGGGAAATATTTTTATAAACCCCATGCAAATGGCTAAAGCTTTTAGAACTGCGATGAATACTATTCAACCGCAGATCCTTTACAAGAATAAACCTGGAGTTAAAGTAAATGTAGATACATCTACCCCTGGAAAATTTAGACCAGGAGCTAACACAACAGATCCGAATAAACTTATTGGTGCACAAGAATTTACTGAAGCAGGAGGTCAATCTCTTTATCGTTTCTTATTAGATGAAGGGATGGTCAACCAAAGTGCAACGTACCGAGACCTCATGGGTCTGATTGAAGACACACAAAAATCTAATTTCTTTAATTGGGTTACGTCAAAAATGCACAGAAAATTAAGAGCCTTTGGAAAGAAAGCTCAAGACTTATATGTAGCGGAAGATGACTTCTGGAAAGTTTGGAACTTTGCAGCCGAGTCTCATCGAATTAGAAGATCCTATGCCAATGCCATTAAAGCAGGGAAGATTAAATTAAAAGATGTTCCGGGAGGAAGTCTAGAGTCGGTAGACATTTTAAAAATGGCAACGAACAATGTTAGATTAATGCTACCTAACTATGCTTATGTTTCTAGATTAATTAAATCTACAAGACGATCTCCATTAGGGAACTTCGTATCCTGGCCTTCAGAAATTCTGAGAGGATCCACGAATCAATTCAATCAAGCCGTAAAAGAAACTAAAAATCCTATCTTTGCTCGAATGGGATGGGAAAGATTATTGGGATCAGCAACAGCCTGGGCAACGATTCCTCCACTAGCTGTGTGGGGATTCTCACAAGCCTATGGATTTACTAGAGAAAAATTATCAGCATTGAGAGAATTCATTCCATGGTTCTCTGCAGACTCAACGATTCTTCCTGTCTATGTAGATGGTCAGTATAAGTATGTGGACTTTAGTAGAGGTTATTTTTATGATACCATTGTTAATCCTGCGCAAGCACTCATCAATGAAGTCACTGCTAATCCCGATCAACCTTTGATCCCGTCTTTAATTGATGGCTTTGGGAAGGCAACTTGGCGATTAATGGATCCCTTTGTTTCAGAGGCAATTTGGATTGGGGGTCTAGCAGATCTCTTTATGAGAGGTGGAGAAACTAGACACGGAGTAAGAGTATTCAGTGAACGAGATGATTTTGGAACTCAGATGCAAAAAGGAGTTATGCATTTAGCTAAGACTTATTCTCCAGGTTCCAGAGTACAGGTGGAAAGATTATATGCAGCCGTGATGGGTAAAACTCACAAAGGTGTACAGTATGAAGTACCAGATGAATTGTTAGGAATGATCGGAGCAAGACCGGCACCTTTAGATCTAAGGAAGACCATGAATATCTTTATTAATGAATTCTTATTAAAGAACGAACGTTTGGAACGTAATCTAGCGTATGAAAATTTAAGAACAGGAGATCCTGTAGATCCTAAAGATATTATTAAGCAGTTTAATTATGCTAACCAACAAAAGTACGAGAGTATGAGTGAGATGAGAAGAAAAATTGACGCTCTAAAAGTACTGGGTTGGAGTGATGAAAAACTAAGAGAACTCTTTGATCGAAGAGGTAAACTCAATGCGTATGATTCAATCATGAATAATGAATTTGTTCCATTTAAACTGACAAAACCCACTATTGAATCCTTTGATCGATTGGTGGAAGACCAAGCTGAAAAAGGATTGTCATTTAAAAATCCTTTTGATGAGAGAATGATTGAGAAAATTAATTCAATGAGAGAACTTATGGAAGGTAAGCCTTTGAATAAAGATTGGACGATGGATGCTGAAGATTTCTACTATAAAGAACCATCGAAAAAAGAAGAGACTCCTCTTCCTGCAGAAGATGGAATGATTTGGGAGAAAACATCGTTGCCTCCAACATCGATGCCAAAAGTGGCACAAATACCCGCACAAATTAACCCACAAACTGGGTTGACAAGAACTGAATCTGCATTATTGTCACCGTCAGAGCAAGTAATTGCGAGGAAAACATGACACCCAAGAGTGTAAGAGAAAACATTATCAGTTTACAAGGCCACATCACAGGTCTCAAGAGAGACGTGGCTAGTATTAAGAACAACCATTTAAAACATATGGACAGAAATATTCATGACTTGGGTGGCAAGATAGACAAAATCTATTGGGTTCTTTTAGCTACGGTGGGGGCCGTGGCCTTACAATTGTTTCAGGCTTTCACCACATAATATATGCAGTTATCTTTAAATTTTTCCTTGGAAGAGCTTTCCAAGTCGCAAACAGCGACCAGGAAGGGTATTGATAATACCCCTAGTGTAGACCACCAAGCTAACCTACAATCGCTCTGTACGTGTATCCTACAGCCAATTAGAGACCACTTTTCTCAGGTTGTGACCGTTTCCAGCGGATATCGCTCTCAGGAGCTCTGTCTTGCCATCGGTTCAAAAATCACGTCGCAACATGCAAAAGGCCAGGCGGCGGACTTCGAAATCTTTGGAGTATCCAATAAAGAATTAGCAGATTATATCAACGAACACCTGGACTACGATCAATTAATTCTCGAGTACTGGAAAGAATCAGATCCAAATTCAGGATGGGTACACTGTAGTTATTCAGAGGGGAATAATAGAAAGCAATATCTGAAAGCTTATAAAGACGAGAATAACAAAACACGTTATCAACCTATGGAGGGACAATGAAATTTGTATGGGAAAAATTAAAGGCGGGACATGAGTCGTTATTCGTAACGGCTTTTAATCGCTATCAGGGATTAGTTTTATTTCTGATGCTCGTGGCCATCCTTTTAAAATAATCGAAATTGAAAATTCTGCGCGCGTCGCGCGTATATCCTACTAAATCCATGATCTAAGTTCTTCACCTAGAACTTCGGATGCAATATTTATTTTTTTACGTAAGGAGTCTTGGATTTTTTTATCTATCGTATCTTCGGCAATAAGGTCGATATACGTAACGGACTTCTTTTGTCCAATTCGGTGAGCTCTATCTTCTGACTGTAATCGTTTTTCTAGGTCATAGCCATTAGAATAGTAAATAACCGTACTTGCTGCATGAAGCGTGATTCCATAACCACCCGTTTGAGGCGTGCCTACAAGAAATCTGCATTTATCATCTTCCTGGAATCTTTTACGATATTTTTCTCGATTCTCCTGACTCGTGAGTCCATAATAATCAACCACGGACCACGGACCATGAACCTTCTTAATTTCCTTAACTATATTTTGAATGTCTTTTTGCCAATGCGCCCATATAATAGCTTTTCCTTCCACTTCATCTAAAATATCCATAAGTTCTCCTAAACGATTACTCTTTATATTCTGGGTTGTTCCATCATCGGCTACAAAATGTCCACAAGTAATTTGCTGTAATCTCATCAATTGAGTTAAAGCCGTCATCGTGGTAATTTGTTTTCCATGTAAAGTAGCTAAAGCCTCTTCTTTCATTTGTTTATACACTTTCTTTTGTTCAGAAGTTAAATCGATTGTTCTTTTCATGTAAATTTTACCTGGTAAATCTAAGCAGTCTTCTTTTAAGACTCTATAAGAAAAAGGTTGTAATTTTTCTGATAATTCTGCAAGGTTTTTAAAACCTGATACAAGCTGTATTGATCGACCCGAAATATACGCCGTTTTCATAATGGCATATCTCACTCTGAAAGAATAATAAGAACCATGACCTAAATGTTCAGGATCTAAGAAAAAACACTGAGAAAAAAGATCTAAAGGGTTTTTAGTAACAGGAGAACCTGTTAAAATTCTACGATATTTAGCCATATTTGAAATATGAACAATATTTTTGGTCCTTAATGCCTTAGGATTTTTAATAGTAGTAGACTCATCAATAGCCATTAGGGTATTGTGAGACAATAGAAATTTTTTAGCAAAGCTTAATCCTTTTTCCGTACTAAAAGCTTCTACATTCATAATAAGGATATGAAAGTCTGATCCAGTTTTAAATAAAGTTCCTAATTTTTTTGATTGAGATTTAGTTATATTCGCTTGCCACAAAACGGTCACTTTTTCAATATGATCAGGTAAATGAGCAGGCAATTCTTGGTTGTACCAAGTTCCTATCACTCCTTTAGGGGCTATAATTAAAAGACCATCAATTTTTCCTTTATCATAAAGCATTGCTGCATTATCGATAAGGACTTTGGTTTTACCTGTACCCATTTCCATAAAGTAAGCATAGGTTTCCCTATTCCACGATTTTTCTAAAGCAGTAATCTGATGCTTATACGGCTCCGTTTTAAATTTATAATTCATCTTTCTATTGACTTGTTATACCTGATCCACTATATATTTGTCAACTATGTATAGAAAGAAACAAGAGGACATATTCAGTACAATTGAATGTAAACCTGCACCTAATAAACCCAATACTTTATCTACAGTGTATGTTATTCAAGAAATAGCTGGAACGAGAGATGGTAGACCAAAAATAAATATTATGGGAGCTGCTCATTATGGAAAATTTAAATTTCTGTTACCTGAGCTTTCCCAAATCATTTTTTCTCCAGGTCCTTTAATTTTTAAGTTAAGAGATGGTTTAAAAAACTATACCATCAATGATTATTTATTATTAACAGGCGATCCTGCTATTATTGGAGTCGCGTGTTCTATTGTTTCTGATATAACTAATGGTAAATATCAATTACTCAAGTGGGATAAACAAGAAAGAAAATATTATCCCATTGAAATTAACTTACACGAGAAAGGAAAAATAAATGAATGATATTAATTTTGAAAAAGATCAAGAAGAGGTTCTAGATAGAACAGAAAATATAAAATCTTTAGCCGATCAAGTTAAAAAACTAAGAGATCTGGAAGATGAATTAAAAAAAGATGAAGAGACTCTCAAAAATAAAAAACGAGAGGCTGAAAAAATTTCAGGTGAAGTAATCCCTACACTTTTAAGTGAAATGGGATTAGCTTCTATTAAACTAGCAGATGGATCTGCAGTTGATGTGAAACCGTATTATGCAGCTAATATCTCTGTGAAAAACAGAGAAGCGGCGTATAATTGGCTTCGTTCTAATGGCCTAGGTGATATCATTAAAAATGAGATTACCGTTTCCTTTGGAAGGAATGAAGATAACAAGGCGGCAGAATATGCTAACCTTGCGAAGGGTCAAGGATTTCAACCAACACAAAAGTTGAAGGTTGAACCTATGACCCTGAAAGCTCTCGTC
>Ga0080013_1004979_pt1 | contig 12711 bp, 12 predicted proteins | sample ETNvirenome_6_85_FD_69236 | JGI IMG/M metagenome (GOLD analysis project Ga0080013, IMG submission 69236) | Marine viral communities from the Pacific Ocean - ETNP_6_85 (SPADES assembly) (version 2) | ecosystem: Environmental > Aquatic > Marine > Oceanic | place: Pacific Ocean | collected 2013-06-19 | reverse complement strand
CTTAATGATGATGCCCCATTGCCCCTCTACGTCGGCCTATTTGCCCCTCTATGTTTCTCTGTGTTTGTGTATGTTGGGCCTATTCGGCCCTAGAAGATTTGTAGCTGCCGCTTTGCGGCTGTCCCTAAATGTAGTTACCTTTAGGGGAATTCTTCCACACTCCGCCAAATCCTACAAGGAGCTTTTTGCAAATAATGGTGGCCGATCCTGGTTTGGGTTCCTTTTGTCGTAAGTAGGTAGAATCCATGCAGCGGTAGGTAAGTGTTTGTCGAGTAAGACCTCTTTGTGGGCGACAGCTTTCATTGCCAGCAGGAAGGGTTTGTTTTTAGTATGCAGGAATCGCTCTGAGAAAAAATCGAGGGCTTTGAGGGCTTTGTCTCGGTCCTGTTGGGTGATTTTGAGGTCAGATTTTACCTTGCAGTGCTTTTGGGCGGTGAGCCATGTAGGTTCTTTGTCTTCTTTATTAGCCTGCTTGTTTGATAAGAAGCCATCGCGTCGGATGACAGCAGCGACGACAGTGAGGTAGCGGGTGATGTTCATGAGTTGATAGCCTCGGTGAGTGAGCAGTGGGTGGCGAGATTAATGTAGGCCCCTGATTCTGAGCATTGGTACAGTGAACCTGGGTGTTGTTTGGCGATGTACTCAAGATATGCGTGATAGATGTAGAACTGTTGGCATGATGGGACGGTGCCGCCGTTTATAGCGGGTATGGTTTTCAGCGCGTGTTGTTTTTGTTGGTGGAGTTTTTGCAGTTCTTTTGAGCCTTTGGAGTATTGGAATTGGTTTCTTTCTTCGTTGAGGGTGATTCGTGTTCCGCCGTCTATTGTGATGTCGGCGTAGACCTTTCCGGCTGTGAACGCGCAGTCAGCGCCGATGAGGCAGATTTTTGGTAGTTTCCAGTCGGTGCCGAGTTTTACCAGGGAGGTGAGCACGTTTCCACCGGCCACTAGCGGGTGGAGGGGTTCGTCGAGGTATTCGTCTATCCAATCAACGACGCCGACCTGGTTTCCGTTGAATGGGATGATGTCTTTGAATGGCAGGTGGTATAGGGAGGGGTGTGTAGTAGCGCCCAGTAGTGCAGTAGTACCTCGTATTGTGCCTGCTGATAAGCTATTGAAGTGCCACTGCACATCCTGGGCATCCAAGACCATACAGTAGTCTGGTGTGATACCTATAGTTTCCAGTGCGTTCATGGCGTGGCTGACGGCGGCGATGCACACTTTGTCGCGGATTTCTTTGAGTTGGTCGATTGTAGAATCAAGGCTCGGGCCTGCGCCGACGACTACCATCGGTTTTTTGTCGGTGTGCCATTGGATGCCTTCGTCCATCAGGTTTTTCTGCAGGGCTTGTATTTGCCCTAAGTTCTCTTTGGCGTTGTGTTGCCATAAGTCCGCAAAGGCACCGTTGGTTCCTTTGTTTGCTGCAATGCGTTCCAGGGTTTTTTTGATAGAGGCGTTTATCTCCTCTAACTGGCTTTCTTTGAAGCCGCAGTGTTCACCCGCCCCAAAGGCCGCTTTCATCGGTGCCGGTGAGGGGTATCCAGCCAATATCTCCACAAGCTCATAAGGGGTTGTGGCTATAGGGATGTCGCAGTGTTTTTCAGCGTACTCGCGGTAAGGACCTGGGACAACCAGGACAACCCGCTCGTTACCATCGTTGACTGCGTCTTTGCACTCTTTGAGTACATCGAGCCCGCAAACGATTACGACATCTCTCTTTTTATTGAGGTCTTGTGAATCCATGGCCGCTGCCCACCTTCTCGGCTATCTCGGTTAATTTATCCTGTAGCCATTCTCGGGGTGGCATCATGCCATCGGCGTGGCTGACGCTGACGTCAGTCTCGATAATGCCGTCTTTCTGGGCAAAGAAATCAATGGTGAGACTGAATGCTAACTTTCGGTCAGACATAAATGAGGTCGCCCCCTTTTCTTGGAAACTCAGGTTAAGTCTCAGAGGCGACCTCAGAGAATGAAACTAACGGGATGCTAACTTATCTTTGTACGCCTGTCAAACGGTGATTACGTCAAAGTCTTCTTCCGGCCCCAGGTCTTTTTTGAGCCGTTCTTTTTTTGCGGCGATAGCTTCTCTGGCTTTTTTCTCAGCCAGGGCTTCAGCGGATTTGTGCGGCATGGGGTCTCTGCCATTTTCGATGAGGAAGAGCGGTCGTCTCAGGCATCCCATGGTGCGGCAGTTGATGGGCAGCATTCTTGTGATGTTGGGCTGCATTTTCCCCAGGGCATCGTTGATGAGTTTTGAGAGTGAGAGGTCAAAGAACATCATGTACGGGTGTAGTTTTTGGGCGACATGTTTACTCATCTCAAACTCTTCGGTCATGTGATCGTCTTTTCCGATAGAACGGATACGACCTTTCGGTGACTTTTTCGGCGTGTCTCTTTTTTTGAGTGAAGCGAGCAACATCTCGCCAGTCAGGTCCAATATAATGCGGGGCTCAATGCTAATATCTTTGCACTTGCGTCTAAGCTGAGTTGCCCACTGTCGGTCAATCTTGATGGTCAAAGTGTCCATTTTTATCTTCCTCCGTGTTAGGGTTAGCCTAGCATGACTAAAAAAACCAAAAGATTCAAGGACGGGTGGCATCCATTCAAAAAAGGTGCGGACGCCAGAGAGGCGCAGGAGAGACCGCCCATTCCCGATGGGCTAAGCGCAGAAGAGTTCTGGGACCGCTGCCAACAGGACCGACGCTACTACTTCAAACACTGCCTGCGTATTCGCGTAAAGAGGGACGGCAAGAACCTTATGGTGCCGTTGGTTCTAAATAGAGAACAAAGCATGATACTGGACTCCATCGAAGAACAAGAGAAACTCGGTGTGCCCATTCGTATCATCATTCTCAAATCAAGAAAGGTAGGTTGCTCTACGCTAATCGAGGCACTGGGGCATCACTTGTGCCAGTTCAATGAACACGCTATCGCCAAATGCGTTGCCCATCGTAAAGAATCCACAGAGGATATCTTTGAGATAACCCACCGCTACCAAGAGAATATGCACTGGGCTATCAATGAGATTTCATCAGGCAAAAGCAAACGCTCCAGCCGGGACATGGGCGTCTTCTGGGAACATGGCTCAAGATTTGAGGTGCAGACCCAGGGCGCAACAGATGCCGACCGAGGCGATACCCCAGACTTTCTACACCTATCAGAGCTAGGTCTTTGGTGGAAACGACGTAAAACAACCTCTGATGAAGATGTACTTCAATCCGCACTTGGATCCATCGCAGATGTCAAAGGCACCTACGTTATTATTGAATCTACAGCCTGCGGCGCTGCCGGGGCATTCTATAATCGCTTCTGGAGAGCCTGGAAAAACGAACCCGGTAACATGTTCAAAGCCCTGTTCTTCGGATGGCAAGAACATGAGAAGTACAAACTCCCTAAACAAAAAGGCGACGATGTCAGACACAGAGAACTGGTCCGCGCCTACAATGCAAATGACCCAGAGTCTTTCTGGAAACAAGCCAAGAAACTGGGCTATGATGAACGATGGGCACAAAGAGCCATTGAGCATAAGCTCAAACCCAACCAAGTCCGGTGGGCCATCCGCGCCCTTCAAACAAAGTTCAACGGAGATATCAAACGATTTGATACTGAGTTTCCACTAAGCCCAGAGGTTGCGTTCACATCCAGCTCGCAATCGCCCATTGACCAAGATGAAGTAAGAAAGCGGCTTATGGCGCTCGAAGACGACACCACAGAGCTGAAAACATATCAGCACCTAATCTACAACAAGAGAACCAAAGAGTCTAAATGGGAACACGGGCTCGCAAGATGGAAAGTTTGGCATGAACCAAAGCATGGACATGACTACCTCGTTACCGCTGATAGCTGTCACGGAACAGAAGAAGGAGACTTTGCCTGCATACAAGTGCTCGATAGAACAGATAGAGTGCAATGCGCCGAGTTCTACTTTAGAGCAGCACCCGATGATACAGCCAAAGAAGCCTACGCCGCAGGCATTTATTATAATGAAGCCCTGCTTGCACCAGAGGTAGATGGGCCAGGCCTCGCAACATTGCAGAACTTATTGGACTTAGACGGCGGGATGGGTTATCCTAATCTTTACGTCCGGTCCACAAGTGGTAATTGGTCACAGCGTTTTGGTTTCAGAATGGGGAGTAAGGCGCGTCGAGATGCTTGTGTTGCGGCCTTGAGTAAGGCTGTTCGTCAGAAGACCTGGGATTTTTACTCGACTACATTACTTCATGAGTGTCAGACTTTTATTGAGAAGCCTACGGGTAAGTGCGAAGCTATGCCAGGGGAGCACGATGATGCGGTTATTGCGATGGCGATTGGCTTGTATCTTGACCAGGAGCTAGGTGAGGTGGGTATAGTAGAGGAGCGTGCGCCTGTGGAGCGTCATGCAAACAAGCGCATTGCGAAGATGCTTGATAAGCTCAGTTCGCGCAACAGGCACTTAGGGGGTCTATAGTGGATATGATTTATGCGATCAGTGCAGTTATGACGGCATTATCTGCGTTTGTGATGGCTATTGCGGTCTTCCGTTATTTGACTCAGAGGGGTTGGCGCGAGAGCGCGGAGTGGAAGGAGCGTCGTTCTAATGAGAGTAATGATCGGGCATGGGAGACTTTCGAGGCTCGAACCAAGCACGACTTTGAGCAGGCATATCACGATTATTCAAGGAGGCAATAATGGCAGGTAAGAAAGCGTGGTGGGAGTATATTGCAGACCCGATGCTAACCGGTGTAGGTATGGGTTTTGTGAGCCCGGTAATGAATCTTTTTGGTCTTGGGCCAGAGCAGCCCCCGGCCCCAAAGCCACCTGAGCCAAATCGGTTGGCGGGTTTGCTTGCTGAGTCTGAGGATAAGCGTCGTCAGCGCATGGCTCAGATGCAGGCCCATAATGCAGTGAATCACTCTAATCAGGATGTTATGGCTGCGTTAGAGCGCATTCGGCAGAATTGGAGAGCCTAACCCATGAGCTACACAGACGGTCCTATTAGTGAGGAATACGGTAAGCAGCTTTCCAAGACTTACACGCCGACACCTAGAGAGAAGGCCCTGGCTGGCTATGTTAGTCAGCAGGTTGAGATAAGTGAGCACGCCAAGAGCCGCGTGGTTGAGGATTCTTGGAATGGCATTGCTTTTTTGACGGGTGAGCAGTGGACGCGATTCAATCGTGTTTCACAGACACTGACCAACGATGACGATCCGATGTGGCGCGTTCGCATGGTACTCAATTACATTCTTCCGACTGTTGAGACCTTTGTGGGCAAGGTGACTGAGAATCGCCCAGGCTTTATTTGTATGCCTGCTACTAGCGATGATGATGATATTGAAGCGGCTCGCCAGTGCGACAAGCTCTTAGAGTACATGTGGCATGAGATGGGGATGCTGGTGAAGCTTCGTGAGTTGGCTAAGTGGGTTGCTTGCGCTCCTGCGGGTTTTATCAAGAGTTGGTGGGACCCAACGGTTGGCGAGGAGTTTGTTGTTCAGGTTCCTGCTGCCGATAATGCTATTGATGAGACGGGCGCTCCGGTTTTGAACACTGAGAGCAAGAAGACTGGCGCTCCTGTGGTTGAGGTTCTTTCCCCGCTTGAGGTCAATTGGGATCCAGGGGCCAAGGACATGGATTCTTGCCGTTGGATTATACACACCAACTATATGCACATTGATCACATACGCGCCAGATGGCCCAAAAAAGGTAAGTCCATCAACCCAACCAAGGCGATGCACTCGGACGAGTATAGCCGCTCTATCATCAAAGAGGTGCGAGGAAGTCTCGGTGATGAAGGCGTTGATTTAGATCGAGTACCCGTAGTCGAGTACTTTGAAAAAGCCTCACCAAGATACCCAAAAGGCCTCTACGCACTGGTTGCGGGTGGCATTGTGTTAGAGCAGGGAGACTTAGCCTACGATGAACTACCTTTTCAAATGGTTCGCCATAATACGGTTCCTGGTCGTTTTGTGGGCGAGGGACTTGTTCGGCCGCTCATCCCGGCGCAAAAAGAACTAAATAAATCCGTCAGCCAGCGCATTGAAAACAAAAACCTTCACGCTCAACCCAAGTGGCGAGCCGAGAAAGGCAGCGTAGAAAAAGGCTCAATCACGGACGAACCCGGTGAAATCATCTTCTACAACCGGACTGCACAGCGTCCGCCTGAGCCATTGCCGCCGACACCACTAAGTCCAGAGCATCGCATGATTGAGGCAGAGCAACGCCAACACATTGAGGCCATTAGTGGCATTAGTGAGTACAGTCGTGGCATGGCCCCTTCTGGTATTAGTGGTCGAGCTATCGGCCTGCTGGCGGACCTGGACCAAACAAAGCTTGGGCCTACCGTCAGAGAGTTTGAGGCAGCTATCGAGGGCCTATGCAACCGCTTACTTCGCTTGTGGCGAGATAACATGCCGGTATCACAGACGATTTCTGTTATTGGTAAAAACACAGGCCTTGAGGTTTTTGAGTTTCACAGCCGAAATATCAAGGACACTCGCGTTCGTGTGGTTGCAAACTCTATGCTACCTCGCCATCCAAGTTATCGCCGTGAGCAGGTTATGCAGATGTTTCAGTTGGGTGTGTTGGGAGACCCGGCGGACCCTAAGACAAAGATGCTGACCCGTAAGATGATGGAGTTTGGTGATATTGATAAGCTCCACGGCGACCGGGACCGAGACAGAAACTACGCCCGTGAAGAGATTCATACGCTCTCCAGGGGTCAATGGACAGATGTCCAGCCATGGGAAGACCATATCACTCACATCGATGAGCATCTGAGCTTTATGAAGAGTGTGGATTTTCGGCTTCTTCCTCCTGAGACTCAAAGTATGTTTGAGCGCCATCTTGCATGGCACTACTACAGAGAGAGTCAAAACCAGCAGGGCGTTCCGTTCTGGCAGGAGAACCTTGAGGCTGGCGAGCAGGGATTCCCGCCTGGAATGGGCGAGCAACAGCCCCAGGGTCAGCCTGAGCAACCACCACCTGCGCCACCTATGGATGCTTTTGGTCCTGACCCGATGGCGCTCGCGCCTGAAATGGGCGAGGCCCCCGGCGGAGTTTCAATAGCGCCTGGGATGGGCGGAAGTCCTGAGCTAAATAACGCTGTAGGCACTCGCGGTCCCGGTGTAGCGGACTTTGAGACCGGGTTTGATCTTCAGTAAATTCACCCCTCTGAAAGTTTATTCTGCGTAAACTCTTCATTGACTTCCTTGACAATCTGTAAATTTGTCACGCAGAATCGTGTCAGGTTGTAAATCTTCAATCTGATTCGTTTAGCTCGCGATAAGAGCTTAGGAGAATAATGTCTGATAACAACATTAGCGAAACCGGGAATGTACCTGGAGGGGAGTCGCTGCCCCCGAATGCCTCTGCCGATCAAGGAACCACGCCTACATCTGGCGATACAGATGAATTTATCCCTGAGTATAGCGCAGATGGTCAACCGCAACCTGTTCCCTATGACCGATTCAAAGAGAGCAGGGGGCAACTTCGGGAGTTGAGAGGACAATTTGAGTCCACTCAACATGAACTTCAACTTCAACGTGATCTAGCAACACAACAGCAACAGCAACTACAGTATTACAATGACTTGATGCAAAGGCAGATGTCTGCAACGCAGGTGCCGCAAGTGCCTCAGGAGCCAGCATACAACTTCGATGTAGGTCAGGGATCTTTCGATGACCCCTATGCAGACCCGCAAGACGTTCGCATGAAAGCTCTTGAGCAGCAAGTGCAGCAAATGCGCCATCAATCTGCCCAGCGTGAGAAAGCCCTTCATGAGCAACAACAGGCTTTTGATGGTTATCGAGCGCAGCAGCGCCAGCAAGAGATTGCAAACACTATTGAGGGTAACCTCGGTAACGCGATTGGTAAATTTCCTGCTGCAAATAAGTTTTGGATCTATGACCAACTCATGAGAGGCCAAAGCCACGATGCCAGAAACCTGGAAATCTTGGCCAAACGCAGTCATGAAGAGACCATGGAGAGCCGTCGTCAGTGGGCAGCGCAAGGTGGCTATAAGCCGCCAGCCAGACCACTAATGAACTCGACTGCACCAATGACTGCACCTCAAGACTTTGGTGATAACCTGGAAATGGCTGAAGCTGCTGCGATTGAAAGATTGCGTAACATGTCTTAGGAGAAACTAATGGCAGGCCAAACTAATACTGCATACGATGCCGTACTCAAAGATTTCTATGAGGGTCCAGTTCGCGAGCACATCGAGAACAAGGTCACTATTCTAAAACTTACTGAAAAATCCAAGCGTAGCTGGAATGGTCGTCAAGTCCGCTTCCCGCTGCATATTTCTCGCAATGAAGGTGTTGGCGCACGAGGCGAAAGCCACTCACTGCCAGCCGCTGGAAACCAGGGTTATGTCAACTCGGACATTGAGGCTAAATTCCTCTATGGCCGGATTACTCTAACTGGCCCTGTGATGGCAGCTTCCCGTGGAGACAAAGGCGCTTTTGCGGCTGCGTTGAAGCAAGAGGTTTCCGGCATGCGCCGTGATTTGCGTAACGACTTGAACCGTCAGGTTTGGGGTGTTCCAGTCACAACGGGCGCATCCGCTGGTAAAACGGGTATCCTTGGTCAGGTAAATGGTGCGGTTGGCGCGGCTGAAGAAGTCACTGTTGACAACCCAGGCACACGATACCTGAAAAAGAATATGGTGCTGGCTTTTGGTGTTCATGGTGAACTGACAGGTACGCCGAAAGACACAGGAACTGTGGGTAATGTCACCTCAACAACTGCGCTTTCGATGACCGCAAATGTTACTTTGGACGATGGTGACTTCATCGTTCGCGGTAGCACAACGGGCACTGAGAACTCGTATGATAATGAGATTACGGGCTTGAGCTACATTGTTCATGATTCTGACGATGTAAATCTTCAGACCGTCGTCACCACCAGCAATCCTGAGTTTACTGCTCATCGTGAAGAAAACAGCGGCATAGGCCGTGACCTTTCTTTGGAGTTGATGCAGGTCGCTATTGATGCTTGTGACGAGCGCGGTGGCGAGGAGCCTACTCTCATCATGGGTCACCAATCCATGCGACGTGAGTACATCAGCCTTCTAACTTCGGATGTTCGTTATGCGCCTGAGCAACTCAAGGGTGGTTTCCAAACCTTGACTTACGCTGGTGGCACAACACCTATTCCGATTCAATTCGATAAACACGCACCCTACGGAAAGCTTTACTTCATCCGCCTTGAAGACATCAAACAGTATGTTATGAAGGACTGGGGTTGGGCTGACGATGATGGTGCCGTCCTGAGCCGCGTAAGCGACAAAGATAGCTGGGAAGCTTTCATGTGTTGGTACGGCAACTTAGGCTGTGAGCGTCGAAATACCCATGCTGTGATTGAAGACCTCAACCACGGCAATCTCTTGTTCTAATTCCCCTTTGTGGCTAGGGTAGGAAACAGCTTCTTGCCCTAGCCCTTTTACTTAGTATCCTCTCAATGAGGGGCAAACTGTGGAGTGGTAAACCATGATTAAAGATAAGAATATTGGCTATAAGTTCAAATTTCACACCGTTGACGCTATGGAGTTCGGATTCGACGCTCTTAGTGGCGAGGGTTTAGCAACTGCCGGGTGTACCTACGAGGAGATCGGGACAACAGGCGTCGGCGGAATAACTTACGCCCTGTCAGGGCAAGTATGCCGCTATGTGATGGTAAAGCCCAGCGACTGGGACTTTGACAACGACATCTTTGTTCGTGTCATTTTTGCCACGGTATCAACAACAACAGCGGATACCATTGACTGGAAAGTTACTGTTGGCGGCAGAACATTCGGTGAGGCTATCTCTGCTGGCAACCCACTGAGCACTCCCATCACCCAGTCAACCAACGAGGCCGTTGCCGCAGCGCCGCAGGCGACCGCCGCAGGGATTATTGACGGCGACGTAAACTTTGGTGGGACAACAGACGACTTCCTGGTGTTTGATGTCGAGATGGACGCTTTTGCCGCAGGGCTAACAGAGCAGAAATCTCTGATTGCCTTACAGTTTGCGTACACACCTAAACTGACAGATGGGCCGCAGCAGGCTCCTAATCTCGGTGACACGGACCCATGGGCGGACTTGGACTAGCATGATATTAACTGAACGACAGTGGCGTAACTTGAAGCGAGTGCGTTGGGATGATAAACAGTCCAGGCGTGTTCGGCAGCATATCGGTGACGATAAGCTGGTGGTTGGCTTTGATAGAAAAGAAAAGCACTGGGTTATTGCTCGTTTGTGCGAGGTCACTGTTATGGTTCAGTTTGGAGTCAAGACGATTCCAACTCGTGAAACGGCTCCTGTCATCTGGAAGCATTGGCTCGATGATGACGGGACGCCGCTTCACATCACAGACCCTCGATTGGTCTCCTATATCCAGCGGTGTGACCTATGGCGTCAGGGCGCAGATAAATATATCAAGCAATTTGAGCACACTGAGTGGCTGGAAGATAGACGAGAGGCCTCTGAGGAAGACGATCTTGGGTACATTGCGAAACATCTGATATACCCGAGAGTCAAAGAGGCAAGCGACAAAATGGCAGGCTTCGTTAACAGGTCACCCCTTGAGCGCAAGTTCTTTGAACCGCAGAAGTTTCGCGCATCCTGGGAGACTACACACGATAGGGTAGCGGCATGAGTTTAGTCACCACCAGAGGCACAGCGAAAACGCTTGCCAAAACGCTATTGGATGAGAAGAGCGATACATTCTTTTCCCAGACCAATCAGAATAATTTGGTGGACGAGGCTAATCGCATTGTCTGGCGTGAGCTTATCAACACTAACTATGAGTACTTCTTAGATACAGCGACCCTAACATTTACGGCAAATGCGGAGCGGATTGATATCGAGGATGTGGGCGATACGCCTCATAAGATAATCGACATTGGGCACACTCCATCGAGCGGCGCTATTACGCCCAGCAATCCGTTCACGCAGTGGCGACCCATGCGCTTTGTGGAACGGTATCAGATACAGAAGCAGGGCGCTTCTCAGCGAAACAGCACCTCGTCATACCATTTTGTTCTAGTCGGAAAATACCTATATGTGTCCCCCATCCCAACCAAGGCACTCAATGTACACCTGTTCCACATCGCGCCATTGGCTGCAATGACAGACGATGCCAATGAGTTGCTTGGCGGAAGAGCGCAAGACACCTTTGGTGATTGCGTAGCCTACTGTCTAGCGGACTTGATGAACAGCAAGCAGCAGGGCCAGAACCCGGTCATTGATAGGTTATGGATGGAGGCACAGACGAGGATAAAAGATCACGCTACGAGTAGAAACTCTAACGAGGGTGGTCACGTCCGAGTCACCCGCGCAAGCTGGGAGTAACCCGTGGCGCGAGGCTCCAAGATGATAACGCTCACCGGCCCTTGGCTGGGTATTGAGGAGCGCGAGAATTATCAAACGCCCAAACATTGCTCAATTGCTCTCAATTGCGACTTTACTCGTGGCAATATTGAGGCAAGAAAGGGATTCAAGCGTATTCATGCACACAGCAACACAGGTGCATTATTCACGCATCTGGTCAAAAAGAATGGTAAGCCAAAGTATATTATTGCCGCTGGTCCGCAGGTGGGCGCATCCAATATAAACTTCTTTGTCTACGACATGAATGGTAACCGCGTAGATCAGGATGACCAGAAGTTCAATGAGCCCTATGACCTCGATTGGCGGTGCTCTTTTGTGGATACAATCATCCCCGTCCTTGACCCAACAACAGGACTCAGGACGGTGCCACACCGATGCACCCTAATAGTCACCCCATACAGCACCTACATTCATGATATAGACGCCAATCCAAAAGTGATGAGAGACGCGGTGGCTGCGGATGCCTTTCGGGGCGATGATGTCAATATATCATACTGGTCGAATATGCCCCGTGGGCCGATAGCCGTTGGGCACCAGGGGCGGGTTGCTTACGCTGGGTTCAAGGATGGCAGTGAGGTACAGCTAACTGCAATCATTGAGGATAACGAAGACTTTCTTATGTGGGACTCGTTAGACCTAAACACAAAATCAAGTTACAAAATGGGTCCACAGTGGTTTGTTTTGAGTGACCCGTTCGACCCGCTTGGAATCAGGGCCAATTACGTCTTCAGGGTGGGCGACCGGGAGTCTATTACCGGGCTGTACTCGTTCATGGAGCAACTCATTGTTTTCACTGACGAAAGCATCTATACCCTGATGGGGTCTGGCCTAGACCCTGCGGGCAAGCCTAACTTTGTCTTTAGGAAGCTTGTCAGCAATGTTGGGTGCATCTCTCAGGATTCGATAGTGGAGGTTGGTGGGGCGTTGTACTTCGTGGCTCACGATGGAATCTATGCCTTCCAGAGCCAGGGTCCAGAGGGTGGCGTTACCAAGATAAGTAAATCAATAGACTCTATCTTTAGCGGTCGCAAGGCATCGGACCATGTGCATACGGAGATCAACACAGAGTTATCCCAACTGGGCTATCCATTTGTCCTGAACATGCACGATATGCGCCTAAGCCACGCCATCCATATTCCAAGTAGAAACGAGGTCTGGTGGACAGCATCAATGGTTAGCCATCCATCTATGGATTTTGCCGTGACCATCATCTATGACTACGGCAACCAAGCGTTTGGCTATTACATCAAGCAAAAGACAGCAACAAGCAAGCATGATGTTGGTATATTTAGTGGCGTTGTTACCGGCCATGGCAGCAGCGAGCGCATCCTGGTTTTCAATAACCAGGCGCAGATATTTGA
>Ga0080013_1004978_pt1 | contig 12712 bp, 27 predicted proteins | sample ETNvirenome_6_85_FD_69236 | JGI IMG/M metagenome (GOLD analysis project Ga0080013, IMG submission 69236) | Marine viral communities from the Pacific Ocean - ETNP_6_85 (SPADES assembly) (version 2) | ecosystem: Environmental > Aquatic > Marine > Oceanic | place: Pacific Ocean | collected 2013-06-19 | reverse complement strand
TTGATTTAGATTATCCTATCGTCCATCGTACTTCTGGTTATATCATTTACGAAGTAAAGATCTAGAGCCGATAGCCCAATTGGCAGAGGCAATGGACTTAAAATCCATACAGTGTGGGTTCGAGTCCCACTCGGCTTACCAATCCTATGTATAGACCCCTACCTAACTACCTAACAATTAGACCCTCCTCTATTCATGGGGTAGGGGTATTCTCTACCTCTGCTATACCTGAAGGGATAGACATGGGGATCTCTCATCATTTTATCGGGGAGTGTATTGTTAGGACTCCTTTAGGAGGGTTTGTTAATCATTCAGAAAAGGATTTTAATTGTCGTTTAGAGAAGACCACTATTTGTGCTAATTTAGTGAGTATCAGGGAAATTTTAAAAGATGAAGAACTTACTGTTTGTTACCAATGGTACACTCCAGCTTCAAAATAATAGGTACTGGGAGTCGCATGAGTAGGTCGAAGGCTCTTAGAAACGATCCTGGGGATGCCATTTTGTCATGTTTACGTGTTTTTGATGATTTTGAGGTAAAATAGGGAAATGAAGGAGTTAGGAGGATTGATGCTATGAAAAATTTAGATTACGAACAGATTGGTTCTTTCGTAGGGAAACTTGTAAAGGTAAAGCAGAAAGCTTATGGTGATTCTTTTGGAAGGAGTGGGGACTGCTTGAGACAAATGTTTCCTAATGGAATCAAGCCTGAACAATTCGATGATTTACTTACCATCGCTAGAATCCTTGACAAACTATTTCGTATAGCTAGTGATCCTAGTGCTTTTGATGAAAACCCCTACCAAGATATCGTAGGGTACGGGCTGCTGGGCATGAAGAGGCACTCTAAAGACTAAAAAATTTGGGGATATTGCTTGACAGACCTACCTATACTTGGTATAATAGAGCTTCAAAGGAAGAAGGAGAACTAAATTGCGTAAAGTAACATACGGGCCGTCCCTAGTCTCAGACTTACTAGAGGGACAGAAGGTAGAGATCTATAGGAATCGACATAAGAATTGTTATTCTGTTCGACGAAAAGGTAAGGTGGTAGCTTACTTGAACTATACCGATGAACTTATGCTGAAAGATGTAAAGTTTGCTGTCCAGCCAGCAGGGAGAGAAAGAGTTCGTAGGGAGAATAAGAAGAACGTTCATGCATTTGTACGAGGCACAGTAATACGGACGGGAGGCTTGGAGCGAGAGGGCATTTTGAGAAGGTGTGGGAGAATGGTAAGATATGATCCTTACACCATGGACTCTTTTGAGGCCACTCAGGATGCTCCTTTTGTTGGTTGGAATGGTGATCCTGTGTATGAGGGAAAGAATGTTATCTTCAGGAATGGTAAGGTGCTTGTCTAGGTATAAGGAACCTGATAGATATGTTCTACCTATCACCCTGGTAATTTTGTTAATTTTGATGGTATATTATTTTTAGGATAAAAACGATGCAAGAACAAACGTTTCAAGAAAGTATGGCAGATTGGCTCAGACATGCACCCTACTTGACCCTATCACTTGTTTTACATGTTATTGCTATCGCAATTTTTCTTTTGATGCCCCCCACTCTTATTGCTCAAGAGAAGAAAGCACTAACCATGGCTCCCGTTGAGGAAGAAGTAATCATTGAAGAGCCTGAAGAGCCTAAAGAAGAGCCTAAAGAAGAGGAGCCTGAGGAGCCGATTCTTCAAGAGGTAGAAATCTCTGAGCCTGAGGTTACAGAAGAAGAGAACTTCGAGGAGACAGAGATTGAGTCTTCTTTTGAAAGTAATCAGTGGAACGTAGCTGTTGGATTGGGAGGAGGTGCCACTGGTAAATTTTCTAAGCGAGGAGACGGTAGAGGAAAATTAGGTGTAGGCAGAGGGAGAGACACGGCCCAGGCTATTGAGTTTGGACTGGAATGGCTGAAGGCTCATCAAGATGATGATGGTAAGTGGGATGCTGATGATTTCATGAAACATGATTATGATGGTGAACTCTGTGATGGTGAGGGGAATCCTGTTCATGACGTAGGACTGACAGGACTTGCGTTGCTAGCTTTCCTTGGTGACGGATCGACAATGCGATCAGGCCCATACAAGAATGTAGTTAAAAAAGCTGTTGGATGGTTGCGTAGAGAGCAAGATCCAAATACGGGGTTGTTTGGCACCAATACGTCACATGATTTTCTGTACGACCATGCCATTGCGGCTCTTGCAATGGTTGAAGCTTACGGCTTATCTGATTCTACGCTATTAAGAAAGTATGCACAGAAGGGTATCAACTATCTGGAATCACATCGTAATCCTTACATGGTCTGGCGTTATCAGGCTCGGAATAATGATAATGATAGCTCAGTGACAGGGTGGTGCGTGATGGCTTACAAGTCGGCACAGGATTTTAATCTTAAAGTTAATGCTCAGGCTATGAAACTATGTTCGACATGGTTCGATTCGGTTACTGATACTACTTCTGGCCGATGTGGCTATTCTAAGCGAGGGGAAATTTCTTCTCGGCATCCTGGAGATCACTCCACACGCTTTCCTCCTCAGAGAGGAGAGGCTCTTACGGCAGTAGGTCTGTTGTCTAGATTTTTCTTGGGTGAGAATCCTGAAGACAATCCAATCATGACTGCCGCTGCTAATACTATCTTGTCAAAGCCCCCCATCTGGGATAAGAAAGCTGGGGATATCGATCACTACTACTGGTACTACGCAACGTACGCCCTTTATCAGATGGGTGGTCGCCACTGGAAAGAATGGTCGAAGAAGCTGACGAAAGCAGTTGTTAAGACGCAAAGGAAGGATGGTAACTTCAAAGGATCCTGGGATCCCGCTGGTGCTTGGGGAGAGGATGGAGGACGGGTTTACTCTACAGCCATTCTAGTACTTACTTTAGAGGCTTACTACAGGTATACGCGAGTGTTTGTTCGCTAACCAGGAAAAAGAATGTCTCAAATTAAAAATATTGGAGATCTCGCTGAAGTTTTAGGTCTTAACAGAGAGTGTGTGAAACAATTCAATGGGGAATCCACGATAGCAAAAGCGTTATTTAAAGGTACCACATGTGGAATACTTTTTGATTATACTTCTAAAGGTATTCTTCTGGCTGGATATTGCGAGGGCAGCGACTTAGAGTGTGAAGCTTATTTCCTAGCTTATCCTTTCACCGAGGAGGAGTTTTGGGCTACTGTAACTCAAGCAGACGAAGATGGACTTGATGTATGGGATTCAACACATGGTTGTGAGCATTGCTGGCCCAATGGTTGTATGGATGAATGGGACAATTTGTTTGAAGCAGGGGAACCTGGGGGACCAGTGGATCCTGATTGTACGTACTGTAGAGGAGAAGGAGTATCAATATGATGGAAGATATGAAGAGGATAGCAAAGTTTTATTTGCCCTACATTCTTGTTTTGGGGGCTATTTTTACGGTTGCAGTGGTGACATCATCGTTTACCACAGCCCCTCAACATAAGATGTATGACCAGAAGTGGGAGAAGTTTGATCAACAGCTATACCGTTACAGCATCTATGATGGTTGGCTAGTGAAGTATGGATCAATGGGGATGACATTTGTGCCTGATGCAGCACACCAGTGGAAGTTGGAGGAAGAGTAATGATGAGATTAGATGAAGCGGTTGCTTTAGTTGTGGATGCAGTGAGAGCCCCAGGAGGTTGCCCAAGAACCTCCGCTGAAGCTCAAGAGGTGGCAGATGCTGCTGACGTTGTTGAACATTTTTTCAGTGAGTATTTTAAGGGGGCAGATATAAAGGCGAGAAAAGAGCTAATAAAGAAGATCGGGTCTAGGACTCCTAAAGAAGCGATGGACGAGATAAAGTATGATCTGGGTGGCGAGGGATGAAAAAAGTAGTAGTCAATCTAACTTATTCTTGGACTATAGATAAGAAACAATGGAAGGAAAATAAAACCTTCATGGAGCAGGTGGAGAAGGAACCTAGAATTATTTTAGGTTATGATCTTAAGACTACCTTCTGGAATTTAAATGATATTACGTACCCTAAACTCAAAAAGATTGAGGTGAAGAATGTTGACTGAAGAGCAGTGGTTAAAAATAGAGCGGAAGTATGGAAAGCTAATGTACAAGATTAGCCATCAAATAAGTGGAGACACAGCTATTGCAACGTTTGAAGATAACTTACAAGATATAAGGTTAGCTGCAATGGAGGCTGTAATAGGTTTTACGAAACAAAATGGTGGGGAAAACGGAAAGTTTGAAGAATTTTGGGGAAGCAAAGGTTTCGATCAGTATATCAAGACATGCATGTGGACTAAGAAGAATAACAAGGGAGCCAAGATTACAAAGAAAGCTCCTATTCTGAGAGGTACAGTTTCCACAGATAAAGAAGAAGTGTTGAGTTTATCGTGTGACGCTAAGTCTGATATTGGGATGTTATTTGAAGAGGTGACTTGTATGTTATCTCCTACCCAACGAGACATCGTGCAGTTAGTGGTTAAAGATCCTACTTTTATTAAACCGAGTGCAAAGATTAATGTTAAGAGAGTTGCCGAAGAATTAGGTATGTCTTGGTTTGAAGCCAACAAGCATATTAAAAATTTAGGAGCAATTTTACAGAATGAGTTGTGAGGAGAGTATATAGTGATAGAGTACAATTATAGGGTTTTCGAGACTGAAGTAAGAAGCATCCCAGCACTCAATCAACTACTGGAAGCTCTCACTAAGGCAGGCTGGGAACCCATTAATGTAGATTACGTTCGTTATACAGTTTTCGCTAAGAAACCTACAACCCTCAATGATTAAGGAGAGAGAGTTATGAAGTATTTGATTTCGATGTTAACAATGTTTATTTTTAGTTGCTCAATTAACGCGCAGTTCCCGCGTCTTAAGGCTGATAGGGTAGGCGATGTTTACTCTAGTGAAACGTGGGGACGCAGTCATGATGTTCCTCCCTTCGTTACTACCAAGGATAGGGTTACTTGCCTGTGGCAAGAGAAGGTAGCGGTTAAGAGTAATCATAACGTTCCGATTGTGTGCGGTAAGGGAGACGGTGAGTGTGGTGTAAAGGATTGCAAGTGTACCTGTCATCCTAAGAAGAACGCTACCTGTCATCCTAAGAAGGACGCTACCTGTCATCCTAAGAAGGACGCTAAGAAACATGACCATAAGAGGGGACACAGTAATGATCATAAGAGGGGTCACCATCGAGGTCGTACGAGCAGCACCAAGAAGCCTGAAGCTAGGAAGGGTCCAGGATCACATCAACCAGGACCAGTGCGCCCTAGTGCTATCTCTGAGACTCTCAGGCAACGTCTAGAAGAAGCAGTTAAGGATGGTAGGATGAGTGATACTCGACGATCTCGTGAGGCAATTAGGAAGCGTATTGAAGACTGGAGAAAGAGAGCACACGATGCGAAAAAAGAAAGTTCAACAAAAACTCACCGAGGTAAGTAAAGAACAAAATATAGAGGAAGAGAAGATCCTTAAGATCTTAGATGTTCTTTATGAAGAGTATTTAGTTACCAAAGAAGAGCATCAAGAGCTTAAGGATCTTGCTAGTAAGCCTTTGAAAGTTCCTTCAAACTCTGGCAGTAATTTTTCTGATAGACACTATAAGTGACTATAATATAATATGCCTGCTGCAATAGCTAATACTAACCTTTCAAAGAGCCAAGGTCATTGTTGGCCCCCAACATGGCCTACTTTAGGTAGTTCTGATGTGCGCGTAGGGAATGGAGTCTCTCTTTGGGGGGTAGTGAGAGTGGGAGATCCTTATGCTACGCATCCAGGATACTGTGGCAAGATTCCTCCTCACTCATCTGGGGCTTTGACAGGGAGTCCTGATGTATTTGCGAATGGTATTCCCGTGCATAGAGTGGGGGACTATCTGTTTTGTTTTGATATAGCAGCACAATCTGCGTCCCCCAGCGTTGTAGTAAATGGAAAACCTGGGAAATATTCGGGGCCAGGGGGGGTACTGGCTCCTGTTTTTAATTTCCCTGGCGAAGTCACTATTGATGATGTAAATTACCCAGGTTACGGTAGGTAAAAGGTGGCAAGAACTGAAGGAGCTATATTTATTCCTGTTCCCTTTTTTTATAACAGCAAGGGGACGACTCGCAAGTTTACAAAGGGTCCTAATTCTCTCATAGATAACTGTTGTGCGGCTAGTCAACCTTTATTTAATTCCGTTTATACTCCTGTTTCCTCTACAACTACTTCATCTATTCATCAGAATTGGCCTGGGATGCCTCTGTCGGAGTGGGAGGGAATTCCTGATCCCCCTCCTGACTTGAGCGGAGTTTTCTCTAAACCCTTTAGGATAGACTTTCAGATGGTTAAGGGTACTATGCCAGCACGGGATCTTCCCATCCATACAGGCGGAGACCCCACCCAGAGAGGCCCATTGCCAGCTGGTGGGTATTATTTTCCACAGATTTTCTGGGATGAGGGTGAGTTTTACGTAGATCACCCTGCTCTCAAGGGCTGGCCTTCGGCTTATGGGGGTTATGCCGTAGTCGATAAGCGTCTTAATATCACCTGGGGTCCGAAGAAAGGTCAAAAAGACTACGTCCTAGTTAAAAAAGAGACACAAGAGTCTTTATTTTATAATTGGTTTGTCGCACACACAAAATACAACAAAAGATATGGTGGTGGGAACCTGAAGCTACCATCTTCTCGAAAGCCTCCCTATACTTTCTATGGAGACACTCGAAATTGGGATTGGGCAGCTAAAGGAGTAGGTAAGCTTAGATGGAAACTGGATAAAAAATCTGGAAGGATTGCGGCAAGATTAGAGTACGCTGAAAATCTACACATTGCTACGACTGATTGGGCTTATAAGTATGGATGGGACTCGCGGAAGGAACGTTTTAGTATATTTATTCAGGGGATGATAGAAACATCCCATGGTAAACCTGTGCATGGTTTTGAAGTAGGCAGAGGTAAACTTATAGCACACCGTTCTATTGAACTGGGAGAACCTGGACCCAAGGGAGATACTCCTAAGGTTATCTCTTCTACGAAAACAGTTATATTCATAGCGAGACCTTTTCGGGTTGACTTCTCATTCATCACTGGTAGAATTGGTAGGGGTGCCGAGTATCCCTACGATGTACGGTGGAATCCTCAGGGTTGGCAACACTGTATAAACGGAAAACTTCAAACATCTGTAGGGCATCCATCTATCCCAACTATAGGATGCCCTACCCCTGGAGAACTGGCTCCATGGTCAGGTATAGATAAGAAACTTTGTAGCGCACCAGGAGTAGGATGCTTTGGAGAATTACAATGAGTAAAGCAAAAAAGTCAAATGTAGTAAAGATGTACAAACGTAGCTTCGGTCATTTTAAAGATGGAGGAGAAGCTCACAATCATATGAATGATCTCCAGAAGACATACCCAGATAAGAAACTACAGGTAGTACTAGAGAAGAGACAGACTAAGTACTGGAAGAAGTACTGTGTATGTGAGTACCTAGTTACACAGAAAAACCAGGATCAAAAAAAGTCAAATAAAGGATAATTGATTATCCTCTGATTTAAATTTCTGATGAATGAAAATTTTTCAAAGTGAATAAAAGCTTGCATCTGTTTAAAATCTAAGTATGTTTTAGGTATCAAAGCAAAAAAGTCAAATTAGAGTTTAGTGTTTGCTTGAGAGTTTTTAAAGAAACTTAAAAAAACTCTCATTCCCCCCTCAATTTGGGGGGTTTTTCTGAACTGGTTTGAACTGGTTTGGAACTAAAAATTTTGACCAAATTTGCGTCCTCAAAAAAAGTCAAATAGCGAATTTGCTCCAAATTTGGTCAAAACTTGGGTCTAAAAAAGTCAAACTATGAAAAAAGCCCCCGAAGGGGCTTAAAAAAAGTCAAAACTGGTGAGAGTGGCAGGACTTGAACCTGCGACCGATAGATTAAAAGTCTAGTGCTCTACCAACTGAGCTACACTCCCATTTCTAGGCATCAGAACTTGATTAGTCCGCAAATCCAGACCCTTGAAGTTTTTCAAATTTGTATCGCTCAACAATTTGGAGCAAGACACCAAAACTTACACCCTCCTCGATTGACATAGACATAGATTCTGGCATATCCTCGACCATTTTTCGGATAACCTCTAATTCGAATTCGTCAAGAGTAACTTCATATGTCAGAAATTCAGCCATTTTTTTTCTCCTCGTTAGGGTTTTGTTTGGTTAGGGCGTTGTTAGGTTAGGGTTTTGTTAGGTTAGGGTTTTGTTTGGTCAGGGTCTTCTAGTTGTTCTATTACTCCTCGAATAATAGCATCCTCATAGGACTCTCCAAGGATATCCCCTGCGTGTAGCGTATCCTCAAGAATAGTTTTGAGGGTGATAAACTCTTGCTCAGTTAGCGTTACTTTATAGGTTCGGTATTCCATTACTTTTTTCCTTTCTTTGCGTGGGCAGGGTGTCCACCTACCCCATACTTATCAATATGTTCCTCAATATACTCGTTTACAGAATCATCACTTTGCTCTAAGTAGAAATTCATAAGGTGCCGTTGTGCGTATTCATATATTGCACCAATATCAGCCTCTTCCATCCATACATCAGCCAGGAGTTCGCATTTATCTACAAAACTCAATTCTCTAGGGTTTTCCTCCCTAAGTTCCATCATCTCAAATATATTTCTAGCCATCTTTTTTCTCCTTATGGTGAGGGTCTTCTATAGGTTGGCACTCTTCGTTACATGCGAAGCACAGATAATAATCATGCCAGAAAAAATTATCGTAGACCTGATCATCGTGTAATCTTGGTTCGTTAGGATTGAGCATCATACTAGCCTCTTGGCGAATATCTTTGCTCCCACATAAATCGCATACTAGCATTATTTCTCCTAATGGCTCAAAAACTTTACAGTCTTATCTGCAATCCAACACGCGCCACATGACGCACAGTTTGGCAACGCGCTCAATTGTTCGGGACAGGTGAACGTTACTCCTGAATTATATGATTCTGAGGCAGCATATCGCCAATCATCGCCAGGAATATATGTCCTATTGCGAGAATACCTAATGACGCACCTATTAGGCCAGCGTCTATTCATTTCCGCTATAGCATGATGGATAGGCTCAAACCAGCGTCCCGTATAACCGAAAATGCATACGTTAGGGTATAGCTCCAGCATACGTTCCCAGAAGGCTACATAACTCACAGAGTAGAAGTCCCCTAATACGTGCAACCTGATTACAATACCCTTAGGATACTTTTTTGATAGGGCTGCAATCTCATCCTCTAGGGTATGCAATAGGCCAATAGTGTTGAACCTATGTGCAAATGGCATATTGTTACCATAGCAATCCTCCCAATGATGACAGGATTCAGGACACGTTACGCGCTCTACTAGTGTAAGGGAAAACATGCGCTTACCAGTCCACTTCTTAGCCGTAATTATACCACCCAATTTTTTATTGTTAGTCCCAGGTTTCAGGAGCTTATACTTTTTGTCTATAGGTGATTTTATGGACTTAGGGTATTGAGTTGTCGTTTTCATGGTGCTATTGTATCACGCTCGTCTGAGCTTGTCAAGGGGGGAAGGGCTGATTTTTTGAGAGAAAGTGAGAATTTTTTTGAGTTTTGGTCCTAAGTTGTTTTATCCTAGACACTTATGGCGATTTGCTCCGGGGGCCGACTCGTTTTGTCAAGCTTTATTTGAGAATCGCCACGGTCCAGGACGCTAGGACCACAATCCACAAGGCGTAGCTACTCAGGAATCGGTCCAGTTTTGCTCTGTCTTCCATATGTTCTTTCCGTTCGTGATGCACCACGCTGCATAATCAGGGTGGGGAGTGCCGAGGGTATAGCGTGTATTGTTCGTGAGAACAGTTTTACCATCCCTGTGACGAATAGTAGAGGTAGTGATAGATTCACCATCATCGAAGCCAGGATGATTGTAGACTTCACCCTTGATCTGATAGGTTTGTAGCTCTGGTGCTTCGTAGACCGAAAGCTTCCTACCTACAATACTCCAGTTTTCAATTGTGACGGGTTGACGTTTCATAAGTAGTGGATACTCCTTGAACACTAGAACTGACCCTTGTGGTCATGGATCTGGTCATCGTTTTCATCACCGAACTCCGTAGACCATTCTTGAGCCGTGACACCTGTCATGACAAACTCACGTTCATCAGCACTAAGCTCAGGCATGACGTTTTGAATAAGGCCACCAGCTTGCCATTGGGCAATTTGGGCCTCAGTGATAGGAAGGTCAAGCGTTCGCTCGATACCTGTGAACATTGATGTTCTTGTGATTTTCATTTTTTCTTCCTCGACTCCAACAATCCCATGTAGCTTTCTGCCATCTCGAAAAGGAGTTCACGGTGTTCGCTCTGGCTCATCTGTCCACTAAGGTAACCTTTGATGTAGTAAATGAACATAGGCTCCTCACACGCTTCCGCGATGATATGCTGACGGTGAACGATCTCTGTCTCGGAAAGGTTGTCTGTTTTGTTTTTCATGCTGCAAGCACCTTTTCGATGTTTATCTCTACAAGCTTGCGGAAGCTTGCGGAGATGTTGGGGCGAGAGAGAAGCTTTTCAAGCCTTTCGATCAGCTTGGCTTTGAGGTTCTTTTCTTCGTTCTTCATGCTATCTATTATACAGGATTTAGTGAGTTTGTCAAGAGCTATTTTTAGAAAATGAACAAGCAGGGGGGATTCGAACCCCCTACCATGCCAAGCCCACTAACGTCCCCCTGTGCGAACAGGTTCGGTGAGATTGTCGCAGTGCATGGTAAAGCCATATCTGCAAGATATAGGTTCTGCTAGGGGAGGCTGGTCTATGCCATCGGCCTGATTGATCCTAACAGTCCCATGAGGAGGGGACAGAAATCCCTCTTGTGTATCCCTTGGATACGTCCTCGATAGTAAGTAAAAGAGCAGGGTTTCGAATCCTGTCGTTGCTCCAGTTTGGTTAGGCTGGCGACAGCAGCAGAAACCCTCGTTTCAGTTTGTATATTAGACACTATTTGGAGGGAAATGTCAACCCCCCTTCCTGTTTTTTTGAAGTTTTTTTAGGTTCCTAAGTCTTTATACCCTAGACAGTTATGTGGTTTGCCGCCGGGGCCGTCAAGCACAAAATAAAAAAAATCCCCCCGCAGTAACCATGGTCGAGTATGGCCGACACTGCGAGGGGACTGGGAAGGGCGCATCTGTCACCCCTCCCCTCCATTAGCCAACACGGGTGTTATGCACCCATGTAGCGATGATTCGCACCATTAGCTGTTACGAATTGACGCGAGTTGCGATAGTGACGATTCCACGCCTTCTTGCAAGCGTTCAATGTTCCCGTGTAGGTGTTGTCTTGCGTCTTCAGGTCATAAATCGTATAGATTGCCGTGGACGAATTACCATTACCTACGCGGATCATAACCGCATTCTGGTTTGAGCGAACGATGTTTGAGATATTACTCAGCATATGCTCTATTCCTTGTTATAAAAAAGTGAATGAAGGGGGAATTTCACCCCCACATTTATCAGGCATTAGCGGAGAGTTCCGCTGTGCCAGTGTCGGAGACGAGGTTGTTCAGAACGTCAGCCAGTTCAGCCTCGATCTGAGCCTTGCGCCCATTTGCGTGATCGAGGGTTGCTTCCGCGTCAGCACGGAGATCCTCGACCTTTTCGATCCATGCCTCATGCTTCGCTATTCTAGCGTTGAATGATTGGGGACCATCACCAAGACCCTTACGGGCCTCGCGGATATCCTTCCGAAGATCCTCTAGCTCAGCGAGCATTGGAGCCGCAGCAGGATTAGACAAAGCCTCTTGCTTCGCTTGCTTCACCCGCAAGCGAGACAGTTTAGCTTCCGTTTCCGCAATTATCTCTTGCGGTGTGCGTTGCTTTCTTGTCATGGGATATATTATACAGTAGTTTATGGGGATTGCAAGCAAAAAATACATTTTTCTTTGCTCCTGCTACCCGTAAATGCAGGGTGAGTATGTAAAAAGTGAGAGAAGGAACTTGACCCCACCTGAGCATGACCTCATAGTTTAGCCACTTTGCGGTGTGCGGGAGTATGTCCTCCTTCTCTCTCAGTATATTATAGCGTGTGGATGTAATTTGTCAAGCATGTGATGCATGTTTTTTGAGGTTTTTTTTCGTGTGTAAGTTTTTATATCCTAGACAGTTAGGGCGAATCGGGCCGGGGCCTCGTCAAGCCTTTTATAAATTAAATATGGCGCAGAGCGTTAGCAAGCCCAACAGGATTAGAGCCAGGACTTGCAGTTCCTTAGTTATTGATTGGTCGTATTTATGCATACTTTGCCACCTCTTCGCTTTCGAAATATACATCGCGTTCAATACCAAGGCCCAAAGGACCAACCACACTCTCAAGATCGGAGAGCATGAAGTAGCCCCACTCTTTTTCGAAGCCATCGACCAGACCATACAAACGCCAATCGCCATTCTCTAGCTCTTCGCCTTCTAGGACATACCATGTCCACGATCCGCAGGGATCAAAGAACTTGCACACGAAGCGCATATCTGAATCAGACTCTCGGCTATAGAGAGCGGGAATTCTCTTTTTGATTTTTTCAGTGAGTAATTTCATCCGTTTACTATCCTCATCATAAGGGCAACAGCCCCAAAAATACAAAGGGCCGACAGGATTAGCATGATACTGCCGACAAAAAGTTCCTTCCATAGGGAAGGTTCGCAAATATTGTGTCTCTTGTAAGGGTTATACATTTCAGCCATCCCCCAAGTGGTCGAAGCGATCATACTCATCTACAACGTTATCAGG
>Ga0080013_1004977_pt1 | contig 12712 bp, 19 predicted proteins | sample ETNvirenome_6_85_FD_69236 | JGI IMG/M metagenome (GOLD analysis project Ga0080013, IMG submission 69236) | Marine viral communities from the Pacific Ocean - ETNP_6_85 (SPADES assembly) (version 2) | ecosystem: Environmental > Aquatic > Marine > Oceanic | place: Pacific Ocean | collected 2013-06-19 | reverse complement strand
AGGGACGTGAAAATCAACCCAGACTTTGTGAAGCTCAGCGACGTCCTAAAAGGTGTTGATAGCAAGGTCACAAGAAACTGGCAGGAGTTACAGCAGAAGCTGCCGACCTGGGCTCGCACCAAAACCGCTGACGCAGCAAGGGCAGAGGCCGCCACAAAGTACGGTGCCCTTACGGATATATACGTTCATCCTGATGTGGCTTATTTCCTAAAGGCAACTGAAGACTTGGCCGCATGGCATCGAACAAGCAAGTTCGCAAAGGCCCTTTCGTTATGGAAAGCCGGTAAGACGATAGGTAGCCCAGCTACCCACATGACAAATTACCTGAGCAATGCCCTGGTCCTTGCCCCGATGGCTGGCATAGCCCCGTGGAACCCGCTCAATTGGAAGTTCCTTGGAAGGGCAAAGAAGGAGATGATCCTTGGTGCCAGAAGCGAGGCTTGGAAGGAATTTGTGATCAATGGCGGCAGAGGGAGAAGAGGCACTACCCAGCGAAGTGAACTTGCGCTGGAGGCCGATACAGCGGCTGCGATGCTTCAGGGTGGTGCGATAGGCCGAGGTAAAAACTTCTTGGCGGAGATGGAGAAATCCTCCAGAAGCATCCTCGCAGGCGAAAACATGCTAAAGACGGGGTGGGGCGAAACCGTTCATATATCAAAGGCTCTATACCGTGAACTTGGTTTACTCTATCAGGCCGGGGACGACTTCTGGCGATTCTCCCTGTACCTGAAAAACAGAGCAAAGGGTATGGCCATTGATGATGCTATAACCGCATCAAGAAAGTCCTTTGCGGATTATGAGAACCTTGCGGGCATCTTTCATGCAATCAAAAACAGCACCCTCGGTGTAGCGTTTGTATCGTTTGAGGCAAGGATGTCGCCCCGTGTGGCTAAGTGGATGGTGGAGAATCCGCACCAGGGCGCGTTGCTCAAGCAGCTTGGCGACTACATGACAATGCGAAACATGGCAGAGTCAGGTGTTGATATTGAGGAAATAAACGCCATGAGAAGGGAGCTACCTGCCTATGTCCAGCAGACGTATGCGCCATGGGCATCAGTATCCCCTGGCATGTGGGACAGAAGGGCCAATCGACGGGGCTGGATAGGTGTCGGAAAGTATGGCCCCGCCTTGAAGTTTATACCTGACGCTGATGAGATTGCGAAGTGGCAAACGCCTGACTGGGATACAAAAACGCAAGCCCTCAAGGACTATGTTGTGAGGCAGTGGGGTGGCGGTGGTCCGGGTGGAGCCGCAGTCGCTATTCTGGGTTTCAACATACACCCATTCTTCAAGGCAAAGGTAAAGGGGACAAGGGAGCAGGCCGCTGTGTTGGCGCAAACCTTATTGCCTAACTTTCCAATAATTCCATACTCTTACGGCTACGAGAGAATCAAGGCAGCGAAAGAAGGTGTACCAAGAAAAGGACGCCTGTACCCTGAGACAGTAGCAGAGGCCTGGGCGGCGTCCTGGCTAGGATTCAAAGACATAGAGTTCTCAGTCAATCAACTCATAGCCTACGGAAACAAGAAAAGTCCATCAGAGTACCGTGAAATCAAATCGCTTGAGATCATAAAGGGAAACCTCAAGGCAATCGAAGAGGACTTCGAAAAGGAAATGGCGAGAGTCCTTGGTCAAGGATTTGACCCACAACATCCAAAGATAGAGGAGATCCGCCAGAAGCACGTGCCCGCCATAATGCAGCTTGCTAGAAAGATAGCGTTTATTGAAAACAACTTCAGGCGCAGGCGCGGGTTAGATAAAAAGAAGATAATTCAGATTTTCAAGAATGACTAAACACCATGCTAGGATTCAATCGGAGGAAATAAATCATGGCTAATTCAAGACAAGCCTTTATGGAGAAGAAAGCTATTACAACCGCAGGCACGACAAACGTGACCTTTACGCCAACGTTTGGCTGTAACACCTTTCAACTCCGCTTCATCACAAACAACGATGCCCAGCTAGAGCTAGCGGTTGAGACAGAGGATGAGGACGAGGAATTCTGCCACATAGATGGTTCCCCATTCACGGTGTCAGACAGCGTGTTCGACAGTAACGGCAATCTTGAGATTACCGTGGACACCTCCAACCCATCCGTGAAAGTCACTATCTCTGGGGCGGGCGCTGAGGCTACCGTCAAGTGCAAGGCCTATCGAAGCCTTGACGACATAACAAACCCTAGCGGGTACACGGCTCAGTAGGAGAAACTAACATGAGTACAACACGTTACGGAACGAGAAACAGCATCCGGCGTGCCGCTGCCGATGCCGCCAGGGCAGCATCACAGGCTGGCTTTGTTTATGATGCATCCAATGACAGGCTTGAAATCTCAGCCAGTAAAATGCTTGTAAATGCTGAAGCTGAAGCAGGCACACCAAGCGCAGGCGAGATTGCGATCGGATGCTCAGACGCTACATACGGCAGAGCCTTGAGACTTGAGCATTCCACATCTGCAAGCTTCAACACCTTTATGAATTATAGCGGTGTAGCTGGTGATGTAGGTGGGGCTATGGGCGGCACAAGCCTGAGCAGACTAGGCATCAACTCAAGCGGTGACGTAACTGCCTACGGTGACGTCAAGGTGGCTGCTGAGAAGGTCATTGAATTCGGAACAGTTGCATCTATGGGTTACGAGGCTGCGTCAAGTGATGTGCAGTTTGATGGATGCGCTTTTGATATGAACAGCGAAAACCTGCTCAATGCGGGTGGTGTAGGTGGTGATGACAGAACGCTATACACACGCACCTTTGAGATCGAAGTTTCTGACCTTACAGGCAAAGGCGCGGTTACTACCGCAACGCACACGCTGTTCACCCTTGGAGCCAATGAAGGTGTGCGCTGGGTGTGGATGGAAAACACCGGCAGCGCTGTTGCGGGTGGTCCGAATCTTTACCTGTCCATCGGTAAGACGGGCGATCTTGATTCGCTCTACATTCAGCGTGATATGAGTGGGGCCAATCACATTGAAGACGACAACGCGAACCACGGCACAGACCTTGGTGCATACGCTGAGCTTGGTGACGCTGATTATGGATCGCCAACTCAGGATGCCACTGTTTATTATGGCGACAGTGAAACGCTCAAGGTTGAGAGCACCACAACCAGCGGCAATCATAACGCAATCACAGGTGGCGGCAGTTGGTATATCCACGTTGAGATCGTGCGCGTTGACACTTCACAGGTAGAGGCGGTGAGCTAAATGAATAATCAAACAATTGCAGCCTGTGTGCGGGAGTACCGCGCGCAAGGCAGTTGGGCAGGCGTGGGCAAAGCATCAAGCCTTGATTCACAAAGCAAGTCACGCTTGGCGGCACTTGCGGATGCACATGCGTGCAAGTCAAGTCACGCTGTTGCGGCCATCTTCAGGTCTAGCGGCCCAGCGCTTGTGACCGCAGCAGCCAGCGAGCCAGCCGTTGACTACAATGCAATGACGGTTGATGAGCTTTATGCGCTTGGCAAAAGCCTTGATCTACCTGTTACAACCAGACTCAGGAAGGCTGAACTTATAGCCATTCTTGAAGCATCTGCCTAGAGGTAAAGCATGATCTGGTGGCAATACGTCCTGGACTACTTCGGTGGTGACAACCCGGCATGGATAAAGAAGGGCAGTAAGCTGCGCTCTTACTCCAGGCGGTACACTGAGATAGATCAGCTCGTGATCCACGAGAGTTGCTGCAGGACGACGGCCAAGTGTGTCAAAATATTGAATGCGCGCAGACTCGGATGCCATTACCTTATAGACCGGGACGAGGCTGGCACGATTACCTCCCATGTGCCTGTGGAAAAGGCCTGCTCTCATGCGGGCTCAGGGCATAACCGAAGGAGCATAGGTATTGAAATAATCAATCCCTACTATGGAAAGTACGCTAAGGATGGCGAGGAGACCCTGACGGGTGTGTGGACACACAAAAAAAACTACCTACTGCCTCTGGAGAGTCAAATGAAAAGCTTGTGGAAGCTGGTGCTTTGGTTGATTATGCGTCACGATATCCGGCTAGAGTTCCCTGGCATCCCCGATGGGGTAATGCGCTGGGGAAAGATAGCTGAGCACCATGTTCCAGGAATCATGGCGCACCACCGATTCAATCACGGTGACGGAACCTTCGCTGAATGCTATATATACCACCGAACAAAGGCTTGCTCGCATGAGGAGGCTTGGGAAAAAACTATAGCAGCGGCGTCTGCTGGAAAGCGGAGCACGCCATTGATGGTAGAGGATTTGGCATGACGCGGATTCTGAAATTTTGGCCGGTTATTGTTGGCTGTGTTGGCGCGTTGATCTGGCTTGTCTCTAGCTCCATTCAAATCGGGGAGCTAAAGAGCGAGACTAAGTTCAAGCAAGAGGCGGCAGCTAGTGAGCGTGGCGACTTGGCGGAAGAGGACATACGCATCTACAAGCGTATCGATAAAACAGACAGGCAAGTAAGCAAGCTTCGCAGCAAGACGCAGAAGCTACAAGAGGGGATGGTTCGTATGGAGACTAACCAATCGGTTATCATCCGTAACCAGACTAGAATACTGGAGAAGCTGGAGAGATAATGAAGAAAGAGTTACATGAGTCGCTGACCGTAAAGTCGGCTGTTGCTATTTGTGTTTTGATTATAGCGAAAGTTTTGCTACCGGTGCTTACCAAGTATGAAGTTCCTGATTCAGTCTTTGAAAGTTTATGCGCAGTGCTCGGTGTTTCTGTTACAGTTGGCCTGCGCCGCGCCCTTCCTGTTCTCATTGTGGGCTTTATTGGTTTCAGCACAATTCAGTGCGGACCCAGCGTCTGCCAAAAAGCCAGCATCGAAATAACCAAGCATCCGGAACTGCCCTCGCCTGCCGGTACTGTTACTGTGAAGTGTGACGGCAAGGATAAGGCGGTGCTGTTGGGTAAAGAGGTGAAGAAGTGAAACCTCAAGTAGCCAAGGAAGTCGTCGGTCTACTGATTGACGCACTGCAGCAACAGGCGAGAGAGACGCTTCCGTCCTATGTTCAAGATAGTTGGCTAGAGGCGATGAGTTCTTTGTTGGAGCAGGGGCTGTATCACGTATGGGCGGCTTTGCTTGAGAACATAGATACTGTTAAGCTAGAGGCGGAGATCGTGGAGATTATCGATCACCGAAAGGAGTAGGTATGGCAGGGCCAGGGGGAAAGGGGTACGGTTTTTTAGACGACTTGCTGAGAGCAGAGGAAGCAGCGAAGGCGCTGGCTCCTGTGTATGATCCATCGGGTGGTGCGACTCTTAGCAGTGGGCCAGCCCTCTCTGAGGCGGCTAGGAATGCGGCCGTTAAGGAGTTTCAGGACGAGCGCTACGGCAGAGGCGGTGCAGTTGACGAATTCAAGGCTGGAAACGTTGGCCAAGGACTGCTTGAGATAGGGAAAGGTGCTGCGACGGCTGGAGGTGCAGCGGCAGGCGCGAATCTTGGGCTGCTAGGGATTCTGCGTTTGGCGCTAGCGAAGGCAATGCGGGGCCAGACTCCAGGCGCTTCGACGCCTTACGCGTCTCCTTACGCGTCTCCTTACAAACCTTCGCCGGGCGCAGTCGGGCCATTGCGGTTAGGCGAGAGTTCTCCTATGCCGGGGTCGTCAACTCCTTACGCTTCTCCCTATAGCCCGTCGCCGGGCGCAGTCGGGCCGTTTCGGTTAGGCGAGGGTTCTCCTACTTCGACTCCGCATGATGCTTTGGGGATTCTGCGCAGAGGCAGTAGAGAATTATATCCAGAGCCAGATCCAAATTTAAGGTTTTTGCATTACAGGGACCCAGCCTCTTTCGGGGCGAAGAGCGACATTTACCCAGCGACTAAATTCCTCAAGCAAAAAGATTTTGTTTTGTGGCTTTTGGAGCAAGGGCTTCTGAAGTAGGAAAGGAGTAGATATGGCAATGCCATCATACTTGATGGAGGCAATCAGGGCCAGGACGGGAAAGAGGCCAACGGGGTTCTCAAGCGCCGCTCCGCCAACACCTCCGCTCATGGTGCGCCCAGAGGCGACATCTATCCAGCCCAGCCCGCTAGCGCCACAGCCATCTGAGCTGACACCCGCTGGCAACTATGGCTTAGGACCCCTGCCCCGTGGCGCGGCGATGAGACAAGGGCTTGTCCAAAACATGGAGGGGATTACGCAGCAACAGCCAGAGGACCCCATCGCAAGAGCACGACAACAGGACATTGTGCTAGCTGCAATTCGCGAACTAATGAGGCGAGGACCGATGTCAACCACCGGGGTCGCGTAATGGCTGACCCGAATTGGAAAGACCAAGCGCTGGATGAGCTTGCTGGTCCACACCATCAGCTAATACCACTGCTTGCCAAGATAGCTTATGACCGTGAGCAGGGCGCTGCACCCGTTGAATCCAAGCTGGGCCTTGTTGGTAAACTGATAGAAGGCCTAGAGTCGGGCGCTGGGTGGAAGCCCGGTGACCCCACTGGAGATCAATGGAAACACTTACCCATCTACGAGCACCTTCTAAATAAAGAGGGTGAATTGAACTTGCAGCAGTACAAGGGAATGCCAGACCCAATATCCAGCGCAACGATGAAGAGGAACGAGCTTATGAACTTTGATGATATGGCTCGCTTGGCACTTCAAAAGAAAGCCCAGCCACCACCCAAACTGCCACAAGTGGGTAGCTCTTGGAACCCATGGCAATCTCATACCTCACTGAAAGAGTACCGGGACAACCAGGGGAATGTGCTTGGCTTCACCACAGAGTACCAACGGGAGATGATGAGGAGAATGCGCGAGCAAGGCAAGCAATACTCGCCACTCCTGTACCCTGTAAGCACAGGACCCTTACAGAGACCGCCCGCCCCGCGCTAGAACAGCGTTAGCTGCTCCTTACTCACGCTCTTAGTCATCACACCCGTACCATTGCAAGCAGGGCAGCGATGCCACTCGTCTCTCTCTTCCGCTGGCGGCGCTACCGGACGAGGCAAGTCCCACTTACGGATGCGCTCTTTTATCTCTTCTGTGACCGTATCCAGGTCAAGCCGATACAAGAACTTGCCCCCACTACCGTGGCGCTCAACGTCCACCTTCATCGAGCCCAGCTGCGGCTCTCTCAGTTGCCTGACGCGAGCACCCCAGTTCGACCCACCGACATCACGAAGCTCATCAGGACAGTGCCACATACCATCCAGCATAATAGTGAACACACGCTGGGTGTTGTTCTTCAGCCGGTTGAAATCAAAACCCTCATCATACGATTTACCTTTGAACATTCTCATTCTCCTTTTCCTGAATAATCCAAACCCTTCCATTGTCATCCCGCCAAGCACTCGTATTAGGTGGGAGGTTCCCGCTCTTCACCCACCGGGTTAGAGTGTTCCTGTTGACGCCTATCTTCTCCGCGTAAGCACTGATTGTGTGTAACTTCATGAGGCAACTATAAGCGTTTAGAAACAATTTGCAACAAAAACTTGCAGAGCACTTTCACCCCTGCTACTGTCGCCCCATGAGAATACGAACAATCAAACCAGAGTTTTGGATGGATGAAGGGATGGCCCTGCTGCCACCACTCACCCGGTTAGTCTACATAGCACTATGGAATGAAGCGGATGATGAGGGCAGGCTCCGTGCCAACCCTCGATACCTCAAGGGCGCTCTCTTCCCATACGATGACTTTGATATTGCCCCGCATCTTGAATCACTGAGGGCTCATGGAAAGCTCAGTGAGTATTCAGTGAGGGCTCAAACCTATGCTGTAATCAATAACTTTACAAAGCATCAGCGCATCAACAGACCCACTGCGAGCAAACTACCGGCACCACCCGACAACCTGGCTGATATTCAGCACACTGCAAAGCCTCATGGAGGACTCAGTGAGGACTCAGTGAGGACTCACCCCCTTAACAGGGAACAGGGAACAGGGAACAGGGAGTTAATTAACACACCCCCTAACCCCCAGGGGAATTCTGTTTGTGAGGGTCTTGTGTATTGGAATGAACGGACCGGGCAGAAGCGCAGAAGTTCGGCTATCAAGAAATCAATCCTGGCCAGAGTCAAAGAGTTTAGCTTAGATGAGGTCAAACAGGTGATAGACTGGGCTGTCAGCAGCAGAGATGAGCGAGCAGAGTTTTTGCGTGGCAAGGGTTTGGAGCCTGAGACTATCTTCAGGGCGGGAAACTTTGAGAAGTATCTTGAGCGAAGCAACAAGGGTCAGCGAGTAGCTAAGGCTATTGAGCGCAGCAAGCCAGATGGGTGGAAAGGCCCAGCATTAGGAGTGAGCCTGTGATTATATTTTTATCAGCCATGGTGTTATTTGGCGGCAGTAAGGCCGACCGTGCCATCGACGCAGCGCCAATCATGTACGAAGAGGCGACTGCCGCAGGCGTTGACCCGTATCTCGTCGCAGCAGTAGGGTGGGTGGAATCAAGGTGGAATCCGAGGGTGCGTAGCAACACAAATGACTGCGGTATCATGCAAATCAACTTGAAGTTCTCAAAGTTTACATGCGGTCAGCTCTTTGAGCTTCGCACAAACATCAAGTCAGGCGTTCGGATTATCAAGTACTGGCAGAAGAGGCACGGCGAGGACTTCCTGTGCCACTACAACTCCGGCAACAAGTGCTACAGACGTAGCCGTAACTACGCAAAGAAAGTGAGGAAGGTGATGCGACAGCTCAAGGGGTTTATCCATGGGAAAGGTTAAGATTCGCAAACTACTGCACAAGGTTCGAGGAAGAGGCCCAAGTAACACAACTTGCGCTTGGTGCTTTTACCGTCAGGGGAAAAATGGTAGGACATGCGTTCTTGAAAAACCAGGAACAGAGATGGTGACCAGCAATGACCCTGCCTGCGTTGCCTTCTCACCCTTTGATGGATGGAAAGATGGACATTGAGTGGGACGGCGAAAAAGAGCAGCAGCACAGCGACAAAGAGGATAAGAGCGATGGCTTCTCCTGCAAAGCAAAGCGCAGGCGTATCACCATACGCAGATGCCTTGAGGATTTCACAGATACACATGCTCACAAAGACAAACGAAGCAAGTGCTACAAATGTCGGCAAGGTGCAGGTCATCGCGTGCGCTTCGCATTCAACATCGAAGCCACCGAGCAACGCATCGACGCAATCATCTCCATCAGCTCAACACAAGGCATCCAGCCATGGATGTGGAGATGCCTCAAGGTTAGCAACATTGCCAAGTGAGTACCCGGAGGCACCATGGACCCCGTAATCTTTACAATCCCACTGGCACCCGTCGCTAAAGGCAGGCCCAAGATGACCGTCGTAGGTGGTCACGCGAGAGCCTACACCCCAAAGAAAACGCGGAGCTTCGAAGCATCTGTAGCTATGGTTGCCGCAGCGTATGTCAAAGAACGCTACACTGGTCCACTGCGAGTTGATATACTGGCAGTACTCCCAAGACCCAAGAGGCTGATGCGAAAGAAGGACGGTGAGGGTTTGGTCTGGGCACCCAAGAGACCGGACGCTGACAACATTAGGAAGGCAGTGCTGGATGGCCTTTCAACCTGTTACGATGATGACGCCCAGGTAGTAGCGGGCCAGACCTTCAAGGTCTACGCTGAGAAGACCGGCAAGTCACGCACCATCGTAGCCATCACCCCGCTGGAGGTTGAGGCCTGCAAGTACCCACCACTCGCTGCACTTGGGGTTTTGGCAAACATGATGGATGGCCCTGAGGCTTCTTCTTAGACGCTCTCTCTGGGCTTTGCCTGCTCAGACACACCCTTGCTTACCTGATGGGGCAAGGTGCGCTTAGGATGGCTCTGGGTCTTTCAATAGGTGTCGCCACCGTTTCCAAAAGTATTGAACAGCGGCTGGGCTAACTCCAAAGATGTGGCCTAACTTGCGGTAACCCATACGCTTTATGGTCACAACATACTCTGCTTGCCGGTCGCATAGGTCACACGGTGCGCTCACATCTGTGTCTCTGTGCTTGTCTTTATCTTCCAAGCACTCAGCACATACCAGTCGCTCGCCACCACGCCTGAGCCTGCCTAGCTCATAGATGTCCAGCCGTCCGCCGGGAGTGGGCTCTGTTCTTTTGGGTCTCCCCGTTCTCATGTGAAAGGTTATATCAAAGTCATTTGAAAATGTACAAAGATAAATGTTGACACCTCTGACTTATGCTTGTACGCTCGGTGTCAGGTGATGGCTACCTGCTTACTTCCGGTGTCGTGCAGACTTTGGGTTTATGGCGAAAGGTCAGGCTGGGCAGTCCTAGCTGGACATGGGTTGTCCAATGGTGGTTGGTAGAGTCTGGTGGCATCAAGGTCAGATGCTTGACGGCAGGGTGGGAAGCCCTGGTTTGAATGAAACTAAAGGAGAATGAAATGAGTAGTCTGGTTACAGTTTGCGGGGCGTGCGCTGACAACATTCAGAAGCACTTTGATTTTATAACCGGTGGTATCCAGCTTGATGGCCAGGGTTCCTGCGCGGCGTGTTTTGATGATGCTGACCTGGGTTTTGTGCCACCCGAACGTATTGAGCTTGGCAACCTTGAGGGTGTTCTATATGCCAGGTTGTTTACGTTTGAGGTCAAGGGTTTTGATTTATCCAGAGCAGGTCACCTCATAGGGGAATTCACCGAGGTGGGTGCGCGCATCAACACGGCTGATTTGTTTGTAAAGCAGAAGCCGCAGGGTCACGGTGAGTGCATGGTATCGGTATCGGACGAGCATGGTTACAAGATTTCGATGCACCTGGGGCTGGATGTGATTCTGCGTTACATGGCGCAGTTTGGCCGAACGAAGCGAGGTGCAGACAATGAGTAACACACAGGATATTTTGCTGCGTGAGTTCACGCCTGCTGAATGCGAAGAGCGCAAGGGTCCGGGCGGTTTCACGCTGACGTATGTCGCTCACTTTGCGGTCATTGACCGTCTGATTGAGGCAGTGGGCGTTGGTGACTTCCAGTGGAAGATAACATCAGTGGTGGTAGCTGATGGCATGGTGACTGTTGCTGGTGACCTGACTCTGTGGGTGCATGAGCGATGGGTGACCAACTCAGGGGTCTCGACTGAGGCCTTGAAGGGTAATGACCTTGAGAAGTGTACCAAGACCGCTGACACAGACGCACTGAAGCGAGCAGCGAGGCTCTTTGGTGTCGGGCTTCACCTGTATCGCAAGGGTGGCGGGAAACCTGCCGCTAAGAAGTCGATGGGTGTGAGTGGTGGCAGGGGTGGGCCGACTGATGGTCAGCGCAAGTTCCTGTATTCACTCGCGCAAGATCAATCCATGCGACCTGATGAGTTTGCGGATGCCATTGTGAAGCTTCGCGGTAAGGAGATTAAGGACATGAGTGTGGGTGAGGTCAGTTCTTTGATTGATTGGCTAAAGTCAGGCGTGAACCTCCGCAGTGAGCTTCAGCCAGTCGAGGGTGCCGAGGGGAGGTTGTAATGTACATACCCAAGGAAAACATAATGTTTACCGACACTGACAAAGAGACCAAACCCCACACTAGCTTCTCACAGATAGACACCTATCAGCAGTGCCCTCGCAAGTGGGCATTCAAGTACGTCTATAAGCTTGAGCGTGAGCGCCTTAGTCACTACCTGATTTTTGGTAGTGCGATTCACACCGTGTTAGCCCGCATCTACGCAAAGAAGATGCTGTCCAATGCACCAACCGCACCTGAAGAGGCTGTGGATTTCTGGGTAGAGGATTTTGATAGGGCCATTGATGACGCAGAGATGTCAGTTGATTATGGCAAGACGGGTTACTCGGATTTGCAAATGCTGGGCATGGGCATGGTCGAAGAGTTTGCCAAGTTGCCGCTGATTCTTGAAGTGGTTGGGGTAGAGAAAGAGTTTCGTGCAGACATCACAGACCCTGTGACTGGTGAGGTTATGGATAAACAGATGCTGGGGTACCTGGATGCACTGGTCTTAGTCGATGGCGAACTGGTAGTGCATGAACACAAGACCGCTGCCCGAAAATGGAGTGACAGAAAGATAGCGGATGACCTTCAGGCTTCTGTCTACCTATGGGCTACGGGTGCCAGTCGATTGACTTTCAATGTACTGATGAAGACAAAAGTACCTCGCGTTGACTGCCATCAGACCTCACGCACAGAGGCTGAGATTGAGTTGGCCTTGCAATCAGTGGTCAATGGCTTGAAGGGTCAGCAGGCTGGGTTGTTTGAGGCCAAGAGGGTGGGGCCATACGGCAACCACTGCGCGACGTGTGAGTTTGCACGTCAGTGTGAGAGCCGTGGCCCTATCTAATCGCGTAGGCGTTCTTTCACCCAGCGATTTCAGCAACGCTCAGGACTTTCTGCGCGACCCTGGCGGTCCAATCAAATTGCCAATTTCTTATGGTGAAATGGGCGAGCCATGCTCACTCGTGGGCCCAATGTCTGAAGATGTAGAAGCAGTAGTTGAGCAGTCAATTGATGAGGCAAAGCGTCTCTATGAGACACCCGAACAGCGAAAGAGAAACCGGGAAAAGCGGCGAATAAAGCGTGAGCGTGAGCGTGAGCAGGAAAAGCTCAGACGTGAGCGGGAAGAACAAGAGGAGCGTGAGCGTGCGCTACTACATGCGAAACTTGAGCGTGAGCGTAAGGATGCTGCTGAAACCGCAGAGCTTGAGTGGGTGTTGGAGTCACTGAGAAATCGGAAGGTTGGCAACGTTTCAATCACTGTGCAATCCCTGAGTGGTATCACTGGCCCAGTTTGGCGCTACAACATGGTGGATTTGTCATGTGACAAATCTTTCTACTGGTCCTTTAAGTGTGAGTTTGGCGCTAGGAATTATCACTATCAACT
>Ga0080013_1004976_pt1 | contig 12715 bp, 27 predicted proteins | sample ETNvirenome_6_85_FD_69236 | JGI IMG/M metagenome (GOLD analysis project Ga0080013, IMG submission 69236) | Marine viral communities from the Pacific Ocean - ETNP_6_85 (SPADES assembly) (version 2) | ecosystem: Environmental > Aquatic > Marine > Oceanic | place: Pacific Ocean | collected 2013-06-19 | reverse complement strand
CTATATTTAATTTTGATTTATCAAGCAATTCATAAGTTTTTTTAAAACTAGCTCTTCCTGTAGCCATCTGAGGCTTAAACATATCTCTTAAAGGTATATCTAAAAAAGGACTAGATTTTGTTTTTGAAAGTTTTTCAACCATATTTAATATCCAAATACTTGATCTTGTGGTTCATATTTTTGTGTTTGTCTTGTCATTCTATGTGTGTTGTGTGCATTTACTAAAGTTCTACTCATTACCATATATCTTAGTGCATCATACGCATGGTCATCAGCTTTTGTATCAACGTCTTCAGGATTAGTCTTAGACAAAGGCAACGTGGGCAAAGTTCTAATAAGATTATTGCAATTGGAAAAAACACGAACACGAGGATTTCCGTAGTCATCACAAGCTAATCTTCTGTGTACTTCTATTTTTCCTGCCATACGGTTTCTGTCTGACGGTATCCATCTTACACCTCTGTTTATCATTGTTTCTGCTATACTAGGTCCTAAACCTGTTCTGTTCCAACAACTTGCATCTAAAACAGCTAATTGCATAGGTGGATCATCTTTTTCCATCATAGCTATTGTGTCCCCAAGTCTTTCACCAGTAAATCCTTTAACATATAATTCTCTATACACCCAAAGATTGTTATCCCAGTCTATTGCACCCCAAAGTATACAAGAAGGGCTGCTGTAACCATAGTCACCTGATCTTACTCTTGCCCAACCCTCTGGAATGTCAAATGGCTCAGAAACATGCATACTTTTACTAAACTCTGTAAAGGCTGCACCTTCGGCTACATCCCAATCTCCATCAAGTAGTCTTTTTCTTTCTACTTCAGGTAAGGACATCAACATTGCTTCGTATTGACCATCCTCAAACAGATATGGATTGTCTGTTAATCTTGCAGGAACAAATTTTCTTAGGAACAAAGGTTCCCCTGCTTTCGTATGTCTAGGAGGATACTTTAATATCTCTCCATTATCAAAATCTCTAGCCCAAAAAGGGTCTCCGGGTGGTGCATGATCTAAATACATTTTCTTTACCCACCAACCACCTACACCTCCGGGGTTTGCTGTGCAACGCATGTACATACCAAGTGCTGGATCTGTTGTTCTAAGTCTAGATCTTAGGTAATTCCATGTGTATGGAGTAGGATATTGTGTTATTTCGTCTATTCCTATCCAATTAAAAGCTTGTCCTTGGTATCTTGTTACATCTCTATCATCATCTACATAAGAAAACCATATTTTAGCCCCAGATGGAAACTCCCATGTTGATTTAGCTTGCTTAAATACTGCACCGGGGAATGCTTTTGTATATACTTGTCTGCTTTTATCTATTAACTCTGTTAATTCAGCTAGTGTTCTTCTTAACAACAGCCCTCTATGATTAGGATTTGATGCATCTCTTAGTACATCGGCTAAAAGTGCATATGATTTACCTCCTCCAGCTGCTCCACCATATAGTATATCTCTTTCTGGAGACTCTAAAAAGGTAGTTTGAGGCCCTTCATTCGGTCTAAATACAACGTCATGGTCTTTTAGGTGATCTCTAAGTGCTTTAGGTACGTTTTTTAGATCATCTGTAGTGACAACGGACTTTCCTCTACCTTTTAATGCATCATCTACCTTTTTAGATGCCTCCTGAGCCTTTTTAGATGCTGCTCTAGCTTTTTTAGCCTGCTTTGTTAGCTTATCAGCTTGTATTTTCTTAGCAGAAAGCTTTTTTTGAGTAGCAAGTTTGGCTCTCATACGAGAAGACCAATTATAAGGAGTTTTTGGCTCTCCCTCTTTTTTTGGTGGCCTACCTCGTTTTTTCTTTTCGTCTTCTATAGGTATAATCCTCTATTCATACGTTTTGTTAACCCCGGATTAGATATTTTTCTTCCAGAAGCTGTAGATAACCATCGAGATGCTTTAGCTGGACCTACAGTTCGTACATATTCAAAGGCTTTGTCTAACAATTCTAATTCTTCCTGTACAGGTTCGTATGTTTTTTCATCTTCAGATAACTTATAACCAAATGGGACTGTAGAAGATGTTCTATTTTTACTTTCTATACCCATGGTTTCTTTGATCCTCCATGATACTCTCTAGCATGGCCTTCATCTATAAGTTGTTGGCATATATCTACACCATCTACAAAAGGTATTCCGAGCACTCTTCCGAACTTGCCCTTCTCATCCTTAAAAGTTTTTACTATAAAATTTTTTGGAAGAAGTTCTTTAAGCCTAGCTTTTGCAGCCAATCCAAGAACTTTTTCTTCCTTATTCTTTGTACGTGACTCTGGTGTATTAATTCCTTGTAACCGTACCCTCTCATTTGAGAGTGTAACCTTAAAGCCAAGATCAATGCATACATCTATTGTATCTCCATCTACTATTTTAACTAAGCTGCATCTATATTCATGCATTCACAATTCTCACATTCGTTTTCTGTTGTACACTGGCAATCTTCACAAGTACAGTTTTTACATCTTTGTTTATCTGCTTTTTCATAAGCATCATTAGAATTTTCTGTACCTACAGATATTGTCATACTATTGTCCTGTTAATGGATTTGATAAAGCTCTTTGTAACTTTGTACCAAATCGTTCTTCTAAATTTTTCATTTCGTCTGTTAAAAAGTCTTGTCTTCTCTGTGCACCTTCTTCTATAGCTGTACGTTTTGCATCAAATCTATCAGAAGCATGTTGTATCAAATTGTTAAGGTTATTTTGTGTATCAGTAATAACTACCTGCATACCTATCTTAACTTCTTCTATTTTGGAATATACGTTTCGGTTTAGCTCTCTGTTATCATCTACAATAGTATCCATAGCATCTTGTAAACCATACATGTCAGCTTTTAAGTCTGTTTTAATAGTTCTAGCAGAATCTTGTGCAGATGTCAACAACTCTTTTAATGTTAATAGTTCTGTTTCTACTCTTTTTTCTAATCCTGTTATAGTCTCGTTAATAACACCAATCTCTCTGTTAAATCCACTTAAGTCAGGTTCTACGTATGCAGCTATCTGAGCTTCCATTGCTTGCCAACGACCATACACTTCAAATCCTCCCCAGATTCCTCCACCGAGTGTACTCAAAGCTGTAAGTATGGCAACAAGCTTGCCTCCTTTAAACTTAACCCCTGCAAATTCTATTTCACTACTCATACTGTTGACTTACCATCTTTTCCATTTGTAAACTTGAGCTAACTGATATGTAACTTCCTAAAGGATCTGGTAGTACAGTGTTTTGATATATATCTTTTGTTTCATACCATGATGGCTGTACAACAGGAACTTGATTACTGTAGCTAGAAATATCTGGACCTAATGCATTTACAAGAGCAAGTGTTGTCATTTGTGATACAGGATCATAAGCACTTGTCATTGCTATCATTATCCTTTTTGCTTTCTCTTGTTTACTTACTTGTTCTTTAGTAGGTTTGTTCTCTGCTACTTCTTTAGGCTGTTCTTCTGTCTTTTCTACTTTTTCTGCAGGAGCTTCTTCTTTAGATTCTTCTTTAGCAACCTCTTCTTTTGGTGCTTCTTCCTGTACAGTTTCTTCTTTTGCCTCTGTTTTCTCTTCCACCACTGGCTTTTCTACTACATTCTCAGAAACTTGTATATTTTCTTCTACATTTTCTTCACTTAGTGTTTCCTGAGCTTCTGTTGAGTTCTCAGAGACTTTAGTATCTTCCGGCTGGGTAGATACCTCAAGGTCCTCTGAACCCCCTTCAGTGCTCATTTCTGTAGGACTTTTTTCAGCATTTGGCATTTTTATTTCAATAGTCTCTACTTCCATGCCTACGTTTTCTATTTCAGCTACTGCTACCTCTACTTCTTGCATTACTTCATCAAAAGACATGTTACCCACATCCATATCTTGAAACATCGTATCCATATTTGTCATAGTATCTTGTGGCATATCCATTGGCATGTCATCTATTTGCATATCAGGACCAAGTTCTGCAGTTCCTAAATCAATATGAACTACCATGTCCATATCTTGCATCATGTTATCCATCTCTTGTTGCTGTTCTGGAGATGCTATCTCGTATGTTTCTATCATTTCTAATGTTAGAGACTCATTCATTTGCATCGGCTGTACTATTTCTACCCATGTCTCTACAGTAGTTGTTATCACGTTATAATTTACAGTGTAAGCTACGTTATCAAAAAAGTAATTCTTCTTACCACCTATCCTTATAAAAACTTTATCAAGTTCTCCTGTAAAGTCATGTGTTCCTGTAAATGTTTCTGGACTTCCTGTATTCTCTAAGTTTATCTGTCCAGATTCCCATTGTAATACATTGTCGTTGTATCCTTTGGTTTCAAAGTACCCTGTTGTGTTATTCTGTGAGTGATACATCTGAAGTTCCCATTCTAGAGCACCTCCGTCAGATATGTGAAACTCACTTATATCTACATACTGGTCAAACGTAGTTAAGGATGATGATGTACCCTTACCACATGTTCCTGTACCAAAATGTGCATTACAGTTTGGCATACTTGCTGGACCAAGCCCACCCCAATCCTGATCCATATCACCCTCGTACCTTGTGGCTACGACTCCTGTACTACTATCTAAAAGATCACCTGTTGTTTTGTTTTCAATTATTGTAGTAGTCTTTGTTACAGTATCAATGTGTCCTTCACCTAAATGCTCAGTTACTGTTTCTTCTACAGAGGTTTCCCCCGGTGTTAGTAACTCAGCCTGACTAGAGAAGGAGTAAAAGAAGAATACCACCGATGCCAATACCAAGGCTGGTAGCTTCCTCTTTAGTAATTTCTTTATCAGTAACATTCTCTTTAACCCATTTGTCATAATCTGGTCTCATTTCAGGATTTTCAGCCCAAGCTTTAGCAGCATCTAGACCAATTTTTCCTTTGAAGGGGCAGGGTGTACCAGCCATTTCCATTGCATTGAATATTCTAGCATCTTGGCAGAGCATGGCTATGGCTCCTACTTTCATTCCCATTCTGTACAAGGCTCTTGATAGTTTAAGCCGTTCACAGTTTAGATCTCTTATTGCTGTTCCACCGGCTATACCCAACACTTGTGTTTGTATGGCTGCTGAGGCAGCAAAGCTGCAAACGTCTTGATTATTTATTACCACAGATGGAGCATTGGCAGTACTAGGGGTTCTATCTACTGTTGTTGTTCCTGATACTGTGGATGAAGTTGACGTTACTGTATCTGCTGCAAATGCACTTACGGACAGCAACATTAGTAGACTTATTACGATACAGCATAGTTTGTTCATGTTTAATTATTAAATCTCTGCACAAGCATAGCAGTTAATTTCTAAACCTACTGCTACTTCTTTAACAACTGGTGATTTCCACATGGTATTACTCCTCGTTAATGGTTACAGTTGGCATAGCTTTCTTTGCTGGCATAAGAACTACACCATGTAACAGCTTGCCTTCTATTTCTACTTTCTCTTGCTTTCCCAATCCTACTCTATCTAATAGAGTCTGGGCAGCCTTTAATCTTAACTCTGCTCGTGGGTGTTCTCCCACATCGTTCATTCCTTCTACTACTCTGTGTATTGCTGTTACAGAGTGTGCAGCCATTTCTGTTTTAGCTGCCTCTAATATTTCATCTGATAATGTTTTTAACACTGTGCTTCGTGAAGTTTTACTATATCCTGCTTTATCAAGAGCCAAATTGATATTACCACCTGTGTCAAATAGATTAGATAAAAACGATTTCTGTTTGTCTGTTAGCTCTTTCTTCTTCTCTGCAAGTATTCCGTTGTGTTGCACTATATTCTCTTCCCTTGTTCTTGTTGCCAACGAAGATCATTCTGATCCGGTACAAGTAACTCTGGATCTACATTAGGAGTTATTTTCCAATCGTTGCTGTCCTCTGGTGTTCTTCTTGTTGTATCACAACCTGCATATTGTACTGTTATGTCCTCTGGGCTGTCCTTCTCAAAGTCTATAATCTTATCATAATACGGGCCTACTTGTGTTTGAAAAGTATATACTAGCATATTCTGGCAGTTGTCAGCTGATACGTTCTTTGAATACGGTGCACTTTCAAATTGTGTACAAACACCATGGAAGCACATAACTATTGTTGCTACGTAGTAGACTATGGGCATGATTTACCTTTATTTAATGGCAGGCATAGATTCTTTTAGCTATTCCTTTTATATACCAATAAGTTGTGAGAGAATTTGAATAGAACTATGCCTATGTATACTATTATACACCGTATATTAAACTTGTCAAGCTTTTTCTAGTTTAATCGTAAAAAAAATAAAAAATAAAAAACACTTGACAACTTGCTCATATGGGTGTATAATAAAGATAACTCTTTTGATTGAGGGTTTAATAGGTATGTATCTACGTACAGCAACAGAGTGTAACTACGTACAGCAACCGATCTAGTTTAATTACCCAATTTTAGTAAAAATATGTCGACATTGCATGCACATATACCTAGGCCCCCCCATGGCTCTTGCCACCCCTAGTCTTATATATATAAATTTATTATTAATAGCTCGCTTACCAATTACCACCAGATTGAACCAGATTGAAACATTGTATTTAATAGCATAGTAAACTTTTTTTATTTATGTAGATCAGTTATATATAAATATGAGATGACAAACTAGTTTAATAGAATTAAAACCTAGTTACACACCTAAGGAATGCGAAACATACAACCAATACAAACCCTAGATAATACAAATACTTAAGAATAAACCAACCATTAAACCACCCAAGAAAAAACCCCCATTTAAACCATGTTAAACAGGGGTAGTTCTAAGGGGTATTTATCTATTTACAGCAACGGTTAAGCCGTAGAATGTTCAGTGTTTATAAACTTTATGAATAAGTTATGCATTGCTGTTTTATACTCGTAAGTTGTACTCGTATCAGTTGCATTATAGTTTAAATTCATAATTCTAATACTATTATTTTGTACTTTCTTATTAATTATATCTTTCTTAAAGCCTAAGAACTGATACAAGTATTTACTCGTTGTAGGGCTATAGCTATAATTATAATCTAATAATACAACCTCTGTATCATTAGACCTATGAACTGCAATAACTGTCTTATAACTTTGGAATATCTCCATATTATCAACGGTTACAACAAACTGATTTGCAATAGGTTTACCACTTCTTGAACTTGTCATGTTTTTAACTATCATCTATTTATCTCCAACTGTTATGATTTCTTTTAACTGTCGTATTATATTATTCTCTCCAGATACTACACCTAGATTAAATAAGGCCTTATCACTTCCATTAAATGTTGCTCCAATCTCTTTAGCAACAAAAGAATTAACTTTAGCTTTACTAACAGCAACATATAAATTATATATTGCTTTCTTTCCTGTACTATCTAGGGCAGTAAGAAATAACTCCTCTCTGCTGGTGGTTTCCTTTTGTACTAAGTTAGTCTTGTTTTTATCTTGTGCCATTTTAATAGCCCTTTCTATGTTATATTACAATTACTTATTTTATATATTATTCTGTACAGCTTGGCAAGTATAAAAAAAGGTGGCTATAAATTAATATAACCACCTCCAGATTTTTGGTTTATGTTTAGTCAACTCATATTTTGCACCTCAGTTTCTACTAGCTTTAATGCTAGGTTTTTATAAGAAATATTTACAATATTATTGTATCATACTTTTTTTATATTTTCTCAAAATAATGATAAAACTGCTAAAATAATTAATACCATGATAACAATCATGCAACATTTATATATTATTGATATTGTTTCCATATTAATACAACCTCTGCTCATCATCTATTATATGACCACCAAAATGGCAAACAAACCAAAAGCCAACGGTATACATGCCAAGAAAAAATACTTGTTCTTTAGTAGTATCAGCAATGCTAAACATACCGAAAAAAGCACCAACAACCAAGCCAAGACTAGCTATGAAATATAAATAGTTCATATTATGCCACCTCTAATTCTTGCCAATAACGGCTATCTAACATATCACGTACAGCTATTTCTCTTTCTTTTTGTACATTAGCTTTACTGCTTCCTTTTCTGCCCATAGAAATATTAGTAATATTACCTTTATCATCTAATCTTTCATAGCTCTCATCAGTATGGGTAGACCAATGGGTTACAGCATTATATAAAGCCCATAGAGTTTTACCTAGTTTACCTTGCTCTTGTTCATATCTATATAATAGATAATCCGATAACCTAGTGTTGATGTTTCTTAAATCAACTGCTCCTGTTTTAGTATCTTGCAATTCTATAGTCTTACTTTTTTTATGGCAAAGTGTATTGCCTAGCATATTGGCAACAGTTTTATCCTCTAATTTAGTATTGCTCCATAGTTTAAACTTTTCACTTTGATTAGCAAATACATCTAGAGAATTACTTACCTTACCCAATGCACCAGAGATAGATAAACCACCTGTATGCTTTCTCTTCTCTTGATACATAGATTGGCCACCGAATACAAGGGTATTTAAACATAAACTACGGTATGCACCTGTATAAGTTTGAAAAGCCCAAGCTCCATCTAGAGAATTAAATATATCAGAACGTAGATTAACAACATCTCCATCACGAACCGTAGTACTATGATCTAGAAAATGGATAGTTCTCCTAGCTTTTGCACCATTATCCCACGATTGATCTATTATTTCTAAGTTAGCACTAGGCATAACTTCCTGTACTTTCTCAGCATGTTTTTTATATAGAGAATAATGGGGTACTGTTTTATACCGTTCTGAATGATTGCCTATAAACTCACCTGTATCAGAACGGATTATTGCCTTCTTTTTTGGTGCTGTATGTTGAATTTCTACTCCATCATCAGTTTTAAAATAATAGTGAAGTGGAACTTCCTTTACATCAAAGTCAAACAAAGATAAATCGAATAAATCTTTATGTACATGAGTTTCAGGTAAAACATGGGTACTAGTTCCCATAATGTCATTAGTATTAATTGAGTCTAACATAGTGTTTCCTTTCAAAGATTGTTAGAGTTAAAGTTAATTTATTCTATACAGAAATAAACACTATGCAAACTATTTATTAATTATTTTTTATTCTGTACAGGTAACTTATTTTGTTTTCCAACATCTCCAACGATATGATGTCTTATATTAGTACCGTATGGTAAACCCTGTACAAACTGCAATAGCTTTTGTTTATCATTGCGTGGTTGGTTGACATTATTTTTTCTGGTATGTTCCCATTGCAACCTCACTCTACCAAAAGTCCCATAACAACCACCTTGCTCCTCATCACCGACTAATTTCTTTTTACTGCCATGACCGTAGAAAACTATAACAAAATTCCTGTTTTTTCTAGAGCAAAGATCACAAGTGTTACAGCCGACATTTTTATTATATTCTGACGGACAACGTACAAACAGCACATTATCTAAAACAAAGTTTTTGCTGACATTTTTATCTGATAGAGTAACTGTCGTGGGATATCCTTTATTATGTACAGCAAGAGCATCAAGTAACGTGTCGGTTGATCTATTAATGGTGGTATGGTTTTTACTATCTCTTATTCTGTACAGGAAATTAAAGTGAAAGTTCTTATTTTGTTTTAATGATATATCCTCAAATTTAAAATGAGAATAAGTCCACGATCTACCACCTTGCACCTTAGCATCTAATACAGCATCAAGATAATCCCAATCTATTTTACTTGTAGACATAGTACTGTTTGGATTTAATGCACAGTGTTTTGGACACGTACCAAAAACATCATTGTTGCCAGAACGATAGGTTACAGCACAATCGGTGGTTTTGATGGCCTTGCTTTTTTCAACTACCTTTAACATGGATATTTTCCTCAATAGTTATCTCAGTTTGCCCGTCTGCTTGTAGTATAGTTTCTAATTTACAATTACTTAAATCATAATCTTTTAAAAAATAAAACTGTACTAAACTATCTTGTTTACAATTTTTTAATTTTTCTATTAACTCTTTAACTTGCATCAGTTTCCTCCACTAACATATCATCATCAAAATCCTCACAAAGATATTCCAATGGTTTCAGTCTATATCCATCTTTAATCCGAAAAACTTTAGTAGTTCCATCTTTATTAAGTACTTCGTTTCCATCATCATCTGATTTATAAAAAGTAATATCGTATACATTAACTGGCATGTTTCTTTCCCTTTTTATAATTCATCTAATAAAAACCATTTATTTTTAATTACAAAATAAACATTACTATCATGTAAAATTATTTTATCTATAAGACCATGTTTTGTTTTATCTTTAAGTTTATAACTATCAAAACTATCCATATTTCTTTCCCTTCTGCTCAGTTATAATTGCTTTACCCTGTACAACCTTAACATCTATTTTCTTTCCTGTACCTAAATGATAACCAATTCGTGAATTCAATTTTATTAAATCATTTTTAGTCTGTACAGTAATGACTTCATGTAATTTAGTTTTTTTCATTTTGTGTTTCCCAATTTTCTATCCAGAATAATAGATGTTTACTATCTGCCTGTATATCTAAACTCTCAGAATTTTTATTATCATTTAAATACTGTTTTATTTTTTCTAAAATTTCATCTCTTTCCATTTACTTTCTCCTTGTCTATACAGAGACACATTTATAATATCTTTAGAAGTGTTTTATTATAATAACAAATATCTTTATAAGTGTTCATAAATGTATCTCCTATTTAAAAGATACTCCCAAACTTCTTTGTACACAGAGTCCGTTTCGGTTAATAGTATATCCCTTCATGGTGTACCTTGACCAACTAATAAGTATCTCCAATATAAACTAAATCACAATTAAAAATACTTGTCAACTAATTTTTTTTAAAAGATATTTTAAATCATTCTCTGCATCAATTCTATTGCTGTACATAGTTAAATACTGTTTTAACTCCCTGTTATATATAGCACAATTATGTTCTCCATAAGGTACTATGACATATTTCTCTGACAATTTTCGTTGACAATATTCTGACAAAGTTTCTTCATTCTTCATAATATCTATCCCATGCTTCCTGTACAAGATCATATATACAATTCTCATGGTACTCGTCATTTAATTTTAAATCTTTATATTTATCGGTTGACAAAAGATGTATTGACATTGACAAAATCTCAAAAAAACCTCTATCTTGCTTGACAAATTCTTCTACCTCACATTGAAAGTCAGTTTCTATATCTAATATATCTTGCTTGTACTGTGTCATAGTTTGTAGCCTTCCTGTGTATACCATTTAGGCATAGGTCTTGACTTTTCCCACTTGGCTATGTCTTTCTTATCGTTGACATAATATCTCCTGTATGCCCTAACCGAATTGTTATGTATGCGTAACTCAGTAGATTTATACTCGTCTGGCATACACTGTGGGTGGGGTGTACCGTTAGTATCACAGTAGTAAAACATAGTGGCATGCAAGTTATCTAAATCCATAATAACTTGCTGACATTTATGTATCTTGTTATACCTTCTGGTATATTCAAAGCATAACTCCATACCATGTTGCCATAGCCACTCATAGTTTTCTGCACTATCTCCTGCCCATAGTGTACATGGGTGGTTCTTGTGTGCTTCTTTGTATGGTACTTTATCTCCTTCTCCATACCTGTGCCATACAGAACATAACATCTGTGCTGTTTCCAATGGCATCTTGACAATGTGCTTGTCGCATTGCATTTGTGCTGACTGTACAGGACACTCGTCTAGTACGAATATGTTCATATGTCTTTCTCCAATTTAAATCTTATTCCAAAATAATTTTCCATAACTGTTATCTGATCTTGTATATGTTCTAAATCTTCTTTCGTTACATCTTCAACTTCATCTAAACAACAGGCAATAGATATACTTGCTTCTTTTACTGCTTCTACTACTTCTGGGGGTGCAATGTAATCTTCGTTCATAGTTCCACCACCTCTTCTAACTCTGCATCTATATAATCTTGTGTCTCACAACCACACAAATCACCACTGATATGTATGCCACCGTCTTTCACTAAAATCTCCCTTGCTTGTTTTTCAGTCTTTGCTTCTATAGTATAGACATAACAGCATGGCACTGTAAAGGTATATTCACGCATCTTCATTCTCCTTAAAATATTTTATATATTTATCTTGCCAATGCTTGCTTAACTTTGTCATAGAAATATAATTACATTGACATTTTTTAGCATCTTCTTTAACTTCTTCTAAATCTCCATAGACTAACCAAGCATGTTTAGAAAAGTCTATTGGATTATTATTATTATCCACTAATACATAATCAGTTTCATATAGTTTAGTCATATTCATTCTCCTCTATTGTTACTATATCTGGATTATAATCTTCAGTATTATAAACAAAATTTTCAAATATTTCTATAGCTTCCTCTTTTGTGTCTGCAACTATATCATCTATAAAAGTATATTTTATTTTATATTCTTTCATCAGTACTCTTCCCCTTCACTATAGGCTTGATTGTCTAGGTCTTCCACTTCACTTTTCTTATAGAACGAGGCCTCTGTAGAAGGTGCATCTCCTGTATAGACAGTTCCTTGTTCTTCTTCTTCCTTAGGTACAGCAAAGTCTACTGTATATATCCATGTTGCACTATCTTCTTCTACCTTTTCTATACTTTTATGTTCTACTACAGGACAAGTGTCAATCCAATCCATAAATATTTTTTGATTATCTTTATTCATCTGTGTAACACTCCCATTTTAACTAACACATCTAATTCTTTTTGTGTCATCTCTTGTACTTTATGTACTGCTATAGTATCA
>Ga0080013_1004975_pt1 | contig 12720 bp, 7 predicted proteins | sample ETNvirenome_6_85_FD_69236 | JGI IMG/M metagenome (GOLD analysis project Ga0080013, IMG submission 69236) | Marine viral communities from the Pacific Ocean - ETNP_6_85 (SPADES assembly) (version 2) | ecosystem: Environmental > Aquatic > Marine > Oceanic | place: Pacific Ocean | collected 2013-06-19 | reverse complement strand
TTGGGTTCGGTTCATTGTCGATATAACCTTGTATCTTTACATTATCTACACAGGATGTATTTAACTCGCATAGCATTTCCCTCTCAGACAAAAATATGCCGATATACCTACTATCATTTTCAAGTGAAATCTGATTTAAGGCTTTGGAAAAGACTTCTCTCATATGGTTCAAAAACATCTTTCTTGGTATAACATGAAACCAAGGAACCGGACCGGCAGTAAGCTTACAGTAGGCTTTTTGAAATACTTCAAATCTAGGGTATATTTCTGATAGTCCTAAAAGTTTTCTGACTTCATTTATATCATAAATAATACCCAGCTTATCTGTTATCACATATGAATCTTTAGAAAACTCATTTGACCACCCATATTCGTTGGTCAAGTCATCATAAAAGAGGTGGGAAGGGGAGTGAATGATATCCTTGTCTAATATGATGCGCATATATCTATCATTACCATGTGGTAACGAATGTACATAACTACTTCTCGCTAGCACCAAGGACAGTTATTGCCTTTGTTATATTACCGAGCATAGAAGTGTAAGTCCCAAATGCATCCAGCTGCACGAGCTTTACAGTAGATTCAAATTTTCCAGATTCTATCTGGTGATCTAAGCCGGTTACAACATACTGGTTGTCAACAGTTGTTCCGGTTCCGAAATCTATGAAAAAATGCTGGCCAAAGCTCAAAAGGGGATTGCCGAACATCGTAAGCTGTAGTTGCGTTGGGGTAACCTGCAAGGGGACGCCCCCATCCCTAGCACCTTGTGCTGATGTACCTGCTCCCATGCCGCCCCTTAACATGTTCACGGTAGCTAGTTTTGGATTGTTCTGACTACTAAGTTGAGCCTTTATAATGGCTGAGTTCTGACTTCCATAAACCATTGATGGTACCGTTGATCTTATGTATTTTTTCAATGCAGCAAACCCGCCCTTTATCCTGAACTGTTTTGTCTTTAGTTTCGACAGATCAACATCATTCAACTTCTTGCCTGCCTCTGGAGGCATCATCTCAAGAAGGTCGCGATCTAGAGCATTCTGCAACTGGTCTATCATTGCTTTTTGATGACCTGGATCAACATCTTGATTATCACCTTCTTTCTTTTTCCGAACCTTAGTTACTGACTTACCCAGGAGTCCCATCGCGTCCTTTCTAGCAGCCTTTAACATATCACCTAATGATTCATAAGGTGTGCACTGCGAGTCATACACGTGAATCCTGAGGATGGTCTTGGTTGCTCCTCCGGGTGAGTTTGGGGGTGGGTTTGACTCCTTGTCATTTACCTTTACAGACTCTATATACATTTGCAAACGAGGCATCTTAAATGAATTGTCATTCTGCTCATTGCCATAGGCATCCTGTAGCCTTAATTGCTTTGCATCCCTTAAGGCAGTTACTTCCTTATATGCTTCCTTGACCTTTTTATTTCCTTCATCATCATTTTCATAAAGTGATGTAAGACCAAAACAGTCAGATGATTGATTTATTAGAAACTCACTTTTAATATACCCTATGAATGTCTTAATTGGAATATTTGCAGTTGTCTTTGTTCTTTCCTTAAAAGTTGCTTGAAAGTCACTCTTACTGATTGGCATTTGAGATATATTATAGTTTGCAAGGTAGGAAGCCTTTGAGTTAAATGCATAAAAGAAAAACTGAATTTCATCCCATCGGCCAGTTGCCGACAACGGTTCCCCACAAAAAACTAACATCATTTTTGCCAAAGAAATGTGTGTTTCTTTACTCCATTTAGTAAAGCCTTTCTCACTCTTAAACTCACGTAGAAAAGGATCTTCACCCTTTGATGCAATCAAGACCTTACGACTAACGCCTGCGGCAATCGTTTCCTTGGCCGATGCGGCCTTGCCACCCTTTCCATTCTTTCCAAACAACTCAGTCAACTTATCTTTTAGCTCACCTGTTGAGGTACTTGCATCCGCATTTCTATTTTTCTTAAGAAATTTAGTTATAGTCTTACGAGTCTCGTCATCAATTGACAATGCCTTGCTAGTAGATCCTGCAGCAGAAAGTATGGATACCCCTGATACATCTTCAGAGCCACCAGAGCTACCCCCTACCTTTGCTTTTAACTTTGCGATGGCCTTCGTCAAATTATTAACCTGTTCCATAGCATCGGCAACGCCCGGGCCCTTCCCTATTGAGGTAGTATCAATAGACGCAGCACCTTTCATCGATAGCTTTGCGCTTATTGTCACCTGCCCAACTTCATCAAAAGAAAATGAGCTATTAACAATCATATATTTCTCAGTGACCCTAAGTGCATCTAAATACATCCCAAAAGCATTTTTACTAGTTGCACCACCATCAGGATGGCTCCACCCATACTCTATAATCATTTCAGTGCCGCCATAAAGATCTGGTTTTACGAATGGGGCAATCTCCGATAGTCTGGATCGATCATGAAGGATTATAGTTATATCTGCAGTTTTATGAGACATAAACCCTCTAGTGGGTGTAACTGAGACCTTTAGGTTCTGGAAACTCATGAATGGCCTAAATTTATCTATTACCCCAGCAGCTCGACGTCCACCAACCAGCCTCTTTTCAGAGTCTTGCTTTCCAGAAACAGCCCTAGCCTTCTCTTGCTTTACATTTTGATATGGGCTCATATCAGAAAAATCCTCTAAGATCCCTGACTCATTAAGGGGAAGCATTGTCTGTGGTGACGTAAATAACTCCATACCTGCAGATGACATCCCTGCAATCCTCTGTAAATCCATAGCCTCCTGCCGTGTGGCTGCAGCCGCAGCCGCAGCCGTTCCGGTCTTGGGTGTCCTAGGCTTGGGTTCGCTAAGCTTTTGTGCTGCGACCTCAGTATTCACCGCTGAAGCTATATCATAATCTACCGATCCCTGATCGACATCAACCTGCCCTCTTATAAATTGCATGATTGACATCGTCTGAATTCTGCCATCTTTGGATAATGTGGGGGTAGGTGACACTAGTGTTACATTAATATAAGGTAAGCACCTACTCAACTCAAATGTGGGTAATGCATTACAAAAAATACCCACGCCATTCGCAGCGCGATTTGCCAAGGTTAGGCGTGAAGGAAAAATTTGTGTTACGGAAAGAGCTGTATTTGTCTTATCAGGAGACTTTGGCTGATTATTAGCAACGGGCTTCCAGTCTTTTAAGCCGGTATTTATACCACTCTTAGGGGTCATTAAGATATCGCTTATCTTGACATCTTGATTTACACCAGGAACACCAGGAGCGTGATCCTTTCCTTCATATGTTATTAAAAATAGATCCGATATTTTCTTTGCAAACTCCGGACTGGCGCCAGAAGAAATATCCTTTATCTTTGCTATCATATCAGTCGTAAAAATCCCGCCTTCCGTCATGTCGGTAAACAGCGATGCTAATGCCACCTCGACCGGGGTTACCTTTGCTGAGGCAACATCTTCCTCTGACTTTATTTCACTGGCAATCAGTTTTGATATAAACGCATCTTTGGTTATAACACCAAAGTACCTTCCCAAATCTTCTATTGCCCTATCTAGCTTTGTAGCCATATTACCCCACTAGTTGAGAAACTTGAGCAATGTCAGGTACTCTTATCACGGTATTAGGCTGCACCTGTAATGCCCATCCTACCCCGCTGGCTGCAGCGAGTATCCACCACATCCTACCGTCACCATAAAACCTACCGGCTAAAACATCCAGTCTGTCACCCTCAGTTGTCTCATAGATTGTCGATGATATAAGTCCAGACTCGACGCCTTTGTATACAAGGTATGAAGCCCTGGGTGTCGCATAGCATGTCCCTCCCTTTATCAGGGGTGTCCTAGAGTATCTTCGTAATGTCATCTATAAACTCCTAAGGTGCATCTGTCTTACCTTTGCCCATTGGATAATCGGCTGAGCCGGCACCCTGGCTAATTGCTAAGCGACTCTTCATATACGATTTAACCACGTTACTATCGGGATTTAGTTTCGAAGATATAACTTGTCCATATGGATCTTGTGCGACTGGCTTTATTAAATCACCAACATTATAAATAGGTGCCCTGTTAAAGCCATCATGATCAATGCCTGGTGGAATGTCGTGAATCGGTGCAAAATTAATCGAGATCTTTACAGATTGAGGTGCTCGACTACCCAGTGCTACCTCCCAAGGCTTCTCATCCCAATCTATATCAAATCCGTCAATAAATCCAGCGAGGCCACGACCCATACCTTGCTCAAATGACCTTATTATAGAATTATTTGGCCCGTAGAACTCTTCCATTGATGAGGGCTTTAGGCCCTTAACCGGAGTTACTTCACCTGCTGTAGGAGGTGCAACAGACAGCTGCTCTTGGGCAAGGTGTATTATAGCATCTGCACCCCAACCTTCTGGAATTGAGCCGGCTGTCTCGAATGTACATTCATACTTTGATCTAGGCCCAGATCTAAACATTGCTATATAAGGCTGTTTAATCTTAACCTTCATATCAGCAGGTGCGTCAAAGGTGAGCGTGCCTTCCATACTTGATGCACGCTTCTTTGCCGACTGATCGGCTGGGTGAACATGGATAGTTTCGCCGGCAATCACAAAATACGTTTGGCCTACTTGCGGACCAACTGGATCGTCTTTTTCAAAAGGTGTTTTCTGGAAATTCTTTTCAAGCTCAATATTTCTAAGGCTTTTGGCTTGTTCTGCTTCTGGCAGAGAATTATATGTCTTCTCCTCAAACTTCCACTTATCCTCAGTGCCTTGTGAACCTATATTATATACACCGTCAAGCTTTGACGTGATCCCTGCGCCAAAAAGACGCGCTAAAGCAAGTTTAGAGTAGTTTGACTTCACAACATCACCAATCCTAAGACGAACCATAGGACTAGCTGTTGGAATTTGTGAAAATGGCATGATAAAATTATCGTCGCCTGATGTCACCGGGGTGCCTCTTGACCATTGTGGGTAGATTAAGGTTGTCAACTTATTTATATCCCACCACATAACGTTGAAGTCATTAAAACTGGTAGCGACGAGATGAAAATCTACGCTGATTGTTCGTGTTGTCTTCTTATAGATCATTACCGAATCCATCCTACCGTACCCATCAGTCTTTGTATAGTCAGGCTTAAATGAATCTTTGATGGTCTCTATAAAGGCGTTGAATGCTATTATTTCATTCGTTCTTATATCATGAAAATAGAATGGCATGTACTCCATCTCTAGCTCGTCTTCAATTATCTGTACGAGTTTTGGATCGATCCTCATTCCAGACAATGAGTTAATCTTTACTGCCTCAGGTTTCTGCATATCATCCTTTGCAGTGCCGTCGCCGCTTAAGTTCACAACTTTATTCTGGAACTCAGGGTTTGTTGGGTTAAACCTAGCGGCATTCCCGGCACTGGAACCCAACGGGGTTTGGGTTAGTGCCGTTCTAAAGCTGTTTGGTAATAAGTACCTACTTGGTAATGCGCCATGTCTCCAGACCAGCCTACCATCCTTTCCAGATGTTGCTCGACTTTTAAAGATTCTTGAAGTAGGTGACTCAACTATATCGTTTATGGGTAATCGTACTGGTGAAAATGTCTTTTCATGTGCTTCAAGCCTGACCCCTCCAATTTTTGCCATCGTCATCAGAAACTTAAATGAATTTAATTGAAAAAAATCAGCGATTATTGCTAACGCAGCCTCTACCCCAGCAATGGGATTTTGTGCCATTTTCTCGCCAACCTTCTTGACCTTTTCAGTATATGCATGTAAGTCCCGAACCGCATGCCTGATAATGCCTGCGTAGTACCCTGCTGCTTCTACTAAGTTAAAAGCAGTATCAATTGACATGCCGTCCATAATACCTGATAAATTAGCGTCTGCGGACATTCCTAAACCATAAAAAGCCCTTATTCCAAGTGCCATGGCCCGATCTAGTTTATCCATTATATCCATTGGAAAACCCAGGCGTGCAAATAATTTTGCTAGAGAGCCAGTGCCTGTCGATGTCGGCGGATTCCCCCTAGACCTCCCCACGGCTTCAACAGGAATCCCTCCCCTGACTGCTGCCTCTGCAGCGCCCTGAGGAATCTCTGTAGGAGGTATGGACGGTGCACCCCTTGCCAAACCTACTAGAGACGAGATTAATGCAGTTGACAATACGAGGGTTCCCATTCCGGTTATGCATAATGCGACCATACCCAGGGGTATCATTCCCTCAGCAAAAGGCTCATGAGGATTATTAAGTGCACCGAAGGAGTCTTGCCCTTCCATCCGTAAGTCACTTTGCGTTAATGTCTTAACATTTGGAGCACCCCATGCAGTCTTCGCACGAAGATCACTAGCATTTGCCTTTTTACGATTAGCTGAACGAATGAAGGCAATAATGCAGCAGAATATGACATACCTGACTCTGGATCCCTAACGGGATCGTCATCATGACCGGTTGCCTTCATTAACAGTGAATGACCTACCAGTTGAAGGCTTTCAAGTGAAGCCAGGCCGCCCCACGGTGCATTTGCCTGAGCATCTGAAGGGTCGTATACACCAAATTTACCCTGATCTGGGATGCCTGTCTGGGTAAACACTCCATCCTTTATATAGGGCGTTCTCTCAGTGCCGCTGAACCTATTGGTTGCAAGTATCCCTTCAATTTTTTGTTGTATTACGGGAGCATTAGGGGGTAATTTTTGAACTGATAGGCCTGATGTATTTGGAGCGTTGGGTTTAATGTCAGCAAATATCTTACTTCCTGACCTATTCTCATTTTTTTCGACAATGTCCCTTAGTTTTTTTGATGCAGGCTCCGCTGAGTTAAATTTACCACTATTTGAATATCCCTCAAGTGTCACTGTGACTTCTTGAGGCATTGTTGTCATCCGGCTGTTTCCTGCTGCAAAGGTAGGTTGCTCTTCTCTATTCTGTCCCCCGGTAATTATCTTTGTAGGACGACCTGCATCCTCCATTGTGATCTGTCTATGGCCTCCCTGCACGGGGTATGAATTACCCTTATTAGAGGGACCATGGCCTAAGGTCAATGCACTCAGGTAATCGCCTAGCCTAACCTTCGTTTCATCTGCTAAGTCGGCCCCGTCTGGATATCTTGGTTCAGAACTCTCGTCTACGATCTGGTCACCGGTTTGCTGCGGTTGCTCTGGATGCTCAGTTGGATTAGTTGTAGGCGTAAAGATTACGCTTTTACCTGCCGGTGTTTTAGGAGGATATGCCACCCTACTCCTCCTCTTCTCTCTTAACTGCCGGCATTGCGTGAGCAATTCTTTCCCAGTCTTCAGATGATCTTAGATTCTCCTCAGCTAATAGCAGCACAGCAGACATTTGTTCAGCCATAAAACGAAGAAACTCTCTTGATGCCTCAGCATCTTCCTTAGAGATGCCCTCGGTACTATCCATGTCCTTAATTGCAGGACTATTATATAGTCCAGATAACACTTTCTCTAATTCAGGATGTATCTTTTTTGACATAATATTACTCACCTCCCGCCTTTGCAAGCGTACCTCTAGTTGTTATATTCGGATTACTCAATGCAGATGCAATATTATTTGCGTTCATTGACACACTCAGGTTAACAGTCACATTAATCGGCTTATTTTCAATCACCAAGTTCTCCGAAGTAATCGCGAGATTTTGCCCAAACTCATTTAGCTTTGCCATGAGATTTACCGGTGTCATATCATTCATTATCTCGCTTATTAAACTATATTCATCAACCATTGATTTGATAACAACGTTCAGGCCCGTCAATGCAGCCTCACGCTCTGCAATTGTCCTCGTCTGGGCGTCTATCGCGCACGTTAGCGCTGCATCTATCTGGTTTTGTGGGGAGTCTGGCTGCGTTATCTTATTTAGCTGTTGCACGGTCTCTTTTGACTTGGACATCTGGGAAATCTTTGCCTGCAACGCTTGATTCTTGGCGGTGATGGCGTCCATCGCCGCCTTATGCGCATTGATATTAGGGCCTTGGCTCTCGACCTTAGTCTTGATTCCAAGCTTCGCGCCGGCGCGAAGGCGCTCGCTGGCTTTCCGTGCTCTCATTTGCATCCGTCTTCTTTGGCCTGCTGTTTGATCTTTGAATACTTCACTTTCTCCTTTTCCTCGTAGTAGTGCCACGATTGACATACCTTCAAAGATACCAAGCAGTGCCCTTCTAATCTTCGTCGTATTTGCAACAATAGAGTCAGTAAAAATTTGACCAACATTAGGAAACTGGAAATCCATTTCTAGGTTCTTTGGAATAAGTTTTGTTACGTCAATCGAGCCGAAGCTCTCTGCGATACCTTTGGCTGCACCGGAAGCTTTACCGAGGGCGGCGTTTATCCCTCCCTTACCCACGATCGCCTCAATGCTCTTTAACACCATCAACAATGCCGGATCGGTAAACAGGGTCTTCACATCCTTTATTGACTGACTAACACCTTTCACTGCCTTATCCACAATTTTGGTAGCACCGTCTATTAGGCCCTGCATACCATTTTCGCCTATTATTCCCTTTGCGGCATCGGCGGCAGATGCTATTATCATGGTAATCAACTGAGTCATAACCGGCATGTTATCGATCACCTTATCTACCATACATTTTATATTCTTGATTGAACGATCTAGCCCACCCTCTCCAAACACGCCTGTAATCCGCTTAGCAAAGTCCATGACTTTTGGATCATTTACGATTGCTGTGATAACCACCTTGAGTGCATTTGCGGTCTCCTTTACTCCGGCCATCACAGTACCAGCCTTGTCCATCATGGCGCCGATGCCACCCTCACCTATCACTCCCTTTACCTTGTCGAAGATACACTTTATTGGATCTATGATACCCTTTAAGCCCGATGCAATGCCGGACATGGCACTCGTTGCTGCCTTCTCCGCACCACCTTTACCCTTATCTTTCTTCTTTCCTGAGTCAAGCCCTAACATTTTCTTTACCTCGGCAAATGCCAGCTTTGCTTTTTCCCATAAGATCACGACGGTCGCAATGACCATCGCAATCTTATCCCTGATGTTCTTAAACGCTGACTTCGCGTCGTCCTTGAGGGTCTGCCATACACTCTTGCCATCCTTACCTTCAAACCCAAACATTCCCAAAATTCTATCACCGATACCGGTGAATATTCCTAAAAGCTTTTCCTTTGCGAGACATGCAGACTTCTTTAATCCTGCAAATGCATCATCTTTCTTCTTTTTATCACCGGAGAATATCGCCATAATCCAGTTCTTGATATCCCTAAAGACCTTTACGACAGCCTTTCCGGTCCCCTTGGGGAACATCTTACCGAAGAAGCCCCCCTTTCCAGTGCCTAAACCTGAGAATGCACTTGAAATCTTATCAATTATTCCTACAACCCACTCGGCTATCCCCATTGCTGTCTTATCAGGCAGAAGCCCACCGGACACAGATGATGCGAATGCAGCAACCTTAGCCTTTAGGGGACCGTCTTTCTTCTTGAATTCCCCCCCCATGTCCTTCTTAAACTTGCCAAACTTTTCTTTAAATTTCTTTCCTGCGGCTACACCAACTATCGCTGCAGTACCGCCTATAAAGACCTTCTGCAACATGCCCCCAAATGCACCAGCTACTCCAGGTCCCAACCCGAACACACTAGATACAATACCTCCTAAAACCTTGCCCATTAGCATATTTGCGATTAGTGCTATGATTCCCTTCGCAACACTACCAAAGAGAACCACCTTTAGTATTTTCCAAATAGTACTGCCACCACTCTTTGCATCATCGCCAAACTTAGTAAATGCAGTTGATATCATCTCCATAAATGATGCCTTCAGCTCTGGCCATAATGTCTTAATATTCGCTAGTGCTTCCTTAATCCCGTCCTGCAACGGTGTACCAACGCCCTTTGCACCCTTCTTCTTTCCATCACCCTTCATCCAGGTAGTGATTTTCTTAAAAGCGGCTGTTAACCCTTTCATTACAACAATCGGGATTTGTAGCATCAGTGTAAATAGCGTACTTTTAATCTTACGCCAACCCTTCATCAACAATCCCCACGCCTCTCCTTTTTTATCGCCGAAATCGCCAAACGCCTTGGAAAGTCTACATAATAATCGATCAAGGGCGTTCTTTTTCTTGTCTGGGTTTTCAGAGTTTATATCGGCAAAGAAGTCAGTTATGGCTGCTTTTAAATCCCTTATCAATTCCTTAATATGCTTTGGATCGAAGGCTGCACTTAATCCCGCGAGGACATTCTTAACACCGGGAAAATGTTTAATAAACATACAACCAACCCACATTCCAAACTTATGGACCTGCTTCAAGGCAGTGCGGATCTTTTGTAATACGTCCCTAAACTCTTTTGTGTTTGCCATTCCCTTCGTGAGGCCTTTGGTAAAGGCATCCCAAAAGCCTGTAAATCCCTGGCCCCCACCAGACTCGACAACCTTATTAATTGCCTTTGCCATCTCAACCATCGCATCCTTTTCAGACATCTGCTGTTCAGCTGAATCTTCTGCAGCTGCCTGAATATCTTCATAGGACATCCCCATATTTTCATTTGCAAGGGCGGAGTCTAGCGCGGCACCTTTTAGGCCCACCTGTTCTTCTAATAGCTTTCTTTCCTGCCTTGTAAGATCTTTAACAGATTTGCCGGTTTCGTGGAATGACTTTCTTAACATATCTATCCTGGCAGCAGGAGACTGTGCATTCATCATCTCCATGGCATCGATATTCATGCCAAATGACTGAGCTAGCATTGAAGCACCCTCAGCTGCACCCTCGAAGTTATCCCATTTATCGATAACACCCATCATGTCTTCGATTTCCATGCCAAGCTTTCTAGCAAATACGGATGTGGCGGCCATCTCCTTCTTAGACATTGAACCAAAGTTTGAAAAGTCCTTGGTCATCTTTGACATGTCTCTCGATATATCTTTAGAGCTCAAATTAAACTTTTTACCCATCTGCAAACTAAGATTCGCAGTTTCATGAAGCTGCTGCTTCATTGATGTACCCATCGTCTTGGCACGTTTGGCCATGTATTTCATGTCCTCACCGGTCATCCCAAGACCCTTTTGGTATATCGTGAGCTGTGCACCGGCGGCCATAAACTCTTTACCTACAAGGTTAAATGCAGGACCCATTTCTTCGGCAGTCTTTGAAACGTCCTTCATCATTGCAGCCACACCTTGTCGGCCGCGGCCCCAGACCTTTGATAACCTTAATCCTGATCCAGCGAGGTTCCTAGACTGTCCCCTGATCTGTTTTATGGTTTTTGACACCATTCTTCCTGATCCGCGACTTAGATCACCGAAAACACCACGCACCTCTTCCCACGCTTCAGCTATCGGTCTACCTCCGCCTCCTCCCTGGCTAGCCATATCGATTAAACCACCCAGCATTTGGAATGGTGCCATCAAAATAGACTTTCCTAGACTAAAAATGCCACCCGTTAAGGATGTGACTGACGATAATATTCCACCGAAGGTGGTCATTGCTGTTCCACCCCAGTTTTTCATTGTGGCCCAGAGCCCAGCAAAAAGACCTGCTGATTTTACAGTCTTTGCATTTATTTTATCGGTAATCTTAGCAAACTTGCCTTGTTGGACAGTTGCCTGTTGCGTTGCTGCACCCAGTGTGGTCGTTGCTGCGGCAACATTTTGCAAAGATGAATTTATATTGTCAAGTCTTTCTTGCATACCGGCAAGTTCTTCACCTCGCATTACATTATTTAATTCAAGTTGTAATGAGATCTGTGAAGTTGTTATCTGTGCTTGACGTGACAGTAATTCATTCTGTGTACGAATTGCATCATTAATCTGTTGCTGAATGTTTAGCTGATTTTCGTCTGACATCCGCACATCTCCAGTCTATAAATTAATTATGCCACTAAAAAATATTGGGAGAGTTCTATAATATCCAGGGAAAGCCAAATGCACGCTCAAACTTCCGGGCCGAACGCCTCTTTTGTTCTATCATAGAAACCACAGAATTAAGGCCTATGTCATTCTTATTGAGTGCATCATATAATACCTTAGTTGATGCAATGGCCTCTTGAAGTGCATCCTTCTTGGTCTTATCTCCATGAATCCTAACTTGCTTAGATTCACCGAGAACAACAGATGCAATCGTCGCAAATAACTTCTTTCTATTTTTTACCTTGCTTCGCATATCAATAAATATGTCACCCTAAGTAAAACGACGTAATCTAGCTGGCGTTTGGGCTCTATGCCTTCCCATCAACTGACGCGATGTCGGATCATTATGGTGTGCTGCCCTGGTTGGAGCCGAGCCATCACCGTCAGATGATTGCTTGATCTCCCTTTGTAGCCTCTTTAAAAACCATGTCCGTTGCCATATCGGCAAATTATACGTCTCGTTATATGTAAAGCCCATATAGTACATGAGCGTGAAGATATGCTCTAGATAGATTTCCTTATCATTCGGAGTCAGGCCAAAAAAACGTGGCACCCATCGGAAGACGCACCTCCGAGGATTCGAGACAGTGCGGACAGTCCATCCATTGCTTCATGTCAATTCCAGGCTCATTTTTGTCAATAAATTTACGAAGCTCTAAAGAATCTCGGGCCGGCATGTTTCTAATAAAGTGAGAAATCTTAGACTTGTCAGTAATGTTGCTGATTGAAACAATTGAATAGTGAAGTCGCGTTGTGACAAAGTTGTCTGACTTCATTCCTTGCTTCTTTCTTCTTTCCATTTGAACTGTAAGGTTTGACTCATCTTGTCCGGTCAAAAACTTAAACTTAACGTCCTTTTTAGTAACAGGAAGACTAAAATCAAATA
>Ga0080013_1004972_pt1 | contig 12725 bp, 11 predicted proteins | sample ETNvirenome_6_85_FD_69236 | JGI IMG/M metagenome (GOLD analysis project Ga0080013, IMG submission 69236) | Marine viral communities from the Pacific Ocean - ETNP_6_85 (SPADES assembly) (version 2) | ecosystem: Environmental > Aquatic > Marine > Oceanic | place: Pacific Ocean | collected 2013-06-19 | reverse complement strand
GGGGCAGACATGGACAGGGTTAGCTAGGTGGTTAGCCGAAGAATACGGTATCGAACTCCATAGGTCTACAATACAACGCTGGTACGACAGAGAAGTTGTTGACATTGATACTCTTTTAGATGAAGCCGCTGCTAACATGGCAGATGAAATTTCTCCTGAAGAAGAGGAAGATTTTATAAAAGATCGTATACGGTTGGATAAAAGAGTAGCTACCTATAAAGCTGAATCAGCTTACTACAAGAAACTCTATGAACGAGTAATCAAAGATTCAACTCGATCTGAAATTCTGGTAGACACAATCAAAAGATATGTAACTCCCCTCAAACCTACTAAGCAGTACCCAATTAGAAAGCCGGGGTCTAGGAAACGAGGAAAAGCATCCCAAGTTATGGTAGCCCCTCTGACAGACACGCATGTCGGAGATAATGTAAAAAAAGAACAGACAGTCGGATTGAATGAGTATGATATTGAATTGTTTAGTAGACGGATGTGGGGATGGTCTAATCAAGTCCTTAGCCTAGCAGAATATAGGCGTAACATTTGTGATGTGGATGAGTTGGTTATTCCTATGTTAGGTGACATGATTTCTGGCGATATCCATGATGAACTCGCTCGCACTAATATAGATAACTGTATGATGCAGATGATGTACGGGGCTAAGATTATTAGTCAAGCCCTCATGTTCCTCGCACCGCACTTTGAGGAGATCAGAGTACCTTGTGTGGTAGGTAACCATGGGCGCATGACAAGAAAGATTCCATCCAAAGACAGGTTTATGGACTGGGACTACATGCTATACCAGTGGGTAGCCGTGTTTGTTTCTAAGCAATCTAACATTATTTTCGAGATTCCTAAATCCGTGAGCCATGTTAGCAATATAGCTAATAGGAACATCTTGATGATGCATGGAGATTCTATTGGTGGAGGTGGAGCCACAGCTACTATACTTCGAACAGTCACCGCTTTGCGTTCTGTCCTACAATATAAGACTCAACTCATAGCAGATGATGAGTTCAATATATCCTCATCCTTTGATGATGTTCTGTTAGGACATTTCCATCGGGTAGATGAGATAGATATTGGGACTGGAAGTTTGCATATTTGCGGTACAATGAAAGGTGGGGATGAATTTACTATAAGTCGTCTTAATGTAATAACTAAGCCTAAGCAGATAGTTTTATATTTCCACCCTGAGTACGGGCAGGTAGGTAAAGAAGTTATCTACTTAGACCGATATGATAACGAAGAATCAGAGTTTGAGCTAGAATTACCAGAAGTGTGGGGGAATTAACTGAATGCCAATTAATCCTGTAAGTCAAATGATGACCTCTATGCAAAATGCTTTGGGTAGGGAATATCCGGGGGCGCAAATCACCAGACAAGGTACTAAACTAATTATTGAAGAAACAATAAGCAAAGATGAGTATAATACAGAAGGTGCTGCTGAATGGGTAGACCCTTACTTCAAACTAAATTCTAAGACTAATAGATATCAACCAGTCAAGGGTTATTATAGACAGGTGGAGAAGCCTGTTTCTATAAAAGGGGGGAAAGGTGATTTCGCCCAAAGCTCTAAGGAAGAAATAGCAGCTATAGCATTAGGAAATAAAAATAAAGAATATGAGAGAGATAAATAAAGGAGAGACTTATGAATTTAGCGGAGCAGGTGACAGAAAATCAAGAGTGGCTGATGGGTAGACATTCCCGAACAGTTGGGCAAATATTAGATGTAATAGAAGCTTCGCTACCGGAAGGAACACAGTGCGAAAAAGTGAAGAAACTTATTCAACAACATCTTTATGCACTTAGAAACGATGTCCTAAAACTTATAACAAGTGGTAAGGTACCGGAAATCGTAGAATAATTGTATTTATAGTATGATTTTTTTATAACGTGAGTATAATATACTGAGCAGAGTTTACTGTTCGGTATATTTTTTTGTATAAAGTCGGGGGTGGCTTAGACCAACTTTATGTAAATTACATAATAGAGACCTTTATTGGAGGTTAAGATATGGCAGAAAATGGTGATGTACTGGATCAAATCCAGAAACAACTTGAGGGTAATACCCTAGGGTTGTCTGCTGTAGCCGATGTGTTACAGAAGATGGAAGCCCGACTTGAAAAAGCAGAAGAGTTTGAGTACGAGGAAGATTTACAGCTAGCCGAAGAAGAGCAGTACAACGCTCTTATTAAAGGTGTAGCTCAGGAAGTTATCGCAATGATAAAGGCAGATAACGAGGTTGGCATTGATGTAGAAGAGAAGAAAGTTGGCGGCACTAAGTTAAGTGACTCCAACGCTGACGATGGCTCTGAGACAGTTGATAACGCAAAAGGCACCCCAACTACGGATGCTCAAGATGTTATTGTGTCCAAAGCCGGTTCTGGTAAACTCATGAAAGAAGGCGACCACGAAGAAGAGGAAGAAGAAGCAGACAAAGATCAGGACGAAATCATAGCAATGAAGAAACAACTCGAAGAACTACAGAAGCAGGTAGCTGGTTATCAGGAAGGCATTCAAAAGTCTACCGATAGTCAAGTTGCTGAGAGACTAGAACGAATGGGTTTCCGTGAGGAAAACGGGCTTGCAGCCCCTAAAATCCTTCCGGACGCAACTCTTGGCGTAGAGAATGACTCATTTATATCCAAAGCCGAAGAGACTGAGGATGTAGTTGAGCAGCTTTCTAAGCTTTCTTTCCGTGAACTTCGAACTCTACAAGAGCGGGTGCAGTCTGGTGATACCGAAGGTATCCCAACTGAACTCCTTTCCTAATAACGGAGGATAAGTAATAATGGCAATCTCGATTAGTGAATTTATTGCTCAGTCAAATAGAGGTCTAGGTCAGTCAATTCTTGGCCCAGACTATATGGCGAAGCAAACATATCATACTGTAGATGGTACAGGTACAAATGTATTTACCGCTACTTATGGTAGGAAAGTCTGGACAGCACTAAACAACCAGACTCGTGTGTTTAACGCACTCCCCAGAAATGTCTGGGGTAACACAGTTGGTTGGAGGCTCCGTACCGACCGTGGTGACGCAAGGTCACGACCGGTCACAGAGACGGGTTCAATCCCAACCGTGGACGTATCCAACATCGAAGTAGTCTCGTCACTACCACGTATAGTGTCAACGACCTTCGGTGCATCAGTCAAGTCAGTATTTACTGCTGGTTTGGAAGGTGGTATTGGGGACGTTCTTGCCGTTGAAAGTGAAGCGGCACAGAAGGATCACCTCAAAGAGTTGAACCAAGAATTAACTGCCGCTGGAGCCTATTTGGTTTCCGCAGGTAGTACAACCTCCTTCACAGTCCCAGCATCTGTAGCCAACAACTTCAAAATTGGTGATGCTGTATCCATGAGTGATACCGGTACTGGACAGGACAGGACAAGCGGTTCTGCGATTTCAGCAGTCAACACCACTTCTGGTGCTGTAACTGTTGCTTCTGGCACTGCTTTTGCTGACGGTGATGTAGCTTACATCTACAGTCGTGCGGGCTTCACTTCCCTAGACGACATCGTTTCAGAAGATGCACAGGATACCGGTGGCGGCACATCAGAGACACGAGCCTACGACCTAACTATCTCAGATAGGGATGCAGGTGAGTGGAATGCAGCAGCCAGTATTCAGACGAATGCAGGTGTATCACGAGACCTCTCATTGAACTTGCTGGACACAGGTATCCAGAAGATTCGTGAGAATGGTGGTGAGCCAAAACTTATTGTTATGGGTCATGACCAGTACTTCAAACTTGAGCGTTTGCTCAACTCTCAGCAACGATATACAGGACAGGAAGACTACCAAGTTGGTGTAGGTTCTGAAAAGACCTTCCCCGGTACTCGAACTGGTCTTGTTCTTGCTACTTATCAGGGTATCCCGATTCTGCCAGATGCTGACACACCTAAGTCAGTTTCTACGGCTGATGCGGTTCTGGGTTCCAACATTTACATCTTGGACACAGACTACCTTGAAATTGCGATAGCGCAACCAACTCAGTATATTGAAAACCGTGACTACTTCGCAGCTAATGCGTTGGTAGTTCGTGGTCTGCTATATACCATGGGTGAACTTAGGGCACATCGTTTCGATGTACACGCTAAGATTGGCGACTTGAGCGCATAATTAGGTCTTAATCTAGGGGTTGGGGGGCTTCGGCCCCCCTCCCTTTGTAACTTTGGAGGAATATAAATGGCTTTTACAATTGCCCAAACTGGTACCGCTAGTGACATGGGGGGCGTACCCGGAGACTGTCGTTATGTCTTTAAGACAGCTACATTTACCAGTACATATGCGGCTGGTTCAATGACTGCTGCTGATCTAGGCTTAGAACAAATATTTATAGTAATCGCTGAACCTGAATCTATTGGTTTAGTAGCTCAGTACGATTATTCAAACGCTACCTTAGACTTGTATGAAGCAGGTGCTGATGGAGCCGTACTCGACGAAGGAAATACTGCTGCCGGTACTGTCACAGTTCGTATTCTAGCCTTTGGTCGATAAGCGATGGCAAAGGAGTCCACTGCTGTCAAATTAGCGATCTACACAGAGCGTTTAGATAGGTATATAGAGACTCAAGAATCTTTAAATAAAAGATTAGTTACTAGCATGGAAAAATTGAATACAGATGTCGAAGGCTTACATGATTGGCGAAGCCGAATAATGGGAGCTAAAACCGGTCTAGTAGCTGTCGGACTATTAATTACTCATACCGTAGTAGTATTAGGCAGTATGGTAGCATTAGTGTCTTGGACAAATAACCGATAGGAGATCGTGAATGGCAATTTATAATAATCAATGGGCAGGATGGGAAGTAGACCCCAGTACACGTACTAGTACGCATGCGTTTACTAAGTATTACCCCTTTCGGGATGCAAGTGTAGCTAATAATGCGGTAACTACTATACTGACAGTTGATAGAGGAATACCATCGGTAAACCTTGTCACTAACCCGTCCATTGAAAGTGCAACCATTTCAATGTACACAGCTTCTGGGTCTGCGATATCGCAAAGCTCCGCTCAGGCATCCACAGGGTCTAACTCACTGTTAGTAAACCCTGATAACTCTGCCGCAGGGGAAGGGGTGTACTGGACTTCAGAGTCTATTGTAGGACAGACAAACCCAAACCCATCATACTTGATAGCTACATGTGAGGTTATGGGAGCATCAGCTAGTGGAGATGCAGAACTTGTAATTCAAGATTCGGACGGAGATGACCTCGTTGCAAGTACATCAATTAGTTTGAGTGCAGCTTTCCAAGCGATGAATGTGAAATATCGACTCCCCGATCAAGGGTCAGCCACATATAGAATAATGATTCGTTCCAAAACCCAACATAACATAGATTTTTATGTTGATAAAATACATGCAGAGCAGCGTATTGGAGATAGTAATATACCAACCTACGTGGATGGGGCGCAAGGATTGAATTATGAGTGGACTGGAACCGCAAATTCCTCTACTTCCAGACGACGGGCAGGTATCTCAGTAATACGTGGTATAACAGTTAGGAATGAATCTACGACTTTAGCAGATATTATATATGTAGGTTTAGATGTAGATGCCTCAGCGACAACTGGTATTCCAGTAGCAGGGGGAGATACATTTACAACTAACTGGCCCATAGATTTTAGAGAGAAAGTTACTGTACTAGCTGCTCAGAATACTCCTGCACTTCATGGGGTTATCTGGGGCATCCATCAAGGATAGCCCATGACTATAAACAATCCAGCTTATAGAACATGGTTAGGATCAGTAGTAAATCCGTATGAGACTATCGCTGTGCTGGAGAAGTCCGAAGTTTCCGATGTTGATCTTTCCGATATAGCAGATGCTTTAGATGAATATGTTAGATTATTTAAAGCTGAAATTGCGTCTCCCGCTGAAATCCTGACCCTCTCCAGAGCATATCCTGATGAAGAAAAATACTCTCTTGCTGTTATAGACAAGGAACTTGATCAGGAGGAGCCAGTCGTTATCGGAGGCCCTGCTTCAGTAGAGGTTGTGGACAGGGAAGGGCACCTAATAACCTTAGATGCTATGAAACGAGCCTTTGAACGCTTCATGGCTAATTTCCGTACCCGTAACGCCATGGTACTTCACTCCGATGTACAGGTAGGTTGGGCATTACCAGCGTATATCTCTAAGACTGGGAAGATATATAAGTCCGGTGTAACGGGAGATCACCTATTCTTTATTACGGAATTAAGGAATGATACCAAGATTGCAAAGAAGGTACTTGAACAAATAGATACTGGTAAAATGAAATCATATTCTATTGCGGGGAGTGCTACAAGTGTAGAACCTATGCAAAAAGCTAGCGGTATGGTTATGCAGGTAAATGATATGGAGTTAGCTGAAGTCACTATATGTGAACAGGGCGTAAACCAAAAAGCTAAATTTGAATTGATGAAGTCCAGTGCAGAACGTCCAACTACCTCCTGTGTAGATGGTAGCTGCTTAATAAAAGCTCAAACACATATTCACTCTGAAACAGAATTGTTTGTGAACGAAGATGGTATAATAGATACAGTAGGTAGTTTTGTTAATTGGACGCAGAAATCTATGTACGATGATCCTGAAGAGCGTCTCTCTCCACAGGAAGAAGCAGCAAGACGAGCAGAGAATCGTAAGATGGTAGAAGAAAATAAAAATTTTGGGGGTAAAGATACAAAACGAATGCCCGGACGATACACTGGGCCTAGTGTGGATGCTCCAACCAGCAATAAAGGACTTATAGAAGATATGCAAAAAAGTTCATTAGAACAACTAGAGGATCACCTTGTAGAAAAAGGTATAGGTGATGTTGCCCGTGGTGCTGGTAAGGCAGTCGGGGCTGCTGTTGAGGGAGTGAAAAATGTGGGTAGGGAATTTAAAAGTGGCGTGGAATCAGCGAGACCCAAAACTGCTGGTGAAGCATCGGCTAACACAGGTGGCGCAAAATCCTTTGCGAATGCCCCCATTGCTAGAGGTAAAGCAGGGGTAGACCCCAATGTAACTATTAGAGATAAAGATGCTGCAAAAGTAGGGAAAGGCTTTAGAGAGTACATGGCAAATCGTGCTGCTGCAAAAGAAGGCGGAAAGAAATATGTTCCAAAAGCTTACTCTCAAGGCCGTAAAGCTTGGAAAGATGCAAGTCCTGATGATCCTCCCGATCAAGGATATTACATGGAAAAAAGCCATTCACAAGGGTGTGTATGTGATACATGCGGATCAGCGTCTTCGTGGGAAGACAAACACGCAGACGATTCCTCTCGTCCTGCTACAGACAGGCAAGGACGACCCACACTTGGACATACAGGGCATGGTAATGTAGTAGCTATCCTTGTCAGCCGTATGCAAAAAGCTCGTACTAAGGAACAACAGGATAAAGGGTTGGGCGAACGAGTTAAACAGACCGATATAGGTGGAGATTATGAGGCAGATGCACAAACGGCAGCAAATTACGCCCATCGTATTGCAACCGGTAATGAGGGTTATGGATCAGTAGACTCGCCCCGCAGTAGAAAAGCTCAGGCAGCTATAAAACATGGCGGGATAAAAGGAGCAGCCCGTCACGGGGGGAGAAAGGCAATAGAGGAAGATTGGACACCTTCGTTGCAGAGACATCACGAGAGGGAAACATCTAGAGTTGGAAGACGAGCCGCTGAACTAGGTCGTGAGAGTAAGCATCCATACGATAAGAAGGCAACGCAAAACGATAAGGATTTCCCCCTGCAAGATATGGAACTAGCTAAAGCTGTATATGAATATATAAATAAATCCAAAGGTAACCCCGGCCCCGGTAAAAAAGGTCGTGCTCAATACAAGAAGGAACAGGGGCAACGAGAGGAGAAAGTTGGGGGTACAAATTTAGATAGTACTGTACAAGAAAAACGAAGTTATGGGCGTTATCGCCAACAGCATCCGCAAAGCGAGGAGTATAGGGGAGGGAAGTCATCCCTACCATACGGCAGTCCTGCCAAGAGGTTAGAGGATGCGAAGTACTACGAACATGACGAAAATATGCGAAATGATCCAAACCATTACGATCCGCATGATGTATATGATGCGGGTAGCTATCCGGGTGGCACTCTTGAGCCACCAGACCCACGACATAACCCTGATACCACACCGGCACACCGTAAATGGCAAGCGAACCCGTCTAGGTATCCAGCCCTTAATACCCCCCCAGAGTATCACGGAGACAAAGGATTGGCTAGACGAGAGAGAGCAAAAAAGGCGGAGGCAAAGGGACTTGGACGAGGCCCAGATACTAGGGCACAACAATCAAAAAGCCCACCGGGAGGAGATACGGGTAGGCATGTTCAGAGTATGCAAAAAGCTGTATATGAATTTATACACAAAGCCTTCAAAGTACCTTCTAAGGAAGAATTAAAAGCGGCAGCGGATAAACGTAAAGAGAAGGCTCTAGCGGATGCAAAAGAAAGATACGGTGAGAGCTTTACTCCAGCCGATACATCACGACGTAGAAAATATACTCCTAGAACTACTCCCGCAGCCGCAGATAGAAAAACTACTGCACAGGATGCTTGGAGGAAGGCAAACCCCGGTCAGCCCGACCCGGAAAGTTTTGCTAACATGTTAAAAGCTCTCAATGAATATCTGGAAAAAGGCGTTCTGGGGAGCATTGGTAAGGTTGTAGGTGGTGCTGCTAAAGGTGCTGCTAAAGTAGGGGCTAAAGTCGCTGGAGCGGGTGTTGCGGCAGGGGAAGCTCTCCTTACGCCCGGAGAATCTGGTAAGAGTATAATTGGAAATGTTACTAGGGTGGGTGAAGGTGCTGCTGGAGAGAGTAAGTCCAACACACCTAAAATGCCGGGCATGGACATGAATATGGAAAAACAAGAACCTGAGTGGACTACTCCCCAGACTGAGACTCCATTACATAAATTTTTAGATCATACTAAAGAAAGAGAGAGATAACTCAATGCTTACGCCAAAACTTATACCTATAGAGAAAATGGAACAAGAGGATGTACAGATAGAGAAGTGGCAACCAAAAACTAAAGTATCCACTTCTAGAAATCGGAAATCACGAGAAGGTTATATGAATATAGGACACCATTCTGGTAGGCAAAATCTAGCTCATGGGGTTGTTGAGCAGATGGAAAAATCAGAAGAACAACAACGCTTAGATAATGCTGCTGTCCAGCTTGAAAAAATGTTTGGTTTGGAGGGTATGACTCGCCCAGAAGCTAGTATAGGTGAAGCTCTCGATTTATATGATGATGTCCTACAAAAAGCGGATATGAATTGGGACAACGTTTCTGAAGAAGATTTAGTTCAACTAGAGAAACTTTTCGGTATCAAAAACCCTCTCAGGAGGGAAAAGAGTACAAAAGAGAAAACTGAACGTGCTGGTCTAGAGTACGCAAATGGAGGGGGCAAGAAAAAAGCTCCTAATCTTGGCTTCAGTCGGGCGGATCAACGAAAAAAGAGAGAGGCAGCAGTTAAGGCTCAGAGGGCGAAATCAAGAGCAGAAGTTGATGCTTCAATAAAGAAACCCGGCAGATTTGAAAGTCGAGTAGACGATCTTTCTCGTGGTGTACGTCGCCGTGCCGGTGCAGCTAAAGAACGAGGTGGTCAAGCCCTTAGGTCAACTAAAGAAAAAGGCAGTCAAGCCGCTAGTGCCACTAAGCGAGGTGCTCGTGCCACTGGTAGGAAGGTAAGGACGGGGATAGAGGCTATAGAGCCAGCAGGGTTGCAACGTCGAAGAGAACGAGGAGGAGGAGGGCCGAAAGGTAGACAGCAAGCGGAATACAAACGTGAACAATCTTCTCCTACAGGAAGTGAGGGGCCTCCCGGTCGAAGTTCTGGTAGCAGAATAGCTGATGCAGCTAAACGAGAGGCCCGTGGGTTCAGAGCAGGTTTTTCGGCACCCTTCAGAGCGGCTGGGGCTGCTGCTGGGGCTACTAAGAGAGCAGCAAAGGATTTCGGTAGAGGTTTTGCTGAAGGGGCTGGTGAATCACTCCAACCCTTTAAGAAGCCAGAGACTTCTGCACCTAAACAACCTACACAGCAACCAGCGAAAACATCCCTGAGTGATGCAGCAAAGAAGTGGTCGGGTGGTGGTGGAGCTTCTGGGACTCAGAAAATGGTTATGTCTAAAGCCGTAGTATCCTTACAGAAGTTCTTAGATGACTGTGGCTGTGACTCACCTAAGTAAAGTTATGGATATCTTTTCTGATATCCTAACGAAATCTAGGTTTGAACAACGCCCCAACGCGGGTAATTTTATTCCTCGCCCTAAGGCTAAGGAAAATACTACGGTTATTATAACTAAAGAATCTCCTATACAAGGCCCCGGTACTCCTCCCAAACGTTCTCGATCCAGTAAGGAAGTGACTGGTAGGGGTAAGAAGGCTGGTCGGGAATTTATTTCTGACGGAGCTAACCCCGATGATGCTACTTTTGTAGAGGGTTTAGAGAAAGCAAAGCGGCATAAGCTCATGGATATGATAAATACGAGGATGAAAGAGAAACCTGCAACGCAGAAGAAAGCAGAGAAATCCCAACAGGGCGATTATAGTCCAACCTTAAAACGAAACTTTACCCCAGAAGAACAAAAAAGGGTGGATTTTGTAAGACAGGTACGAGCAGGACGGGGGAAGTCCGATAGTTCAACCCCACCTAAGCGACCAAGATCAGCTAGAGCAATGGAAGAAGATCGTTTCGATGCACATAAAAGAAAAATGGGGATACCCAGTGATGTATACATAAAGCCGGGTGAACGCCATGGCTTCGGGGACTACGACTCATACGCCACTCAAGAAGGAGGTAGGCTGGAGCATATGGAAAAAGCTAATATACTAAAAGCCTTTGGAGTAATGAAAGCTCCCACATCTGGGGAAAATGCAGACAAACTTAATCGGGAGCTAAAACAGGAACAAAGAGAACGCAAGGAACTTCAAAGACTAGATACAAAATTATTGCGAGATACGGGTGTACCTAAAGACCAGATACCGAAGGATTCTGTTAAGTTTGCTTCGAGAGTGAAGGCTCCTAGCAACCTGTATACTAGTGAGGAGAGTTATCGTTCTGCCCCAGATTTAGAGTCTCTTTCAGGGGGGTCGGAACTTGAGAGACAAAAACTATTAGATTCAGCTAAAAAGGCTGGGAAAGCTAGAGCCACCGCAGACATGAAAGCAAAATACGGTGATTGGGATAGCCCCCATGAACAATCTGCCATACAGAATTTAAAGAAAGCTGAAGAGGATAAAAGCGTTGCCCCTATTCGTTCAGTTGCCCCTAACCGCAGACGCAAAGAGGCTGAGACATTGAAAGCAGGACGACGGGAACTCAGGGAAGCCACTAAGGGTTTACCTCCGCTGAAAGCGGCACAAGTACGACGGGAAGCTGCACAGAATTATAGGCGACAGCGATTTGGTGGTCGCCCCGGTCACACACCTAGACATGGTAGACTTAAGATAGGTGATGGGCATGTCGAAAGTACAGAGACAAAAACTGTTAGACCGGGAGCTAAACGTGTAAGCGACAAGGTGTCCGCTCAAGGCCCGGAAAGGCAGCAGGTAAACACTGGTATGGGTAAACGTGGTAGTGATGTCCCAACTAGAAGTGTGGAGGAATCAACAGCCCGAATGGTCAGAAGTGGTCAAGCTTTATCTAGGGGGGCACGAAGGGACATAGCTTCTGGACAATCCATAGCAGCTAAAGACCCTAAAACTGTAACAGTAAAACCTGACGACTACAAAATTAAATTATACAAAGCTCTTGGAGTATCTAACAAGAAAAAAAGTGACGGTGGAGAAAAATATGCAAGTGGAGCTAGGGGAAGAACTCCTGCCCTTCTTGGAATGCGTAAAGCCAGTAAGAAAATAAAGGATATGACTGGTGAGGAAAGAGTGAAGGCATATAACGAAGGAAAACTGCGACTCAACCGTTCCTACCGACCGGGACAAGGCCCCCATCCTGACTTTGCTCAAAAACCTACCCAACGGGAACTGCCTTTCAGTACGGAAGATCGAGATCATATTGCTCCGACTCCTGAACCCCATGGAGATAACTTACCTGAACCTACTCGACGAGGGGGTAGTAAGCAGGGCAGTAGACGCAAGGGAGACATTCCTAAAGAAGGTTGGAAGGAAGCAGCCTTATTGTGGGGCAAACAATCTAATGGTAAAGGACACAAGGTAAAATCTCGAATCGGTGATCACCCGGACGGGTACCCCATCTAAAATGTACCATACTACCGATGCTACGTTTGTCCATGACGTACTCAATGCGCCTGTGCCGGTACTGGTAGATTTCTGGGCAGAGTGGTGTGGGCCTTGTAAAATAATAGCCCCTATACTGGAGCAATTGGATTCGGAATTGGAAGGACATGTGAACATTGTGAAGGTGGACACAGATGCTAATCCTGAATTACCCAAGGCTTACAATATACGTAGCATACCTACACTACTGATATTTAGTGAGGGGGAAGTTCTGGCACAGATCGTTGGAGCCGTGAGTAAACAACTTATATTGGATAAGCTATCTTACCATGCCTTGTATCCCCCACCCTCAGAAGTTCCAATCTAGGTAAAAGGAAGTATAATAGAATATAGAATACGACAAGGAGAGATGATATGATTGGAAAACTCAGACCCCAGATATTTCTAGCGATTCTTGTGCTAGGAATTTTAGCAGGTTTTGGAGCCATAAACGGGTATCCAGAAATTGCTACTGGAACAATTGGAGGCATAATCGCTCTAGGTATGAAGGTAT
>Ga0080013_1004971_pt1 | contig 12732 bp, 9 predicted proteins | sample ETNvirenome_6_85_FD_69236 | JGI IMG/M metagenome (GOLD analysis project Ga0080013, IMG submission 69236) | Marine viral communities from the Pacific Ocean - ETNP_6_85 (SPADES assembly) (version 2) | ecosystem: Environmental > Aquatic > Marine > Oceanic | place: Pacific Ocean | collected 2013-06-19 | reverse complement strand
AAGACAAAGACCCTTCAGAATTAGGTTTTACAAAGTTTTGGGAATTACTCAACACAACACAACAATCAAAATTTTCAGATATAGTTAAAGGTAGATTATATGGATAAGTTATTATGGAATAATGAAATTGAATTTTATGATTTACATTCGGAAGATTTATTTTCTAAATTTCCATTTTATCATACCGCTATGATTGGAGATAATGAGGAAGAATTTTTAAATTATATTATAAAAACCTCAAAAATAGATTCAAATTCAATAGTTGTTGATTTAGGTTGTGGTGGTGGATATGTTGTTAATTCTTTAAATAAGTTTTGTAAATCAATAGGTATATCAACCAGTAAAGAATGTATAAAACAAGCTAAAATCAATTATCCTGATTCAAAATTTGAGGAAGCTAATATGGAAACATTTTCAAATAAAAATTCAACACACTTTTTAACTTTAGAAAGTATGGGGTATGCTGATGTTGAAAAAACTTTTAAAAATGTTTATAACAATCTACAAAAAAATGGTATTCTTTATACAAAAGAATGGTATAAAAAATTTAAAGAAACAAAAGAACAAAAAGATAATAGGGAACATTTTGAACATTACTTTAAATATATTCCTAATAATGTAACAGATGTAGTTAGAATAGCTTATGAAAGTGGATTTCATTTATTATCACTTAATGATTTATCAGATGAGTTTAATGCTGGTATGTATTTAGAGTGTTCGAAATATCATAAAGTTGAATATATACCACCTTATCCCGAAATATCTTTTGTTAATTCAATGGAATTATTATTTATAAAAAAATAAAATAGGAGAAATTAAATGAACTTTAATTTTACAGATGAAATTATAGAAATAGCAAAGTCAAAAGTACCAAATAATATAAAAGAAAAATACATAAAGGAATCCGATGTATCATTTAAATATGGATATACAAGATTTGAAAATGATGATTTAAAGGCAATTTATTTTTATCCAAATGGATTTGAGATACCTGATTGTTATTGTCCTCCTGTTTTTAAATTTGATGTAATAGATGGTGATTTAGTATTTAAGTATGTATATGATTTTCTTAAAGAAAATAATGATAATTATTTTGTTGAGGCTAGATATGATGCTAATATGAATTTAGATTGTACATATAAACATTTTGATGAAAAGGTATTAGTTAAAAATGGTTATATTTTTAGTTCAAAAGAAAAAGATAATGTAAAAACAAATTATGTTTTTTATGATGATAAAGATAATTTTTATGAATATTCTAAATATTTAAAAGATAATAAAATTATTAATAAAGATTCATCCGATTTATTTAATTATGGAAAAAAAGAAAATACTGATATAATTTATTTGGTTATAGCTTAATTGAGGTTGGAAACAAACAAAAGAAATATTGGAGAATTTAATTGATTAAAACTATTGCACATTTAGCAGATATACATATTCGTAAGTTACATAGATTTGTAGAATACAGACAAGTATTTAAAAATCTATATAAACAATTAAAAGAATTAAAACCAGATGCTATATACATTGGTGGAGATGTTGTTCACGGAAAATTAGATACCTCACCTGAAGAAGTCAGAATGGTTGCAAACTTCTTTTTAGAATTATGTAAGATTGCTCCCACTATCATCATTCCTGGTAATCATGATTGTAATTTGAATAATAAATCAAGAGAAGATACTTTATCACCTATCGTAGATTTAGTACAGAAAATAACACCTAATTTACACTATTGGAAAAAGTCAGGTGTTTATACAATTGATAATGTTGACTTTGGTGTAATGTCTATATTTGATATTGATAAAGAGGGTAAACAAATTACAGATAATTTACCAAATCCACATAATTTAAATGGTGATGTTAGAATAGCATTATTTCATGGTGGAGTAGATAAACATTTATATGATAATGGATTTGCTGTAGTAGATGATAGAGTAAAAGTTGATACATTTCAAGGATATGATTTAGTTCTATTAGGTGATATACATAAAAGACAATTCTTAGATGTAGATGAAAGAGTGGGTTATCCAGGTTCTTTAATTCAACAAAATTATTCTGAAGACCCAAGTCACGGATTCTTATTATGGGATTTGGAAGATAGAAAATTTAAAGCTACATATCATCAAGTAGAAAACGATTATGGTTATAAAATATTAACTGTTGAAAATGGTGAAATACAAAATTCAACAACGGGTAATCCATATGAATTAACATTTATGCCACCTAAAGGTAGAGTTAAAGTTAAATTTACAAATACTACACTTGAACAAATAAAAGATATACAAATAGGTTTAAGAAAACAATATCCTAAATTAAAAGAAATCGTTACTGAAAGACAAGATAATATTTCAATCGGTGGTGATAGAGAAAATAAAATAGATATTGGTGATGTAAGAGATGTTAATTATCAGAATGAATTAATTGATGATTTCTTGAAAAGAAATGTTGAAGGTGTAGATGAAGCTACAATAAAAAGAGTTCAAGAAATAAATGATATGACGAATAACTCGCCAGAGATTTATGATGGTGATATTACAAGGAATGTGGATTGGAAAATCAAATCATTTGAATTTGATAATATGTTTTGTTATGGTAAAGGAAACAAAATAGATTTTACAAAACTTGATGGAACAATTGGTGTAGTTGCTCCCAATCATTCAGGTAAGTCGGCTATAATGGATGCAATCGCTTATACTATATATGATGTATGTAGTAGAACAACAAGAGCGTTGGATGTAATGAATAAAAAGAAAACTACTTTCAGGGCTAAATTGAATTTAGAAATCAATGGTATGGATTATTGGATTGAAAGAGATGCACAATACAAAAGAGTTAATCATAAGAATGGTAAAGTATCTCATCAATGTCCAGTAAAGGTTAAGTTCTATATGATAGATGAAGCTGGTGAAGAAGTAGATTTAAGTGGAGCAGCTCGTTTTAATTCACAATATGGTGGTGGTACAAACGAAGAAATCAAAAAAGTGTTAGGAACATTTGACGACTTCATTTTAACCTCATTATCGCTACAAACCAATGGAATGAACTTCCTTGACAAGAAACAAGCCGAAAGAAAAAAAATTCTTTCTACTTTTATGGACATTGAGGTGTTTGAACAATTGGAATCCATCGCTAAATCTGATTCAAATGAAGAACGAGTTATGTTACGACAATTTCAAAAGAAAGATTCATATAGAGAAATAGGTACAATTAATCAACGAATTACTGAATTAGAAAAAGATGAAACAGAATTTAAAACAGAAGATGAATCTATTGATAAAAAATTATCTGAATTGGAAGATAGAAAAATAGAGTTGGTTAGAAAACTATATAAAATAGACGAAACTTATGATATAGATGAATTACAAACGACTAAAAGTAATCTAACTTTAGAAAAATCTAATATTGAAAATCAATTAAAAGACGATAAAGAATATAAAGAACAACTTCGTCCTATGTATATGGATTATCATAAGAAACTTTCTGAAATAGATGAAGAAAAGATTCAAGAAGATTATGAAGAATATAAACAATTAAAAAAAGATTTAAGAGATTTAGAAAATTCTATTAAATTAAATGAATCAAAAACTAAATCTTTAAATAATCACAATACTGATTTAATGAAATTTAAATATGATGAGAATTGTGAATTTTGTATAAAAAATGGTAAAGAGCAAATACACGAACAAGAAGAAATACAAAATAAAATTAGTGAATTAAGTGATGAATATTCTAATTTAACAGCTCATTATAAAAAGTCATCATATGGACTTGAAAAGTTAGGTGATGCTGAAGAAAGAAATAAAGAGTTTAAAATATTCTCTGAAGAACTGAATCAAATACAACACGATGCTGTTAAAATAGGTGGTAAAATATCTACACAAGAAAGTAGATTAAAACATATTGAAAGTGAATTATCTACAATGGAATCCAACATCTCAAGATATTATGAATTAGAAGAAAAGATTGAAAACAATAAAAAGTTAAATGATGAAATATCTGATTTAACAACTAAAATATCTCAACTACAAATAGTTTCAATATCAGTAGATAAAGATTATAAAAAAGTATTATCAACATTATCAGTTGCTAAAAACCAAAAACAACAAATAGAAGATGATATACAGAAACTTGTTGATATAGAACAGAAGATATTAGATTATGATTTATATCTTTTAGCTCTTTCAAAAGATGGTGTTCCATATGAATTAATCTCAAAAGCTATTCCTTCCATTGAAAGAGAAATCAACAATGTATTAGAAAATATGAATGCAGGTTTCCATATTGAATTAGAGATGAAAGATAAAATGATTGATGCCTTTATATGTTATGGTGAGGATAAATGGAATCTTGAATTATCATCAGGTATGGAAAGATTCGTTTCATCATTAGCTATTCGTATTGGTTTAATAAATGTATCAACATTACCTCGTCCTAACTTCATCATTGTAGATGAGGGATTTGGTGCTTTAGATAGTGATAATATTGCTAATATGCAGGGAGCATTTCAATACTTGAGAACTCAATTTGATTTTACAATGATTATTACTCACTTAGATACCATTAAAGATTATATGGATACATTGATTCCTATTAATGTAAACAATGGATTGAGTAAAGTGGTAATGAATTAGAGTTTTAAAATTCTATCTGTATCTTTAGGTTCATTTCTAAAATAATCAAATAATATTCTTGATAGATTTGCTGATATAGTCAATCCTCTTGACTTACTATCAACTATAAGCTTTTCATCTATTCCATATGATATTGATATTGACCTTATTTTCTTTTCCATAATAAATTCCTCTTATTTAATAATAATTATTAAGAATTAATAAAAATAAGAAATATAAATTAAGATTATTTCATTATTTGATATTTATATATGATAATTGGAGAATTGCAATGGCTTACCCACCCGAGTTCAGTAGTACTTTAACATATGCAAATAGATATGATTTAGATGAAATAGATGTTTTTCTTGAAGGTGATTCAAGTAATCCAATGTTTTTTTCTGTGAATGGATTACCAAAACAATTAGCATTTGGAAAACATTATTTTAATTTATCTATATTAGACTCCAAAAAACAAGACTATGAATTAAGACCTAACAGTCGTATATTGTTTGAATTTAAATCAATTAATAATGTTGTGATAAAATCTGATGTAACTGAATTGAAACAAAAAAATGGGGTAGCTATTTGCTTTGTTGATGTATTACAAGACCCACTAAGAACATATAAAGAAATTCAAGATGGTCAAGGAACTTTATCTATTGTTGGAAGTTTACAAAATAAACAAGGTAGGGGAAAAACCATACCTGACAAGTTTCAAAATGCTATGAACTATAGGTGTATATTTCCAATTGAAATAAGAAAAAATTTAATCAATGCGGATTCACCAAAAACATTACAATCAAAACACGAGATAAAAACATCATTGGGAGGATTTTCATTTGCAAAAAATAGTGTTACAACTCGTAAAAATTCATTAACTGGTACAACTTACAATGTTAGAGGTAAAGCTACCAACATACCAATTAAAGGTAAGGCGAAGTCATAATGCCTAGATATGAATTAAGAATATTATTAGAAACCGTTGAAGGTAAAAAAACTTCTTATTATTCAAGTGGAAGTTCTTATACTGGTGGAAATGGTAGTTTTATTGATACGGATTTTGATGGGCTAGTTTTATCTTCATCTCAAGTCTATAATAGAATTACGAGCTCAGTATCTTGTTCTTTTCAGAATCAAATAAATTTTACTGGAAATAATAATGATGGAATTATTTTTAAACAAAATAATCTTTTAAGTGCTTCTTTAACGGGAAGTTTGAATACTGGTTCACTTGTATTCACAGCTTTAGATACAGAATACGATAGATTATTAAGATATAAATTCATAGGTGAAAAGGTAACGAATACTTTAGGATTACCAAGTGACCAATGGGTTTATGTAGACCAAGTTAGATTACCGGCAGATGATGAGGCAAATATATTTCAAGGTAATGCAAATTTAGGTAATACAGTTATTACTGATACTTTAACTTTTGCAGGTGGTTCTAATGTAAATTCTGATGTTCCAATTCTAATAGATACAGGTTCGGATAGATATATAAAATTTGTAGATGAAAGAGCTACTTCAGTAGTAGCATTAAGAATGGGTTATGATGCAGATACGGATACTTATGAAATAAGTGGTTCTGATGATTTTAATTTTAACATCGGTGGAATTAATACTATATTTGGTGATGTAACTGCTAGTGATGAATTTTTATTCCAAAAGAATGTTGATGGTGGTAATCATAAAATAGTAATATTTAATTCAAATACGGATAGTGGACTTGATAAAGGCGCTGGTATTGAATTTAAACATGCGATAAATGCTATTCCACCTATGAAACCTGCGGGAAAAATAATAGCTGGAAAAGATGGTAATTATCAAGCAGCTGGTGGTGTAGATGTACAAGATTCAAATCTACAATTCTTTACAACACTTAATGGAACTGATACTGAAAGATTAAGAATAACATCTGATGGTGAAGCTAGATTTACTGGTAACATTAGTGCTAGTGGAGATATTATTGCTGAAGGTGATATTATTGCACAAAATTATATCGTTCAATCAACCGTTACACAAATCACAACTTCATTTTCAAGTGGTTCAAACATATTTGGTGATACTCCAGCAGATGATACACATCAATTCACAGGTTCTGTTTTTATAACTGGTTCAAGTTTAATTGTAGATGGGAATATAAGTGCGAGTGGTGATTTATTTAAAACTAAATTTGTTCAAATGACTAATTCATCATCAGTAATTGATACTTTTAATACTGGAAGCTTTCGTTCAGCGAAATACACTTTACAAGTAACAAGTGCTTCAAATTATCAAGTGAGTGAATTATTGGTTTTACATCATAATTCAACAGCATCAAATACAGAATATGCTCAAATAAATTCAGGTTTGAATTTAATTGATTTTACGACTGATATAAGTAATTCTGATGTTAGATTAAATGCAGCTGGAAGTTTTATATCTTGTAGTGTTCGTTTAGATAGAATAATAATTCCAACATAATTTATGACTTTATTATATTTATATATGAATAGGACTATATAATGGCAAACTCAAAAGTAAGATGGAATGGGTCAACTGAAGATGGAAGAACAACTTCTATTGAATGGAATGATAATCCATACACTTGGGGTGATGTAGCTTTAGCAGCTGAAATAGCAGAAGTTATTGATGGTGTTGGTTATAAACGAAGAAAAGAGCGTCTTGATAATTTATTCAAAGACGAGGATAAAAAGAAAAGATTTATTCATCTTATATGTAGAATAAAAGGTGAAAAGGTTTATGACGACAAAGTAGAAGTAAAAGATATTGATGTCAAAGTAGAAGATGCTGAATTAGTTGTAGAAACCATTGTAAAAAAAGTCAAGTTGGAGATAAAATAAAATGTATAAATTATATACCGATAAACAAGAAACATTTGAATGTGATTTATTTTTAGAAGGTGCAGATTTAAAACAATCAAGTGCTAGACTTATTGTTGAATCAAAAGACTTGACATTAATGTTTAAGGGTGAGATTGATGATAAGGGGAATTGTAAAGTTCCTATTAAAAAATTAAAAGGATTAATGGGTGAAAACACTACAGGTGATATTAAACTTGAAGTGATTGCAGAAGATACTTTGATTGAACCTTGGCAATCTGATTTTGTAGTTGAAACTGCTAAAAAAGTAACGGTTGAGGTTAAATCACAAAAACAAAAACCACAAATCAAAGAATCTACAAAACCACAAGTTAAAATTAAAAACATAAAAAATGATTCTAATCCAATCAATGAAATTGTAGAATTTTTTAAAGAAAATAACATAACAATACAAAAGGTTTTAAAGGGTAAAAAAAGAATTGTTTCAATACTTGAAAATTATTCAAAGAAAATTGGATATAAAGGTGGAACAAAAAAATTCATAAGAGAAGTTATTCAAAAACTACCGAAAGTATAAAGGTTATAAGTCGTGTCATTTGACTTAACAAATAAAAACATACAAGATACTTTTCAGAATGTGTTGCAAAGAACAGGTTCTGATAATCATTTATATGATTTAGAAGGTAATAAGATAGGTGATTTAAGAATCTCTGGTAGTCTTATTGCTCAACAATACATTGTATCCTCATCTGTAACAAATATCACAACACAACAATTATCAGGTTCAACTGAATTTGGTGATTCATTAGATGATACACATTTATTTACAGGAAACATAACTGCAAGTGGAAACATAAGTGGAAGTGGAGGGAATATATTAGGGTTTAATTCAGCTTCATTTAACTACATTACTGCTTCAGTTATTGATGTTGATGGTTCTACAATTCGTATGGGTGGTGAACCATTTACAAAAGCAAACATTCAAGCTTTAAAACAAGGTAAAAGTTTAAAAGCATTAGGACCTGGACAAGTTAATCCAGATATACTTGGTGGTGATATAACTGCAAGTGGTGATATAAAAATAAATGGTGATGTTTTAAATACAGAAACTTTTCAAATGACAGAAACATCTGATGTTATAAATACATTTAATACTGGAAGTCATCAAACTTGTAAATATTTATTACAAGTAACAAGTGGTTCATTTATTCAATCAAGTGAAATGTTGGTTATGCAAAATAGTTCAAATGCTTTTAATACAGAATATGCACAAATAAATTCAGGTTTGAACTTAGTTGATTTTTCATCAAAAGTAAATGGAGCTAATATAGAATTAATTGGTTCAAGTTCATTTATTAGTTGTAGTGTAAAATTCAATAGAGTATTAATTTAAAAAAACAATATTTATAATATATAAACAATAGTGGAGAGTGAAGCTATGTCAAAAAATTTTAAAGTAAAAAATGGTTTAGAGGTTACAACCAACATAACTGCAAGTGGAAACATAAGTGCAAGTGGAACTGGTTCATTTACACATATTAGTTTGCCACATGTTGGTAAAATACAATTTGATTCAGCTGATACATTCATAAAGTCAAATACAGGTAATCCTGAAGATTTAATAATATCTGCAGATGAAGATATTATTTTAGCACCTGATGATAATATTCAAATTGAACACGGATCTACAATATACGCAGAATTTTTGGGTAATGAAAGAGAATTAAGAATAACAGGTAACATAACTTCAAGTGGAGCGATTCATACTTTATCACACATAACTGCAAGTGGAAACATAAGTGCGAGTGGAACAGTTTATGCGGATTCTTTCCAATCAGCTACTGGTGGAAGTGGTATTGATTTTAATGATAGTTTAGATTTAACAGGAAACATAACTGCAAGTGGAAACATAAGTGCAAGTGGAACACAACATATATTTGGTGCTAATGTTGGTATAGGAACAAGTCCAACAGTTCCACTACATGTAGATTCAAGTACATCAGATACAGTAGCAATATTTAAAAGTTCAGATAGTACAGCAAGAATACAAATACAAGATGATAATACCACTAATTATATAGTATCAAATACTAACTCGGATAGTACACTTTTATCGTTAGGAGCTAACAACTCCACACACGCTGGAAATTTAAACATTTCATCAAGTGGAGCTGTCGGTATCGGAACAACAAGTCCAACACAAGAATTAGATTTAAGAGGTGAGTTATTTATAAGTTCATCAGCTAATACTGTAAATCCAATTTTAGTATACAATAGTAGTGGTTCAGTTTCATTTAAAGTACATACAGATGCAAACCAACACAATGATTTGTATTTATACAAAGCTGGAACTCAAAAAGTAAAATTTGGAACATATTGGTCATCTGTAATTGATAATGATTATTATGAAACTGGTGGTGGATTAATTTTAGGAAGTGGTACAACACAAGCTGCTAATAGATATGGTATTTACATATCAGCTGGTCCTGATTCAGGTTCAGCATATTTTGCAGAACACGCTACATTTAATTCACACATAACCGCAAGTGGAAACATAAGTTCAAGTGGAACTATAACTGGTTTAAGTGCTTCATTCCAATCAGCTGATATTAATGGTGGAACAATTGATGGAATCACATCATTAACTGTTGCTAATAATATAGATATTGGTTCTCATGGTTTCAGAGCTTTACAACTACAAGATGATAGTTTAACCAATACAAGAGTTGTTTTTGCTGGTTCTAGTGGAGTATTATCAGATAATTCTAAATTCACTTTTGCATCTAATAAATTATCCATTCCATCATTAAATGTTAGTCAATCTGCTGGAATAGGAATTTCAATTGAACAACCAACCACTGCTCTTGTAACCGCAAGATTTGATTCAGATAGATTTAGATTTTGGGCAGGTGGTAGTGAAAGGCTAACCATTTTATCAGCATCAGGTTATGTTGGGATTGGAAATGCCAGTCCATCAAAAGAATTAACCGTTCAAGGTTCAATAAGTGCAAGTGGTGACATATATGGAGACGAATTATTTTCAATAGGATATGGTAGTGGTTATCAAATACACATAGATGGTAATGATGGTAGTGGTCCTCAAATAGAATTTGGAACATATAATGACCCTGATAACTTTATGAGGTTTGGTGCTTTTAGTTCAAAAAACAATATAGATACAAAAGCAAGAGATTTTCATTTATTTGGAACAAACACAACAACTGGATTTTTCTTTGATGAGAGTTTAGGTAACTTTGGTGTTAAAACATTAGTACCATCAGCTAGTTTAGATGTAAATGGTAATCTTCAAGTTCAATCACACATAACCGCAAGTGGAAACATTACGACTCTTGGAACACTAAGTGCTGAACAAATCACTTCAACAGATGATATGAATGTTACAGATGATTTAATTGTTGGTGGAACTATAAGTGCAAGTGGAAAAATTACTGGTGATGATTTTGAATTTAATCTACCAACAGATAATGGAAGAAAATTTAAAGGATTAACCAATAGAGGAGTAAGGATAGAGAAGTCCTCAAGTGGTGGTTGGGCTATGGAGTATGGATTTGTTGGTAATACTGGAGGGGATTTAGGTGGACTTGGTGGACTTGGTGGTGCTGGTTTAACAAGATTCTACATTGGTGGATATTACACAACACCTATTATATCAATTCAAAGTGGTAGTGGAAATACTAATGGAATGATAATAGGTGATAATATAAAAGAAACATTACCAGCTGCAACTTTACACATATCAGGTGGTTTATTTCTTGATGGTGGTGGAACAGCTGGTGGACACATAACCGCAAGTGGAAACATAAGTGCGAGTGGAACTGGTTCATTCTCTGGTGGTAGATTTACTGGAAATGTTGGTATTGGAACAACAAGTCCAGGATATGCATTAGAAGTAGTAGGTAGTGTAAGTTCAAGTGGTACTTTAATCTCAAAAAATATAAATGTTGCTGAGAAAATTGTCCATTTAGGAGATGCAAATACAGAAATACATTTTGAACCTGATAAAGTAACCCATACAGTTGGTGGTTTGGATATGATTACTTTAACAGAAGATACAACTGACCAAATTGTGTTTGGAGATGCTAGAACAAAATTCGCTGGTCACATAACCGCAAGTGGAAATATAAGTGCAAGTGGAATCATAACTGCTGAAGGGTTAGTGATTAGTGATGACTTTAGTTTAACAGATGATTTAACTGTAGGGGGTGACATAAGTGCAAGTGGAACAGTAACTGCTGAACACTTCTTTTCATCAGATGATGCTGTAATCACAGATGATTTGAATGTTGGTGGTGATATAAGTGCAAGTGGAGCTCTTAAAGGTTTATCTTTAGATTTAAATGGAACTTCAAACTTTGCAAACACCGTAACTATTCAAACAAGTACTGATGCTATGTTGAATTTTAGAACAACTGATGATAGTTGGGCATATATGCAATTTCAATCATCAAGTGGTGATAGAATTGCTTACATAGGAGTTGATAACGATTTAAATAGATTAATTCTTAATGCTACAGAAAATAATGCTAATGAAATAGAGTTAAACACAACAACGGTAGATATAAATGCTAATGTTGATATAAGTGGTACAACAACTTTTAATGATAATGTAACAATACAAACAGGTAGTTTAAATTTAGTAGGACAAGCTGGTGGTCACATAACCGCAAGTGGAAACATAAGTGCGAGTGGAAGAGTTACCACTTTACAAGTTGGTAGAGACTCAACGGACCAAATAGATTTTTCAACTGATAATGTTATGATATTTAAAGCAGCTGGTGGTAATAGAATGAGATTAAATTCATCAACTTTAAGACCAAATGCAGATTTAGGTATAGCATTAGGAACAACTGCTACCAGATGGGAAGAGTTAGTTGTAAATCACATAACTGCAAGTGGAAACATAAGTGCGAGTGGAACTATAACTGGTAATTCATTGGTTGGAACTTTAACAGGTACATCTACTGGTTTGGCTGGTACTCCTGATATTACAGTTGGTTCAATTACAGCAACAAGTATTAATACAACAAATATAACATCTTCAATAGTAACTGCTTCAGTAATCTATTCAAGTGGTTCAAATATATTTGGAGACGAAGCTTCAGATACACATACATTTAATGGACACATAACCGCAAGTGGAAACATAAGTGCAAGTGGATTAATAACTGTAAATGATAAATTACAATTTGGTGCAGATGGTGAAATAAGAACTGTAAATGCTGCAGCCTCAAGTGGTGACTTGGATATAATACCAGATGGAGATTTAGATTTAG
>Ga0080013_1004970_pt1 | contig 12734 bp, 18 predicted proteins | sample ETNvirenome_6_85_FD_69236 | JGI IMG/M metagenome (GOLD analysis project Ga0080013, IMG submission 69236) | Marine viral communities from the Pacific Ocean - ETNP_6_85 (SPADES assembly) (version 2) | ecosystem: Environmental > Aquatic > Marine > Oceanic | place: Pacific Ocean | collected 2013-06-19 | reverse complement strand
ACTGTTGCTGATGATGTTGAGGTGAAGGGGGCGGAGCTGAAAGACGGTCTGTTAAAAATCACACTGGAGCGCATTCTTCCGGAAGGAAAGAAGGCCAGATCAATAAAGATTGATTAAATCCAAGAAATAAGTTCTTCACCGCTGATTTCTTTAGCGATGTTGACCTTGTTCCGAAGGGACTGTATGATCTTCTGGTCTACAGTCCCTTTTGCCATTAGGTCTATATATAATACCTTGTTCTTCTGCCCTATTCTATGGGCACGATCCTCGGACTGTATTCTTTTCTCCAGATCATAATTATTTGAATAGTAAATCACCGTGCTCGCTTCCGTGAGGGTGATCCCATATCCGCCAGTCTGCGTGTTCCCTATGAAGAACCTCACGTCGGAGTCTGGGTCCTGGAATTTTCGTATGCATTCCTGCCTCTTGTCAGCAGGTGTTGCGCCATAGTAAGTGCATTTTGAATTTTCTCCAAATTCAAAAGCTATGTTAGCTTCAATCTTTTCAATGTCATGTATGTAATTCGCCCATATGATCACCTTTCCGGTTGTCTCTCCCAGAATCTGCATCAGTTCATCTATTCTATTGCTGTGGAGATCTATGGTGTGTCCAGCATCAGTTTTCATATGACCGCACGTTATCTGGTGAAGCCTTATCAGCTGGGTGAGGACGTTGACCGCCGTTGTTGACTGTCCCTTGAGAACCGCCATCGCGTTGGCTTTCATGCCGACATACGCTTCTTTCTGTTCATCACTCAACTCTATCTCACGCTTAATGTACACCTTGTCCGGCAGGTCAAGGCAGTCTTTCTTTAATATGCGGTATGAGTGGGGCGATACGAGTTGTCCTAGCTGCTTCAGGTTCTGAAACTTGACTATTCTCTGATACGTATGCGTCCCACCGGCCGCGTTTGACGTGACCATGATTGCGTAGCGTGTTCTGAACGCGTAATAGCTTGATTGTCCCAGTATTTCCGGATCAAGAAAATCCATCTGTGACCAGAGGTCCATGGGCGACCGGGTGACGGGAGAACCAGTTAGTATTCTTCTGTATTTAGTGTCTCTTCCTAATTTCAATATTGACTTGGTTCTTTTTGCCTGTGGATTTTTTATAGTAGTGCTTTCATCCACGATCATCATTGATCTTCCAATCAAAAATAATCTTGCAAAATCAGTTCCCTTCCTCGTGGAAAAAGCTTCAACATTCATGACCATGATTTTTAATTTATAGTCCTCTCCGTTAATTATGTCTTTTAACTGTGCTTTATATTTCTGGCTCGTGGATTGCTTCCAGGCGAGTACTTTCTTTTCTATGTAATCTGGAACATGTACGGGAATTTCTTGTTCCACCCATGTCATGTAGGCTCCTTTAGGAGCTATCACCAGGACACGGTCAATCTTTCCCTTATTATACAATATGCATGCGTTATCCAATGCTATCTTGGTCTTGCCGGTTCCCATTTCTGCAAACACGGCAAATGCTTCCTTGTTCCAGCATTTTTTTAACGCATCCTTCTGATGCTCATACGGCTCTGTTTTAAATTTATACATTCTTATTTCTAATGTTGACTCGCATTATAACATATGCTATAATGCAAATCAAGAAATAAAATTATGACAGTTTACGTATTGCAAGAAATGGGCAGAAATACAAGGTCTGCTGAAAAATTTGGAGATCTTAAAGTTTGTCTTCCGGATAACAGGCAAATGGTTTTATCATCTGGTCCTCTTACTTTTAAATTAAAACAAGAATTAAAGGACTTTAATGATGATGACTACTTGCTTTTAATTGGAGATCCTGCTATAATAGCGGTTGCTGGAGCAATTGCTGCAGATGTAAACAACGGTCGCTTCAAGGTACTGAAGTGGGACCGCAACGAAACAAGATACTATGATATAGAAATAGATTTGAGAGGAATAAACAATGAAAATAGAAGTTAGAGCTAAAGATTGTGTTTACATAACTATAAACGGTACCGTTTACTATATTGACGATTCAACTGGTGAACGTATTATGAAAAAATGGAAAGAGAAGAAATAGAATGAATAATTTAGTAAATCAAATGGCAAAGGATGCCGAGGGCGTATCCCAAGATAACTTAGGCAAGATTGGCGCAGTTGCAACGGATGTCGCAGAAACAGACAAAGAAATAAACGATATAAAAGAACAACTAAAAAAGAAAGAAGAATATAGGAAAAAACTATCAGAAGAAGTTCTTCCTAGTCTTTTTGCAGAAGTAGGTTTATCAGAATTAAAACTAGCAGATGGAAGACTGATATCCGTTAAGGATTATTATGGTGCTTCCATTAAGCCGGAGAAAAAAGCAATGGCTTATGCTTGGTTAAGGAACAACGGATTTGGGGATTTAGTAAAGAACCAAGTCTCTTGTAGCTTTGGGAGGAATGAAGACGAGAAAGCTAAAGGACTTTTAGAACACTTGAATAAAGAGGGATATGAGTCTTCACAACGCGAGTGGGTCGAACCTTCCACCCTTCGCGCCTTTATACGTGAACAGCATGAATCTGGTAAGAAATTACCAATGGATCTGTTAGGGGCGTATGTAGGACAAAAAACAACTATTAAATCTTAATAACTTAAAGAGGAAATATTAATGAATAAAAAAAATAATAACGTAGTCGATGTGGCAGTGATTGCCGAAGACTCTAAAACAGCAAGTGGCTTCGGATCTTTGAACCTTGCAAGGGATACGGCTATTCCTTACATCAGCATTCTTCAATCCGGAAGCCCTCAACTAAACCCATCAAAAGCGGAATACATTGAAACAGCTAAAGCTGGTCAACTGTACAACACAGTGACACAGGAAGCAGTTTCTGAACTTAAAGTTATTCCCGTTTTTTATCACTTACGATATGTGGAATGGAAACCCCGTGAACAAGGTGGTGGATTCATTGCTTCCCATAGTGCCGACAGCGGCGTTCTTGGGAGAGCAGCTAGGGATCCCATGACTAACAAGTATGTTCTTGAGAATGGTAATCACATTGTTCAAACAGCATACCATTATGTCCTTGTTCTCAACAATGGAGGATACCAAAATGCCGTGATCAGCATGGCTTCCAGTCAGCTTAAGAAAAGCCGACGTTGGAACAGCCTGATGCTGTCACAAAAAATCAAGGGTCCGTCTGGGATGTTCACGCCTCCTACATATGCATTTACTTACAAACTAAGTACAGTGAGTGAATCCAATGATCGAGGTAGCTGGTTTGGCTTCCAAGTAGAAAAAGGAGAGCAGGTGACTGATTCTTCCATTTACAATGAAGGTAAATTATTTTCTACTGCCGCGTCAAGTGGCGCAATCGAAGCAAAACCGGAAGAACCAAAAGTAATCGCAAAACCGCAAACACCTGAAAGCAACGTAGACATTCCATTTTAGGAATATCTACTTATATAACTGGGGGTTTTGTGGAAGTTGAGAAATTCAAGTTCATATTTGAAGGTTTGGATATAGCTTATGGTCAGCACCAGCCCAATGGGTCACGTGCTGACGGTAAGCAAGAAGGCCAATCTTCTGTTGTCAGAAAGGAGGTAATGGATGAACTCTGGGAAAAACACCTTAAGGGTGAGGGTCCGTCTCTTGGGATCATTCCTATTAGGGCTGATAATACTACTAAGTGGGGATGCATTGATATTGATGATTATCCTATTGATACTCATAGTCTCATTCTCAAAATCAGAAAATTAAAACTACCATTAGTTTACTGCAAGTCAAAAAGTGGAGGTGCCCATCTCTTCTTATTCATGAAAAATACAGTCGCTTCGAAGACCATGAAAAATAAGCTTTCCGCTATTGCAGCATTGCTGGGCCAATCAAACGCAGAAATATTTCCAAAACAATCAGGAATACAGCCGGAAAAAGGGGAGGTGGGTAATTTTCTCAACCTTCCATATTATAATGCAAAAAAGACAGTGAGATTCGCCATTAAAAATAATGGAGAATCCGCAAATTTAAACGAATTTTACGCGATGTATGATAAATACGTTGTCGGGGATCTTGATAAAGTCAACATCAAAGGAGACGAGGAAGCCATAAAGGACGGTCCACCATGCCTGCAGGCGTTGTGTGACCAGGGATTTCCAGAGGGAACGAGAAATAATGGACTGTTCAATATTGGAGTTTACTTAAAGAAATTTGATCCCACCAACTGGGAGAAGCTGCTGGAGAAGTACAATCAGAAATACATGGAGCCACCATTGGACCACAAGGAAATTTCCATCATAGTTAAACAGTTAAATAAAAAGGATTATCGCTATAAATGCAAGGATCAGCCAATTGTTTCCTATTGCAACGCCTCCGTGTGCAAGTTCAGAAAACACGGTGTCGGAAAAAACAATGTAATGCAGGAACTTGGAGTCTTAACCAAGCTGGATTCCAAGCCACCCATATGGTGGATGGAAATTCCAAATTCAAATCCTGAGAAACCTGATTATAAAATTCAATTGAGTACAGAACAATTGCAAAGTCAACAAAAATTTCAACTGCGTGTCATGGAGGATACAAATAGCATGCCGCCGTTGATGAAGAATTCGGACTGGCAGCAACAAATCGACGCTAAAATGAAAAAAGCCCAGATTACGCCAGTCTCGAGTGATGGATCTGTGTCCGGACAGTTTTTAGCTCACCTCCAGGAGTTTTGCACTGAAAGGGCGCAGGCCAGAACTAAGGAAGAAATCAGGCAGCGCAGACCGTGGACGCAGGATGATACTGAAGCGCCGGATTATGGCACGACATACTTCAGGCTCAAGGACTTGCACGCCCATCTTATAAGGAACAGGTTCAGTCACTATGGAAACAGCGGACAGATCATAGCGGCGCTGCAGGACGTCATTCCAGGGTGGAATGTAGAAAAAGCGCAGAAGTTTTTCAAGATAAAAGGAAGGGGCGTGAATGTATGGGGCATTCCGTCTTTTGAGAAACAGGAAGATGAACATGAAGTAAAATCAAAGGAGGAGTTTAATGTATTCTAAAAAGACGCCATACCGTTCTAAAGAATCCATAGCGTACAATAAAAAAATGAAACCCATATGGGATGAAAAATACTTGAGGTCCGAGAAAGGTTTTTTTATGGAAATTTGGCACACTATTAAGAAGAGGTGTGATAAAAATTCATATTGTTGCAGGGTAGGAAAAAGAACATTACAAATTAACAATGGAATAAGAGGAAGAGACCATCTTCTGGAGTTGTGGGAAAAGCAGAAGAGACTTCTCGGCGGACCCTACTGCGCATACACCGGTGTCAAGCTCACAACTGAAAGAAATAATGGAAAAGGGTACATCGGGAGTACAAACACAAACATATCAATAGACCGCATCGACCCAAGGCTACCATATCAGGAGGACAACATAGTGTTCTGCTCATGGGAGTTTAACGACAGAAAAAGCGGAGTCACCCCTGAAGACTGTAAAAAAATACTGAAGGTACATAAGGAGCGCCATGCCGGAAATTAACATCATACTAGGCCCACCCGGCACGGGGAAGACGGAGAACCTGCTGCGGATCATGGACCGGGAACTAAAGGAAAAGACTGCGGATCCAGGAGAGATAGCATTCGTCACATTCACTACAAAGGCAGCAAATGAAGCATCCAAACGGGCACAGGAAAAATTTAATTTAACCGAAGATGACCTTCCTTATTTCAGCACTCTTCATGCGTTTGGAAAGAGGCAACTAGGAATGAATAATTCTGAAGTAATGAGGGTAGCGGATTATAGAAAGATGGCTGACCTGTATGGAATTGATCTGGAATATGTAACACAAGACTGGGAAGACACGGGAATCATCCACACTGACAATAAATTTATCAGGGAGATAAATAAAGCTAGAACTAAATGCATGGAGCTGGATGAATATTACAACGCCTCTTATTTTAATTTTGATCTGTATGATTTACTCAAGGTATCCAAGTCATTGGAAGAATTCAAACACAAAAACAATAAATATGACTTCACAGACATGCTCACCCAATGGGTAAAATTTGGTCCTACTCCTAAGTTAGAGGTGGTCTTCATAGATGAAGCACAGGATCTTACCAGATTGCAATGGAGCATGTGTGAAAAAATATGGAAAAATGCAAAGAGGGTTTATATCAGCGGTGATGATGATCAGGCAATATACAGGTGGGCCGGTGCGGACATAGAATATTTTATCAATCTTAAAGGAAAAGTGACCACGTTGAAGTACTCATACAGATGCCCGCAAGCCGTGCATGAAGTTGCATCTTCAATAGTGAGTCGCATTGGCAACAGAAGAGAAAAGATATGGAACCCAAGGAAAGAAAAAGGTCTCGTGGAACTGCATTCATTCGCTGATTCAGTTGATCTGAGCAGTGGCAAATGGCTGGTTCTCGCGACCTGTGGTTACATGTTCAAGGAAATTGAGGAAAACTTGCAGTACAAGGGACTGCCTTACAAGATAAAGAACAAGCTTCCGGTGGATGAAGAAATTTTATCAGCAGTGGACGCATGGAAAAAATTACAAAAAGGCGAAAACCTTTCTTACGAGGAAGTGGGATATATTTATAGCTATCTCCCAACCAAGACTGGAGTAGCACATGGCTATAAAGGATTGAAATCATTAAATGAAGATGAAACTTATGATCTGGAACAATTAGTTATGAATCATGGTTTGTGCACTTCAAGTGAGCACTGGGATGAAGTATTTGAAAAAATAGGATCCAGTAATATCAACTATATAAAGTCCTTAGAAAAAATCAATCCGACTTTATCTGCCGAACCTAATATAAGCTTAAGCACCATTCACATGGCGAAGGGTGGTGAATGTGATAATGTCATGCTTTTAACGGATCTGTCACCTGCCAACCAGGAGGAGATGGCAATTAATCCTGATGACACTAATAGGGCTTTTTATGTGGCAGTCACGCGTGCAAAGAGACAGCTGCACATCGTGGATTCACAAAGTTATGGGGGGTTTGAAATATGAGCGCCCACAAGAAACAAGTAGGTGGGGATCACTATAAGAGAATGGCCATACAACCGAGTCATTACATAGTCAGGAACAAGCTTGGCTGGTATGAAGGAAACATCGTCAAATACATCACCAGGCACAGCATAAAGGGTGGAAAGCAGGACATAGAAAAAGTTATCCACTATGCCGAACTGCTCCTAGAGGATCAGTATCCGGACGATGAAGGAATGAGAAGAGGAAGAGAAACGTGGGAACACATCAAAAAACTTAATGAGGAAAAAAATGAAACAAAATGAATTCATATTCGCTAATACCATAAAATCAGAGTGGGTTCACCCTACTGAATTTCCATCCATGAAGGGTCATCCTGTAGTGGCTATTGACTTGGAAACATGTGATACGGATCTGAAGAAAATGGGCCCAGGTTGGCCTAGAGGAATAGGCAAAGTCATAGGCATTGCCATATCTGACGGTCAATTCAGTGCTTATTATCCTATTGATCATGACGGTGGTGGAAATATGGACAAGAAAGCTGTCCTAAAATACATTAAATCTGTATGTGAAGACGATTCAATAGACAAAGTGTTTCATAATGCGCAGTATGACATTGGGTGGCTGTGGAGAATAGGAATAGAAGTGAAAGGATACATACATGATACAATGATTGCGGCAGCTCTCATTGATGAGAATAGATTTTCTTATGCATTAAACAGCATAGCATCTCAATATCTAGGAGAATATAAAAACGAAGCTACCCTTAAGAAAGCTGCGGCGGAACTGGGGTTGGATCCTAAGAGTGAAATGTATAAGATGAATGCACAATTTGTAGGGGAATATGCTGAGGCAGATGCTAGGCTAACTTTACAATTGCATGAAAGATTAAAGATTGAAATAGAAAAAGACTCTCTTCAAGGTATATACGACATAGAATGCCGACTTATCAATGTCATATTCAATATGACTAGGAAAGGCGTAAGAGTCGATATGACAAAAGCCTTTACTTTAAAGAGCAAGCTTAAAAACAAAGAGAAAAAAATTTTAAAGAGAGTGAAAGATCTAACAGGATTTTATGTGGATCTGTGGTCAGCTAGGTCAGTTGCGAAGGCGTTTGACACACTTAACCTGGAATATCCTATGACGGAGAAGACGAACGCTCCCAGCTTTACTCAGACATTCCTGGAAACACATGCGCATGAACTTCCTAGACTCATTACAAAAGCAAGAGTATTTAATAAGTTGCAAGGAACATTCATAGATGGAATCGCAAAATACATACACAATGACAGAATACATGCCCATATAAACCAGATAAGGAGTGATACAGGAGGAACAGTCACAGGAAGATTTTCCATGTATTGTCCTAACCTGCAACAGATTCCTATAAGAGGAGAAATGGGTGTAGAAATAAGAAAGATTTTCATACCAGAAGAAGGAGAGGAGTGGCTTTCAGCCGACTATTCCCAGCAGGAACCTAGGCTCCTTACGCATTTTGCTGTTCTTAATAAGAACGACGGAGCACATGAAGTTCAACAAGCCTATAAGGAAAAAGACTTGGACTTTCATCAGCAGACCGCTGACATGGCTGACATCCCAAGAAAACTGGCGAAGACCATAGGTCTGGGGGTTATGTACGGAATGGGATACAAGAAGATGGCCGTTGATTTGGACATCACACCATTGGAAGCAAAGAATATTTTAAAAGAATTTAGAATCAAGGTTCCTTTCATGCAGGGAATGCTGGAAGACGTGATGAACAGAGCCAGTGCCGTGGGTACCATTAGGACACTCCTGGGTAGGAAATGCAGATTTGATCTCTATGAACCTTCATGGTTCACCAGGGAATTTCATAAAGCTTTGCCACTAAAACAGGCGGAAGCAGAGTACACCACAGTAAAGAGGGCCGGAACCTATAAAGCCCTTAACAGGTTGATTCAAGGTTCCGCGGCAGACCAAACCAAGAAAGCCATGGTTGATGTGCATGAGGAATTGGGGATTGTCCCTCTCATACAGGTTCACGATGAACTTAACTGCAGTGTCAAGGATAGAAAAGAGGGAGAAAAAATCAAGGAAATTATGGAGACCTGCGTAGCGCTTGAAGTTCCTTCCAAAGTGGAGTATAAAGTTGACCAAAGTTGGGGTCACGCAAAATGATTGATTTAAGGCATAAAATGGTATATAATATAGGAAGAAATAATGAATAGAAGAGTAGGCTACAGGGAACAGGGAAAAAAGAAGAAAGGCTACACTAATAGCCCCACTAAACCAGGATTTGCAATAAATCAGGAGCAGATGGAGTATGAGAGAAGAAAACTTTTGGAAGAGATGTCTCACAAAGTTGACCGCAAGAAGCTCAACAACATGGCGGCGGTTGCGGCAACGCATGAGCCAGTCTACAAGGACGAGGAAGGAAACGAAAAAGAGCCAGCAATGCGCGTACTTTCGCTCGGAGCAGGGGTTCAGTCATCCTGTCTGGCACTCATGGCGCAAGAAGGACTGACGAAACACAAGCCTGACTGCATGATATTCGCTGACACTGGATGGGAACCATCCTTCGTCTACGAGCACGTGGAGTATCTCAAGAAAGCCATCACGATTTGCCCAATCTACACGGTGGAAAGAAGCAATTTAAGAGAGGATCTTATTCGTGCGGCCAACCCCATTAAAGGGGGGAATGAGGAATGGAAATCTTTCGCAGGAAGGGTGCCAAATCCTCCGTTATTCGCGGCGCGACCTGGTGGAAAGGTTGGAATGCTCTACAGGCAGTGCACACATGATTATAAAGTTATCCCCATCCAGAAAAAGATGAGGGAGTTACTCGGCATCAAACCACGACACCGAGTCAAGAAAGGAACAATCGTCGAACAATGGATCGGCATATCCACAGATGAAGCAATGAGAATGAAAAAAGCAAGGCTTCCATGGTTGGAATCCCGTTGGCCATTGATCGAAATGAAGATGTCGAGAGCGGACTGCTTACAGTGGTACCGTGACATTAAAAAACATCCTATGCCAGGCAAGTCCTCGTGCATAGGATGTCCTTATCATCACAATGATCAGTGGAAAAACATGCAGAAGAATTATCCCAAGGACTGGGAGGATGCGTGTGAAGTTGATGATGCCATAAGACATGGACTGAAGAATACAACAGCTGAATTGTTTTTACACAAGAAGGCTGTGCCATTGCGAAGCATGAATTTTCTGGAACCACCAAAGCAGAAGGACCTGTTTAAAACCTTTGATGATGAATTCTCCGATGAATGCGAGGGTCTCTGTGGCGTATGAGAAGGGAGTTGACTATGATCCGAAGAGAGTCAGGCCTGGCCCTAAGGGAGGCACGGCGCCTGAATTCAAGTGTTTCAACTGTGATGAATGGTTTGACGGCAATGAATGGAACTATTCGTTCTCTAAATCGTGGTATCCTTTTCTTAAATATGAAAATAACTTTTTATGCGGTCCTGTATGCTCTAATGAAATTTCTGAGAAGTATAAAGAGAAGTACGTGGGACCTGGTGAAGATGAGTAAGGCGGACTTAAAGAGAAAGAAACACAAGGGAAGGCGCAAGGTCGGATCCAATAAGAGAAAAAATCGCAGACGCGCTCGTCTGGGATTAAGAATAAGGAGGAAGTAATGAAACCAGAATATATAAAAAAGAAAAAAGAAGAATTGATAAAGCAGCACAATACTCTTAAGGATAAAATGGATGAGGGCAAAACCGCGATCGCAAACATGCAGGCGCAGTTGAATGGTCTTGTCGGAGCGATTCAATTGTGTGATGATTTCTTAAATAACCCCGAAGAGCCTGAAAAAGACAAATGATGGACGTTTGGGACCCAGGAAAAGAAAAGACTGTTTTAAGCCAAATAAAAAAGGCCATAGGAGGCCTTATATCGGGTCTTAAGGGAATGACCCGGGTATTTGTACCCGGGATTTTAATCATTTTTTACTTTTTCATCTTCTTTCTGCTGTTGTCCGGATGCGCGTACTTTAAGAAAGAAAAAAAGGATGAAATAATTGTAACCGACCTGCCCCCAATAGAATTCATATGCAAAAAAATAGATTGCGGGGATGTCGACATCGACGAATTAGTTGCCGATGAACAAAACACGATAGCTTGCATAAAGCTGCAACCGGAGTGCAAACTTGATGAAGAAAATTAAATTTAAAATTAAAGATTATTTTTATCACCTGTGTGAGAAGTACGGAAGTAAGATCAGCAACTGGGCATGGCACAAGAGATGGAACAAACGAAATCGAAAGAGGTACAAGCATGGATAAACCGTTCGTATTGCAATGGTACTGGCAGGAGGCGTTGATGCATCCGTACGAGAAGACGAAGGCGTGGTACCACGGACCTCGCGAGAAATGGATGAAGTTATATGTGGAAAGAAAAAGAAATAAAAGAATTAAAAAGACTCAGCAGGGATAAACGGCCCTGTGAGGTCGCGGCCATGATGGGCATCGGCAAGAACTCCGTGCTCGGCAAGCTGTACCGGATCAAGGTCAAGAACGGATACGTACCCCCGGCTGACTCAAAACACACGGCGCCGCGCTTTCGTCCGCGAATGGCGGAGAGAAAGATAATAGGAAAGAGGAAGTGCAACACGTGCGGAAATGAATTCGAGTTCTATTCACACTACCAGCGCTTCTGCTATCACTGCAAGGAAAGCACCAATTCACATGGCTACGAAAACTATACAATCTAAGCTTGGGAAGTACGTCAAGATCCTTGACGGAATGGATGATCCTATGGACCGTTATACGTGGCTGATGGAGTTCGGAAAGAAGTCCGCGAGCGTTCCGGAGAGATTCAAGCTTCCGGAGTTCGAGGTCCCAGGCTGCCAGTCACAGACATGGCTCGTCCCTCATTTTACATACGAAGATACGATTTATTTCATGGCTGATTCAGCCGCGTTGATTTCAAAGGGGATGGTGTGCATGCTCGCCGATGTATTCAGCAATTCTACAAGAAGCGATATAGCAACCTTCGAGCTAAAAGAATTAGACGGCTTGAACCTCGATAACCTCTTGACGCCTGGTCGGAGGAACGGCGTTTATTCGATGCTGAAAGTGATCCAAGGGTATGGATCACGCAAAGACTAAACACTTTTCTGCGTCCTTCTTTGTAAGATCTGCCATTATTTTAACAGTGTCCTTCATTAACTGACGTCCACCTTCTTGACGTTAATCGCGTTTTGTTTTCCCTTGTTCTCTCCTATCTCGAATTCGATTTCTTCTCCTTCCTTCAACGTGTCAATACCAGCTTTTTCTAAAGCCGATACGTGCAAGAAGACATCCTTGCCTTCCTGTTCAATGAATCCATATCCTTTGGTCGGATTAAACCATTTAATTTTTCCTGTAGTCATTAGTTTTCCTTGTAGTTAATTATTAATCCTCAACTATTTTGAGGATGTGTTTTTTTCCGTCTTCCTTCCATATTTCTACTTCAGCCGTGACGGGACGGCATTCCAGTCTCGGGCCGTCAGGTCCGGAACTTCGTTCACTCAGTCTCTTTGCCTTCAGGCAGTCACCAATTGTATCATACGGCACGTGCTCTTTGAGATCCACCCCAATATACATTAATAGCGCTATGACAATTTCAACCATCAGTATGACTTTCCATTCTGCGCTTTAAACGTGCGGTGTTCTTCCTGTAATTTTTCCACCTGCGCCTGAAGTTTTTCAATTTGCTTCTGCATGAACTCAATGTTCACCTTGTTGTTCATCATGGCTTCCAGTTGCGCCTGCATCTTTTCCATCTGTCCTGACATGTGCTCTATGAGCATGAACTGCTC
>Ga0080013_1004969_pt1 | contig 12735 bp, 9 predicted proteins | sample ETNvirenome_6_85_FD_69236 | JGI IMG/M metagenome (GOLD analysis project Ga0080013, IMG submission 69236) | Marine viral communities from the Pacific Ocean - ETNP_6_85 (SPADES assembly) (version 2) | ecosystem: Environmental > Aquatic > Marine > Oceanic | place: Pacific Ocean | collected 2013-06-19 | reverse complement strand
TTTACTGTAGGAGATACAGTAATAACCGATGGTGTCATTACTGACTCTACTGGATTATCAATAGCTGCTGCTGTTGATCTTGGCTCTAATACATTTACCACTACAGGACTCATTTCTGGTGGTTCATTAGATATAGATAACGTACTTATTAATGGCACTACTATTGGACATACTGATGATACTGACCTTTTGACTGTTGCTAATGCTGCATTAACTCTTAAAGGAACTTTGACAGTAGGTGTGGACGATGCTGGACATGATGTCATATTTTATGGTAATGCGGCATCTGCAAACGTAACATGGGATACATCAGCAGATGATTTAATATTTAATGGGGCAGCAGGATTAATTGTACCTGATGGACAATTAACCCTTGGTAGTACAGCAGTTACTTCTACAGCTGCTGAATTAAACTTACTTGACAATGTATCTGGTCTTGTACAAGCTGATCTCACTAAATTAGCGGCAATAGATGCTACAGCCGCAGAAGTAGATACTTTAGATGCTCTTTCTAGAGGCAGTATCATATACGGTAACAATAGTGGGGCTACTACTGTACTTACCAAAGGTACTGCTGACCAAATATTAACATCTGACGGTACAGATATAGCTTGGCAAGATGCAGCAGGTGGTGGAGGAGGAACTACGACATTAACCGTAGCAAGCGGGAAAACTATTGAACCGGGAATGGCAGTAGGAATAAATGCGGCTGGAGAAGCAATACCATTTGATCAAGGCAGCGGAGATTATACAGGAATGACTCCGTATAAACCAGATGCAACTAAGTCTGTAAGATATATGCAAGTTAGTTACGATACAGAAACTGATATACATATAGCCGTATATACTAAAGCATCTCATGCGAATGTTTTAGAGAATGGTATGTACGCAGCACCATTTACAGTAGATGCTGATGATAATATAACTTTTGGTACAGAACTACAGATAACTACTAACGAATGTATATATGGTAAATATACTGTGGAATATTGTACAACAAGGCAGCAATTTGTATTGATATATCTTAGGGGCAATGGTTCAGCAAATCCACAAGGTATTAGAGGATATTTATTGAAACCTGTAGCTGGTACACCCAATACTATAGTAAAAAGTACTTATTTTGATGTAGTTTCCTCAACAAGTATCGGATCATATCTTCCAGATATATGGGATTCAAGTAGCAGTTCAGACCATAGAATGGTTGTAACGTATATTGGATCAAATTATTATGTAATGTGCAGAGTACTAGATTTAAATTCAGCTTGGAATGAAGGTAATGGAAATTCCCACGGTGTAACCGTAGGTTCTCAAGTTACTATGTTTGGTTACTCTCAAACTCACCCCAGTACTGGTGATTGGACTAGATCAACTAAAACTACGGGTTCAAGCCCTACAGGTGGTAAACAACAAATTCTATTGGGTGCTTACGCATGGGGTTTTGATATAGGGACTAGTGGAACTTCAATAAATAATATTGATAGAAATACCAGATACCCATCTTCTGGAAGAGAAAGTGATACTATGTATGCGGGAACTGCTGGTGAAGTTCATGCACTATATAAAAGCAATAATTCTCTCTATTTAGTACGTGTTTATATAGGCACTAGTAATATTGTGGCTGTGGATAGTACCTATGCCCATTATGACAGCAATGCGGTACTAGGAATGTACCCACAGGGTTTTAAACTCGTATGGACTAATACAACAGATAAGATTGTAGCAGTACAACATAGAGGTAGTCAGTCACAATCGTATGTGCCGGGAACTTCGGAATGGCACAGCCGAGGGATGGGGTATAAACAATATACTTTAGAGTCTGATAATACATATACTTCTGATGAATCAACAGTATCACAAGGTCAAGTAAAGGTTAATTATCTTATAGCTAATGGCTACTTTGTTGGATCTGCTTCAACTAATAGGGATTTAGGTGTTTGTTATAATCCTGATAGGAGTAGAGCTGTTATAGCCTCTAGCCATTCTGCCTATACATCGGATCAACCAATAGGAAATTTAGGTCTTAACTACCGTTCTCCGGGTTCCGGTATTTGGATGATAAAAATCCAATCTGGTGAATTGAATGATGAGAGAGGAACTGTTCCTCCATTTATAGGCTTTGGAGCAGATGCCAGTAATGTAACTGCGGGTAATACTGTCACAGTTACTGTTACGGGAGGAGTTAATGAACAACTAACAGGTTTATCGGTTGGGGCAGACTATTTTTTGGATAGTTTTGGAACACTCAATCCATATTATCCCTTACCCGTTACTGACATTAACATACTTGCGGGCAAAGCAATAGCAACCAATAAGTTATTGGTATATGGTACTCATGCTCCAGTAAACATGTATGGTGGCATACAATAATATATTTTAAGAAGGAGAACAGATGCAAACATTAGTCGATAAAACTACAAACGTATCATATCTTGTATTTAATGATGATAGAACTATGACTATTAGTGAAACAGGAACAGTAGTCAATGCTACATCATCCGATAAATATGAAGATATAGGGGAGTGTATACTACCCACATTTACTTCTAGTAATACAACTAAATATACGGGGGTAACAGAACCCGCAGATTGGATAGGAATGAAATATAAATTTGACGGTTCATCTTGGACAAAGAATACAGACTATAAAATGGTTTGCCATCTTTGTATCAACAATGATAAAGGTATCTTTGAACATGACTATGACGCAACCACATGTTCTGAATGTGGGGAAAGCTTATAAATATAACGGTAGTTTGATAGTATAAGTTAGGTTTTTCGTCGTTTGTTAGTATAATAATATATAGGGGAAACCCTAAACTTTTTAGCTTGGAGTGTAGTATAGAATGGATATAAATATTAAAGACGATTTAAATTCAGTAAATGAACAGTTAACCCAAATGGTTGATCAATTGAATACCATTAATGGACAGAGAGAACAATTAATTCAACAGGTTCAAAATTTAAATGGTGTTGCTATGTATTTGAGGGGTAAGATGCCTCCTGAAGAAGCAGCAGAAACAGTAGACGTAGATACAGAGATGGATGTAGAAAGGACTGATGAATATCCTGTAACTGCGGAGTAAGCCAATGGCTGGTTGGGAATTTACAAAAATATTAAATTGGGACGGTGTAGGAACAGCATCTGGTGATTATACTGATGTAACGTTAGAAGCACAATCTCCCGGTGGAACTGCTTTCACTATTCTTAATAGTGCAGCACATTACCTTTATTTAGGTCATGATGAGAAATTTGATATGGCTGTTTTTGATGTGGCAACTGGCGGCTCTGTTGGAGCATTAACATGGGAATTTTATAATGGTTCAGCATGGACTGAATTTATTCCGGGGTCTGGAAGATATGAACTTGATCCTGATGATAATGCTGGGAGTCAATATGATTTTAGTGTTGATGGAGCTGAACTATTCCCAATTAATATTTTAAAATCGTGGGCAACTGTTGCTATTAACAGTATAACCAAATATTGGGTACGGGTAACAGCAGCTAGTGTTAGTGTAGCTCCTACTATTAAACGAGTACAGATGCGTCAATATACTGCTTATTGTACAACTCAAGAAGTATTTGAGTTCCTACAGTTACAGAATGTTTTAGGAACTACAGATTTTACATCCAGTACGGTTCCAACAAAAGAAAATGTTGAACGATATATTAATGAAGCTCAAGCATATATTGATATGAATACCCGTAAATCATGGCGACCAGCTTTTATACAAAATGAATATCATCAATTTAATATTAATGGTCTTAAACTTGATAAACCTGACCCCTATAAAATTATCTCTTTAGAAATTTGGAATGGGGCAGATTGGAGTAAAAAAACGGAAGGTAGAACAGGAGATTTCTTCTTAGTTCCAGATACAGGATTAATACATTTCTCCCGTTTCTTCTTACTTCCTGCAAGATTCCAATCTTATAATGCTCCAGTTTGGAGATGGGGTGGTGGAGAATTTACAATGCCCATTAAGATTACTTATTTAGCTGGGCGTGACATTAATACGGATTGGAGGCAAGGAGGAGTAGTTCAAGACATTGGTAAAAAATTAGCTGCTATTGAGGTTATGCGATCTGCTGATTATGGAAATATAACCGTAAGTGGTATGGATAGAATTCAACAAGGAGAGAGAATAAATCAATGGACTCAGGAAATCGAAGATAAACTCGACTTTATGACTGCCTTTGAAGTATTCTAATGATGGGTTATGCCTACTGAACCATTACCAATTAATGATTATTTAACTGACTTAGAAGGACAATGGACATATTCTAATGTTTCAGGCACAGCAACAAAACCAGCTTTCATTGAAGTTACAGGTGATAATGAACCATTACGATTCGATTTAAATGTTAATGATCAAATTGTAGGACGGGCGGGTTCTCCAGCCTTTAATGAAACCCCTATAGGAAATTGGAAATATGGTAATCGTGAATATAACCTTGAATTAGAAGTTTATACTTTATCAGGAAGACAGCGTTTATATGATGTAGTAAGAGAAATTAGACGTATTGCCCATTCAAGAAGGCATTCGTTAACTAACTTTCAACGTCAACAATTTATGGATTTTGCCGAATTAACTCAAGAACAAGCACGAGTATGGGCAGGAACCGTAAATATACAACTAGTAAATAACGCAATTTTACTAGAGACTTAGTATAATATAATAGTATACTTATCGGGAGGATAAGATTATGGCAATATATAGATCAGATCAAGCATCGGTAACGTTTGCACCTGAAGCAAATCCCGGTGCATTTGTTGAAAATGCAACAATATCAGGTAATGGTGGTGAAATAGGTTCATCTGCCCGTACTTTGGCTGTGGCAGCTACGGCTGGATCAAAAATAATAACATTAAGTACTGGTGGAGCAAACGCATCTACAAGTGGCTTTACTAATGGAGCATACTATGCTATTATTGGTGATGATACGGCAGCAGGAACTGCTGGGACGAGTTATGGCCCACGAGAAATACGAAAGGTTGTAGCTGGGGACGACACAATTACTGTAACATTAGATCATCCATTAGCATTTGATCATGCTATAGGTGCGCCTGTAAAAGCAGCAGCGATAGAACAATCAGCTTTAGATGCTCTTACTTCTCCCACAGCAAAATTTATTACATGGCTTCCCGGTGTATATGATGCTGTAGATGTACCTGATCCAGAACAAGCTTTTGAGCCATATTATATTTTAGGGAGTCAAAATAGAAATTTCTATACTACCTATCCCGGTCAGGAATCATTAACTGGATCAATTGGTGGTATGGTATTATTAAATGCTACTCCGTTACGTTTTCCATTAGGAAAATTAGTAACAAAACCTACCGATATTACAGCAACATCTTGGAAAGTAGGGACAGATGCTACAACGAATGGTGCGAGTCAAGGAGCCACTAATGTTCCTATATTTATAGATAGTGCAGCCGCAGCGATAGCGGTGGGTACATATGTAATGTTTGGAAAAAATTCACATGCAAATGCTACAACTTTTTCAACTACAAGTGGAGATGATTTTGAAGTTAGGCAATTAGTAGAAGCTTCCCATGCTGGTGGTGGAAATGCCGCAGCAGGAATACTAAAATTAAATGCTCCATTACAGTTTGATCATGATGCTAATACTGCAATATCAACAGTTGCATCAGCTGGCCCATTTTATCACACAATATATGAAAAGACAGCCTTAGATTCAATTACAATGAATGTAAATATATTAGACTCAGGAGAGACTGCTGCTAATACATGGCAACGAAGATATGTAGGTGGTAAGGTTGGTTCAATGGCAATATCTGCTGAAGAAGGTGGATTAGTTACAGTTGGATGGGACGGCATTCAATTCTTAGATATGATGCATAACATTAAAAATCATCCTGATATTCCCGCTAGTACTTTTATGCCTAGATACGGTTTAATGTCAGATATAGCACCAACTAATGTAGGTAAGGTTGTGTACGATTCAGGTGTGACCTATGTACGACCATCAAATGCCCCTTACTATTTCTCACAGGGTGTAGTAAAGATGTTTGGTGCTGATCCATCATCTGGAAGTGATGCTGTGGAATTAGGTCGGGTACGTAGCTTTAGTATATCTATTGCTAACAATGAGGAACCTCGGTACTATATTTCAAATCAAAGAGAAGGTAAAAGAGGCCCAACAGAGATATTAGAACAACGTAGAGAATATTCAATGTCTGCAACAATTGCAACGGCAGATTCCGAAGCTACTTATACTGATTCTCGTAATCTCTTTAAAGAACTATTGTTAGCTGGTGACTATCGAGGAACAATAGGTTTACGGGGTTTTGCAATTGAACTAACATTTACTAGAAGTGCAAATGATTCAATTACAATTCATATTCCCGGTGAAAATTTCGATAGTGTAGGTGGAAATGCTACTTCACAGGGTGGCGAACAAGGAGCGTTTATTCGATCTGCAACACATAATGTATCAGATGCAAATCCAATAGAAGCTGACGTTGATATTCTGTTTAGGAGTATGATAATAAATATTAAAGATAGTGAACCTATATACCCATAAGGAGGGATAATGACGATTCAGAGTAGTGAAAGCGAAGCGAAATTTGATTTTAAAAATTACATAATTGATAAAGCACCAGAAAAGAGGACAGTAAAGATTCCTGAGACTGGTGAAGAATTTGATGTAACCGTGAAGGATTTATCATGGAGTAAACGAAATCAGTTACTATCAAAAGCTTTACAATTTAATCAATCAGGCGAAACTAAATTTTCAGCCGATATGTATGTCCGAGAGTGTTTGAAAGAGATGATTGTAGATGCTCCGTGGGGAAATACCACAGAAAGTTTTCTACTTCAAATAGATAATAGACTTGGAGCAGCTCTAGAACAATTAGTTCCTCAAGCATTTGATGATGTAGCCGAAGCAGCTGATGCAGTAAAAAAAGGGTAGTAGCCTATCTTCGGGGAGTTTTACCAGACACTAATCCGCATGAAATGATTGCATATAATTATTGGATTATTGTAGTTCATTTATTGAAGCAAGGTGTATCATGGGAGGCTCTTAAAACATTCTCGACAGAGGATATGGCTATGCTTCTAGGGGTTATGGATGCGTTGCGAGAACGAGAGAATGAGCAACAAGAGACTTTAAATAGGATGTCAAATCCAAGGATGTAAAATATGGCAACTGTAAATGTTATAATGAAAATGTTAGACGGCTCTGGTGACTCCGAAGAAGGAGGCGGCGGAGGTGGAAACGGTAATAAAAAAGAAAAACCCGGAGAAGAAGCTAAAGATCGTAAAGGTTTATTAAAACGAGGAGCAGCCTCGGTAAAAAAGCTGACCGGATTACAATTTGGTTTTAGTGCTTTCTTAAAACAATCACAGGTATTTACAAGTATTATTGGTTCCATATTCCAGTTAATTGGTGCGTTAGTTGATGTTATACTAGGCCCGTTTATCCCACTTCTCATACCACTAATTCAATTTATTGCCAAGCTAATTCCACACGTAGCTAAATTTGCTCAAATGATAGCAGATAAATTAATTGCTTTTGTGGGTTGGTTACAGAAAATGTGGGACGATCCAATAAATACATTAAAAGCGTTGTATGCAGATCTTCCACACTTCATTAAAACTGGTTTAGAAGCTTTTTGGGGTTGGATGACAGCTACTGGCCCCATAGCAGATATACAACGCCGTATAGTACAAATGGCAGCTGTATTTCCTAACTTTAGAATATGGTTAGTTAAAACTCTTATAAAGCTTCCGTGGACAATATTGAGCGGATTGGGTAAAGCGTTAGCTATGTTTATAAAAGTTACTATGCCCAAAATCGGAGGTTTGCTTGTTAAGGGCTTCCTAGATTTTAAAGATAAATTAGTAAAGGCAGCTAAAAATATTTTAAAAGGTATCTGGACAAAATTAGGAGAAGTAATTGGTAAAATTAAAATTCCCGGTTTTGGTACATTAGCAAAAGGTATCGGTAGTCTAGGTAAAGGTGCTAAAGCTGTTGCTCTGGGATCAAAAGCAGTTCCAGTTATTGGAGCAGCTGCTACATTAGGTTTTGGAGCCTTTGAAACATATAGAGCCTATCAGAAATATGGTTGGAAGGGAGCCGCAGCATATGGAACAAAAACATTAGCAGCTACTGCTTTGACAGGATTCGGCATGTCTCCGCTTGGAGCGGCTGTTGATATAGGAGGTTCTCTAGCGTTAGACCAAACATTTAAACTACTCGTTGATCAGGAACATAATGATGGTACAAGAACATCTCAAGAAATAACTCCTGATGGAAGTGGAAATTTAGCGTACCAGAGAAATGCTGAACAGAGGGACTATTAAACATGGCAGCACCAGAACTTGCAGTATTATTAAGAACCTGTAAACATACAGATATACCAGCTATTCCTGCTGATACAACACTCGCTGAAGCATTGGACACTTCTGAAACAAACATTCAAATAACTAGTGTTGCAAATATTACAGCTGATATGTTTATTCAAGTTGACGATGAAATAATGAAAATTGTTAGTGTTGATGCTAGTGCTACTCCCGATGAAGCGGTGGTGATTAGAGCTTCAGAAGGTACAACAGCAGATACACATTCAAATGGGGCAACTGTTAAAATTAGTCCAGCATATAATAATTTTGGTTACGCATTAAAATGTGATAATGCATCTATTAGTTATGCTAAGACACCTATACAAGTTCCTATACCTCAATCAGCACCACAAATAATTGACTTGGGCATCTACCGACCTTCCGTTTCTTTATCGGGAACTGTAGAAACTATCGGAGGTGACCCAACAAATACAACAGTAGGCTTTCAAGGAATGGAAACCGTAACTTATACCCGAAGTACTGGTTACGGATCATCTAATAGTGCTAAGACTTATTACCTTCCTTATAAAAATGTGTTAGAAGATTTTGCTGCTACAAAATTACATACGACTACTAAGCCTTTAGAGTTGGAATGGGGAGATGCAAATATTCCTACTGGTACAAACCATACAGGAGGGGCAGTTTATCTCGTTGCATTACAACAATTTAGAGTACAGGTAGATGCTACCAAAGAAGATAGGTATAGTTTTAGTATGCAATTTGTTGTAGGAGAAAGGAAGGACGCTGATTAATGGCTAGTCGATCACAATTTCAATTCTGGAAGAGTTCAAATTCGACATGGGTGACTGCTGAACATAATACTCTTAATGCCGTTATAGGTTTTACGATAAATGATGCTTTAAATAACCCTAAATTTTTAGAACTCACGTTAAACAACTCTCCAAATGACCCATTTGGTTCAACTTCTAGTACTCAGAAGGGGCCTTTTGCAGTTGGGGCGACTAATGAATTAAAAGAATTTCAAAGATGTCGAGTTTTAGAGCCTGATACAGGCAATATCTTGTTTTTTGGAAAAATTTATCGTCTAACTGACCAATTTGACATGAAATATGGTCAACTTTTACGAATTATGGCATATGATAATCTCCAAGAATTATCAGATATGCCCACAACTTATAAAGATGATGGTTTTGAGTTAAAAAATACGAAAAGATCAGCAATAATTAAGAGGATAATTAATAGTGCAACTGATTCTGATAGTTTACTTATCCCAACAGCAAATATTTTAACAACTGGATCGATGTTTGAGGATTCTGCAAGAACTCCACCTAATAATGAGACTCCCGGTAAAATATATCTTAATACTGGTAAAAATAGGGGATTAAATTCTATTTTAGAGATTGCAAAAGCTGATCCTCATCAAGCATCAGGAGAAGATAAAACTTTTGGTTACGATTATTATCTAACTGATCGATTTGATTTTAATACAAATACAGGGAATCATGTTCCTGCTCAAGATTTTAACTATTTTAAACGTGGAAGCCGACCAGCTACGATAGAAGCAACTAAAACTAACTTTAAAGGATTACGAGTAGAGTATCCAACAAGTAATTCTTTTTCTGAAACAGGTCAATATAGACTTATGTTAACTGATTATTCTTTTGATAGATCAGGAGAAGAGGTTTATACTAATGCGGTTATTAATACAACTGAACAAATTGCTACTTATGATTCAAGTACTGGAAACACAAATCATGTAGAACAACGTAAACATCTTTATTGTGAGTTATTAAAAGTAGATTTTGAATCAAGTAATAGTGCCTTTCAATGGGCAACAAAAGCATTTGATGCTGAAGGGAGAAACATTTCATTACCTGATGTCGCAGAGGAAGTAAGAGTTCAATCTAGTGGTACGTGGTATCCAATTGGACGTATTCAATATCAAGACGCAACAGTAAACGATGGTTATATTATAGTTTCTTATGAAAAGGGTACGGCTCACGAAACAAATATGAATACTTACTTAGCAGCTGATAATACTAATACTGTTAGAATTAGAGGAATATCTTCAAATGCAGAATGTATTATTGTTCCATCTACGGATCGAATGTCAAATTTGTACACTATAACTAGGCCTTTATATGTACAAGGACAAGGAGTAGATGAAGTTGATGGTTTACGGAGAAAAATGGCGGCGGCTTTAACAAAAAGTAAAGAGGTATCTATTAAAGGGAGTATGCGAATGCTTCAAACTCCCTACACATATATAGATAATGTACCACATGACATCGTGTATACTGGTGCTAACTCTAGACCACGCTTATCTATTGATGCAGAGGCTTATGGTTTTAAGTTAGGTATGACCATAGCTAAAATTGATTCGGCGGGTACAGTTACAGCCTATGGATATGCTAGCGGAGTTACAACTGATAGCGGAACGGGAAGAACTACTATTACCGCTACATTAAATACAGGTATTTGGGAAAGTTATTCAGGTAGTGTTCGTATTTATATGCCTGTCAAAGCAGGACATTATATACATGCTACAAATAGATTGCAAAATGTTGATGGTTACCATTTTGTTAATGAGGTTGTATATAGTGAAGGTGAAACAGTAGCAACAACACAATTTAATACTTTATCGACACAAGCTGCGGCTCCTTATGATGTTAAAGGAATAGGACTTGCTCCGGGGGCAATATCTTCAAACATTGAAAATAGAACTGCTCCTATGGGAGCAATAACAGATACAATTGCAAAAGCTGCATTACCTTGGACATTAATTCCTGACGGTACGGATAATACTTCATCTGTAATAACCGTATCTGATTATAATACTGTTGCGGTGGCAGCATCTACATTAATAGTAGGTAATGGAATGTTTAGTTATGATATTTCTGCTCAGACTATAGATGTTACAACTGATCATACAATAATATATTTTGATCCTGATGTAAGTACAACCTCGTTTCAAACTGCCGTAAAACATACATACAAAACTATTACAGATATAAATCATATAATCATAGGCTGGGCTAAAGCTTCAGCTAATACAGATAGTTCTTCAAGAGCAGTTTTAAATCTTGGAACAGGTGCAATTGGAGATGATGGTATCATTAATACTAGTCCCGGTAACACGAATCAGCAAATTGATGTTACAGGAGTTGCTAATGACTCTATTACTGCGGCACATTTAAAGGCAAGTGCTAGACCTTGGGCAAGTAATTTGCGATGGACAGGAACAGCATGGAATGCAATTAAATGGGATAATGGATCAGACAATACAGATGCTACATTAGAATTTGGTAATGGTGATGCAATTACTATAACGGATGGTACGACTACCGGTCTAAGTGCAAATACTACACATTATTTTTATATATCTGGATCGTTGGCTAATGGACAGACACGAACTGTATCTAATTCAACTGATTATACCGTTCCATTGGGAGACTCTGTAGTCTTATTAGCCATAGTTACAGTAGGGGCAAATTCTCAAGATGGATCAAAACCTAATATATTACCGTTTAATTCTAAGGAGCCTACGCTTAATGCTGTTTCAATTGCAGCAGATAGCATTACTACTGATATGCTCCAAGCTAGTAGTGTTGTTGCGGGTAAAATAACTGTAAATGATCTAGAATCTGTGTCGGCTAATATGGGAAGTTTAACTTCAGGACGAGGTATATTTGGAGTAAGTACAGGGAATTTTAATAGTGGTGCTAGTGGAGCAGGGTCAGGTTTTACTGGTGTTGCTATGGGAGAACCCGGTACAAGTACTAATGGTATAGGTACAAACTTTACACTTAGGGCGCAAGTTGATGGTGATGATCAAGTATATATAAAGGATGGTTTACTATATGCTGGTGCTGGTAACGTCCTTATGGCTGAGAGTGGACTTATGATTGCCTCTACAGTAAATGCTACAAATCCTGCGGCATTAAGCTTTACAGGTACTGATCCCACAGGAACTCACCTTATGAAAATAAGGGTTAATCCAAGTGATAATACTCAATTTCAATGGATTCAGGGGGGTTCACTTGATGAAATGACATTTAATAGTCTACATCTTTCAGGTATAGGCTCTTTACAAACAAATAATTCTAATGGCTTTTTTATAAAACTTCCGGGGTCAGCAAGTGCTGCTGCCGCTGGAGACTACTTAGATGTGGCAAGCGGTTCAGGTACTATTGGCAGCCCATATCAAACAAGATTCCAAAATGCGAAGCTAATTTTCAATGGTACATCGGCTTCTATGACATCTTCATATGGAATATTTAGATATGCATATGATGGTAATAGCAATGCTAATGATACATTAGCCTTTACGCATGATCATCAAGACGCAACTCCTGCTTCTAATACAGCTCAGTCTGTTTTTTGGATAATGCAATCTATAAG
>Ga0080013_1004968_pt1 | contig 12737 bp, 18 predicted proteins | sample ETNvirenome_6_85_FD_69236 | JGI IMG/M metagenome (GOLD analysis project Ga0080013, IMG submission 69236) | Marine viral communities from the Pacific Ocean - ETNP_6_85 (SPADES assembly) (version 2) | ecosystem: Environmental > Aquatic > Marine > Oceanic | place: Pacific Ocean | collected 2013-06-19 | reverse complement strand
GCCATTGTCTTATCAACATATAATCCTACTCTTGGCCAAAATCTTGTATTCTCGGTATCTGCTGGCATCTGTATCACTTACCTAACCACTATGCCTTTTCATACTTAAAACTTCATGGGCTGACTTCCATAAGAGGTTTGCCATCCTCTATATTAGAAATAATGAGGTCCACATCAGTTGTGGTCTTACCATCACCGATTACAAAGACGCTCCCTTGTTGTAATTTAGTCTTGATGACTTGCATGAAGACGGCTCTCTCGGTAGCACTTAATTTCACTTTACACTCCTCCACATTTTCCAAGGTCCAGCCCTTTGGCCATTCTTTACTCCAAAGATTCGGGAAGTAGTGAAACCTGTCTTGGCACGAGCCGAGTCACTAATGAATCTTCCCCGACATTCAAGGCTCCAAGGTTCTTCGGAGAAAACTTTACGCCATTCAAATTGACTTTCTGTATCCATTTCGGTGGGAATCAAAACTTGGGTCATATCCATATCAGCAATCTTCATATCAGCAATGATAACATGGAGGCCCTCTCCGGACGAAGAAACACGAACCCAAACTTTTCCCCAACCGAACTCATCCTCAAGATAATTAAGGGCTTTGACTACGACAGGATTCTCTAAATCCGTATCGTCCCAATCAAATGTGAGGCCGCTCATGTATGTGGGATGGGCTTTTAACTACTTATGCCTTCGCATTCCATAGGCTACGCTAAGGGCTTGTTAGATGAGGCCACCATAGTTCAATACACCCGAAAGCACTTTTACCTATGATACAAAGACAATCCACTCTAAGAAATAAAACAAACACTAAGACTACAAAAAGAAAATCCACAAAACAACAAATACGCTTCTCGTCTTACCTCAATAATGATTAGGTTAAACGACTATTTAATCTTGTCTGTATTTCTTCCAACCAAAAAGAGCCGCTCCAATCAAGAGAAGCCACCACCAAGGAGATAAGATTCTATTCCAACTCAATGCAATAGTGGAATCATACATACTCGCCTTACCAAGTGTCGGTTGTCCTTCACTTGGGTAACCCCAATCTTGGCCATTACCTCCTTCTGCAATCTTACGCTCATTAGAAAAGGCATTCCAATCCAACTTGTAAGGTATTCCATTTTGAGTAAATGAAAGTGTCGGGAATGTTGTTGCAGCGGAACCTCCTTCGGCATCGGGCATCGTGACTGTCTTTCGTCCACCAAGGCTGAAAGTATCACCAGCCACCATCTTAACCGTAGTAGTGCCGGTAGCATCAGTAGGGAAAACGGCTCCATTAGAGTCACGAAGATAATTTCGCATCCAATTTGGAAGTTTGAATGAAACAGTAGTAGTTTCTCCTGTGTTATTTTGATAATTGAAGATATTAGGTGTGCCGCTCGTTCTCATCCATTTCCAAGTGGAGGGCATAAATGGCTTCCACAAAGGATTGGCTACGGAACGAAAAGTTTTGGTCGGCTGCTGTTTAACCGTTCCTTCACTCCCAAAAGTTACAGGAGTCCAATTGAAATTGTCGTGGCCGAAAGTCATCTAATTCACTTTCCTCGCTTTCGGCGTTGGTATGCAAACACACCAAGACCTCCAACGAGTGCAAGCGTAAGCAAACCTTTTCCATCTCCTTTCTTCTCACTCGCTACCGGAGTCGTAGTGGACGATTGAGTAGTTACAGTCGCAGTAGTGGGAGTAGTTGTAGTAGTGGTAGTAGTTTCTTCTTCCTTCTTTACGCAAGTGGAATTGTTTGGACCGGTGTTGTTAGTCCTCCATTCATCATCAGTCATAGCACGAGTGTAGCCATCCTTACAAACACAGTCAGAATTGACCTTCTTGGCGTTCGCATCTCCGCAGAACTCCGCATCAGTTTGAGTGGTTTCAGTTACTACGGCTTCCTTTTCCTCGCACATCCCGTCATCATTCATTTGGTAGCCATCCTTACATTTACACTTAGGCATCTTCCCGCCGGGTGAAAATCCTTGTGATTCCAAAGACTCCATATCACCGCTCCCACTCCATGTAGGTGTGCTGTTAGGGTCGGAACAACAGGCTTTTTCTTCGTGAGTTTTTATATCCTCTCGTGCGATATACGCTCCCGCACATTGTTTGCCGGGGTCCACCATAGTCCTACTTCTCATCACAAACCCTGCGTCTTTCTCATTGTCTTCTTTGCTGAAATTGCTGTATCTTCCTTCATTACACTCACTCCAAGCACCGAAAGAACTCCAAGTAGGAGGTTTGGGTGTGCATCTTTCTTCTTGCCAATCTTCATTTTGGCCCTTCCCCTCATCATGCGTGACTCCCTCTTGGGGTTCTGCTATATCCTCGGGCTTATGTGGTAAATCCGTGCTGTCGTGCATAAGGGAGCACTTACCCTTTCCTTGATTCACTATGTAATATCCATAACTCAAGCGACCTCGGAGAGTAATAGGTGTTCCTTTCCACTTTCCATCCTCATAAATGGATTGAATCTTATCATGGTCATTGCTCCACCACGAAGTAATTTCAACTTTGGGATTGCTTGAATACTGTGTGGATTGGGCGTAGTATAGGGCTTTATCCAATGATGAGGTTACTTTGGATGATACTTTCCCTTTTGGAAGACCAAATCTAACTAAGTATTCTTCCTTACATTTTTCCTTGTTGAATTGGAATCCCACCCTATTGCGAGAGAAAACTCCACCACTTCCGCCATGTCCGGAATCCTCCGCTGCCATGTGGTCAAATACACCATGTCCGAAAGTCATATATTATTTTCATGCTCACGACTATTTAATGACTCCTCGGATTGCTGGTTCTTGTAATACTCCACAAGAAGCATCGTTAGTTGTTTATTTCGCCATAAACTCCACCAAACAAAGTAAATGGCTCCAAGACCGCCAATGGCTCCAATGAAAGTTAGCACCACTAACCATACAATTATGAAATCCATGACTGAACCAAGGCTAACTTACTACTTAAGCCTTCATTCTTCCTTCTTACCCATCATGGTGAAGGCGACTACACCTAAGACACCAAGACCAATGATAAGTGGAACTTTGCTCGTTTCACCTGCTGCAACAGTCGTGGTTGAGCCACTTTGAGTGGTAATAGTTGAACCGCCATCTGTTCCTTCTTCTTCTTCCACGATTTCAGCACAAATGCCGTCATCATCCATTTCGTAGCCTTCGGAGCATTCACAAGACCCATCATCACAACTTGCGTCTTCGGAATAGTTAGTTGCATTTTCGTCTGTGCAACCTGCGGTTTCCCAACCATTGGTTGTAGCCCATTCCACTAATTCGGGGTGAAGTTCGGAGTGTGCCGCTGCCTCAATTTTCTTCAAACTTTTGGAAGTGGACCTACTCAATGTCTTCCAAGAACCTTCGGTTCCCTCATCCATGATGGCGAGTCCGTCAGCATCCGTCATTGGATTGCCCGCATCATCTAATGCTTGGGTGGCTTCGGTAGGTTCAATCCATTCCCTCATCCATGCTTTTTGGTAAAGTTCATTTTCGGCGAAGTCCTCGCCCGCCTTGTTACTTGTGAGGTTATTCCGATAGACTCGGATAGTTAATTGCCTTTTGTTGGCTGCACAAGTAGGATTCTCAAGGACTACTTCACTAACTTTCTCATCGGGCCTATATGAATCATATACACTTACCGCTTTATCTTTGAAGTTATCCCAAGCGTCACCAATCCATCCGTGAAATACTTGGTTTCCACCTGCGGTGGATGCACCGAATGTATCCCATGAGCCGTGTCCGAAGGTCATGTTATGGGTATTATCCTTCCGACTACTTAATAATGACTTCGGTTTCAATCCCATGTTGCTTCAAAACGGATAAACCATTCTGCGGGTATTCACCACCGTAACAGACTACTCGTTTTACGCCCACCTGTGCGATTCTATGGGCGCATTTAGCACAAGGCTCCCCATTCACATAAAGTGTGCTACCCTCGCATGAAACGCCTTGACGGGCGCAATTAAGGATAGCATTTTCTTCTGCGTGGACGCAACCTATATCAGTTTCCTTTCCACTTGGGATATTCTGTGAATCCCTTAAACAAAGGTCGCCACCACAAAGGTCACCACATTGTCCTCGGATATTACCGTTGTAACCTAATGAAATGATTTGATTATCACTATCAACGAGTATTGCTGCAAAAGTTTTACGAGGGCATTTGGAGAAACCATCTGCAAAGTGACGAGTCGCCTCTAACCAAACTAATTCTTTACTGTTGGCTTCAAACCCCATACTTCTCCCCTCACTCGGTAGTCAAAGTGACGGTATCTTGGTTAATCTTACGCTTTTTCTTCGCATCTTCAACAGGGACTTCATACCAGCCATCTCCTTGGCCAAAGTTAAAAGTTTCGTATTGATATTTGGCGGTGCCATTCTTGACCTTCCATTTAGCATCACCCACGAAAGGAAGTTGGATTCTGTATCCGGTATCGGTTTCAGTTACAGGAAGTGTAGGCTCCCAAGTCAAACTTCCGGGCCTCCACAACATTTTGGAAACTTCTCCTAACTTTTCTGCCCTTGGTTCAAACGGAAGACGGCTCAAACCTATAAGTTTGAGGTTTTCTTCGGCACAAAGTTCTCGGTATCGCTGCAAATAAGGTTGCTGCATTATCCATTCTCGGTGAACGAGGCCAACACTTGGGTGGTCGTCAGCCAAGGCCCACTCCTTATCTCCAAAGTTTGGCATAATGTTGTTCACAATGATGTTACCTACCGGTATTTCCATCTTTTTGAGGAATTGAATGGTTCGGTAACACTCTTGAAACCCTGCTTCGCTGGCAATTGATACAAGATTTATATTCACAAACTTTGGATTCCTCAAAATAAGGGTCAAACGCTCAACTTTAGCACAAATCTCCTCTAAATGTTCAATCAATTTAGGTGTATCCCCTTTTTTCAACATAAATGACTTGAGATTATCAATTTTAGCCTTCATCCGAAGGATTCGGAGCAAGAAGGTGCGAATTGCGGCTGGTGCATTAAGAGCCTTCAAAGTGTGACCTGTGGGTGCAGTATCAAACACGATTATATCGTAATCGCATGACTGAACCAACTTTAGTATCTCATCAAGGGCAAAAAACTCATCCATTCCGGGAAATGAAGTCATGTCTGTGAAGATTTCCGAATCAAATCCGGGAATCTGCTTGGCAAACATGGCTTCCATGCCCTGTTTCATCTCATCGGCGAAAAGATTTGCATTCGCCTCGGCATTGATATTCTTCGCCCAAAGATTATCCGTCACTTCGGTCAATACTCCATTACCAACGGTAACTCCGAGTGTATCGTCTGTGCTATGTGCGGGGTCGGACGACACCAAAATGGTTCTTAGTCCTTGTTTTGCGTGGTGGAGTGCAGTAGCCGCCGATACGGTGGATTTGCCAACTCCTCCTTTTCCTGTGAATAACATTAAAGAGGCCATCAAGCCATTTAGAGGTGACCAACTACTTCAAGGTTCTCCGCATCTATTCTTTTCCGCTTTCTCCATAGGAAATAGGCTCTAAACACCAAAAACACCACAACAAGTAAAATGGCTTCAAGTCCCAATTGTATTCCAGCCTCTATGGATAAATCTTGTTCCACACACCATACGGGAACGCCCTCGGGAGGCTCCGCATATTGGTTTGAGCAAACTTTCAAGGTTTTAGTCAATCCTACACCCATTCAGTAACGAAGCCGACATCATATCTTCCGCTGCGGTCTAATGAAACAACAGGTTTGCTCCATCTTCCAATGACGGTTATATTGAAACTTCTTTCGGTGTTACCAAAGGTCAAGCCACTATTCAAGTGTTCTTGAAACTCTTGGCTTGGCGCAACTGCAATGACTATCTCCCGAGCGAAGTCTATTGAATTATCGTCCATAAAATCAATTCGGAGTCCCTTGTGAGGTATTTCTCCGGAATAGGCTATCTGTCCGTTAATGATGACGACCATATTGAGGTCGGGCAAGTAGGAAAAGTTTTGGAAGGGTGCCAAAACTAACTCTTGCAGTTCAACCCCCGCTGGGATGGTGATGCTATTAAATGTGGCCACCGCAGGGGATACGGGCGTTTTTACATCTTGACGGTATTCATCGTAGGTTTCTTTCTCATCCATCACTACTATACTATGAATGTTCAACTATTTAATACCCTAACATCGGTGCATCTTTTACACTTAGTTGCACAAAAGGGCGGAAATTGGGCTGAAATTACCGTTTTCCGGAAATCATACCACCCATGCGGGCTTGGTTGGCCAATTAGTGAGAGCGAGTTCGGGAGTGGCATAATCTTGAGGGAGATTCAACATATCATTACGCCATGTGGTGAAAGCACTTTCGTCTTGAAGTTTAGAAGCATTAGAATCCAATAAATACCAATCCGTGGCATCCAAATAACCTTGTCTAATGGTTCGGATTTGCTGCCATTGGGCGTTTTCGTCTGTTGAAAGAGTCCTGTCGTCAAAAGTTTCGTCATCCGGCCGGTCTTCGGCCTCCGAACTCCATTCCACTTTTTGGCAACCACTTGACGGTTCTGCCTTCATAGTGGCTAACAATTGGTCGGCGGATGTAACACTCATAGTAACTCATTAGTCAAACTACTATTTAATTCTCACTAATGTATTCCTCATCGGGGTCACCGCCTTCATCGGGAGCCTTCTTGGGTGCATCTCCGGTATCCATGAAAGTTCCAGCAGGTTTGGCTGGGTCTTCGGGCAATTGGTCACCGGGTTCAATAACTCCGCTCGGTGTGGTATCAAATCCGGACCTGTAATCACGCTCAACCATTGCTTCAATTGAGTCCGGAGGCACTTCTTTGAGAGCACCTTCCGAAGTTTTGAGCCTTTGTTGTGCAGCGATTCCTTTTGGCACGAAATCATAAACTTGAGTATCTATTTGGTCGGGAGTCATCAAATCACCAACTTCTCGCTTGTAAGCCGAGATTTGGCTACGCCTCTTACGGAGTCGGCCACCTCTCTCCTTCTCTTTGAGCATATCTTGATACTCTCGTCCTTGTTGTTCCATCCATTCTTCTATTTCCTCGCCCTTGGCCTTGATGTCCCCTTCTTGGAGGACTCTTGCCTTGAACCATTCCACATTTTCAACGGTAACTCTCATGCCCCAATCACGCAATTGCATAGCGATAACGGCATCCACACCATCATACAGCATATAATCTATCCAAACTCGGGCAGTTCGGCCTGTGCTTCCTGTAATACGGTAGGCTTTCATACTAATAGTGGACTTAACTTTGTAGGTATTAAGTGGGTCCCAAGGAACCATTGCATTCACATCCGGTCCGTATATTGGACTCATGCCGATATTTCCGAAGTCGTCCCGACTCCTCTCTCCAAAGACTACTAATCCATCTAAAGCATTACTCATGGAGATGGGAAAATACTTTGCGGTTTGCCATGTAGGGTCGCTGGCCGCACTAAAGGCATCCGATTGGTCCAAAAATGTGGTAAATGGAGCATCCACACTCACAATTTTCACACCCTCATTGGGTCCCGAAACACAGAATAACCATTGGTCACGGTCATTGTCCCATCCAGCCCATTCAGCCCGCCTTAATGCTGCATCTCCGGGTGCCGGTCCGGGTCCAATAGCCTCATTAAGTTTTGCCCCATCCTCACGAGTGCGTATATTGAACTCAACCTTACCTTGACTCACAGGATTCGGTGGTGGTCCTCCCGTAGTTTGGGTGAAACTAAGGATTCCCGGTGAACCTGTATCATAGGAAACTAAACATGGCCCTGCGTCTGCTTCAATTGTGGCATCTGTTCCATCATAGTATCCAACGGCTGCATATCCAAGGAAAGTTTGCTTCCCTGCAATCAAACCTCCATACTTGGAGGTGTTGTAACGAGGATAATTGCCAACATATCCTACGAATTGCTCGGTATCGTTATCCCAAATGGACTGACCGGTTGCCTCTCTTTTACTATTACGGCCAACGGTAACTCGCATGGATTCATTTTCTTCGTCAAAAGTATATGTTCGGAATTGTTGAAGGCTGCAATGCCAACCACTTGATGGCATGAAAACATTGGAAAGGGTTTCTATCTGCCCTCCCGCCACTCCAATTGGAAGGCATTGGTCACCAAAGATTGGGAATCCATTGGCTGTGTAAAGTGCGCCTCGTTTGGGTGAGCCAACAAAAGGATATTGAGTATTACCAAGTGTAAGCAGCATCGGAGATATATTCCCTCCCGACCATGCCCCTACAAGTTCCGCTGGTGGTAGTATGTCTAAACCGGCAGCCCCTTCCATTGCACCGGTATTGGTGGAAGGTGTAGTCCCTCCCGTAGTATCAGCCGCAAGGAAACCGGGTTGAGCATAACCCAAGCCACTATCATAAGGTGTGGTAATCCCGGGAATGAGTGTTGAAGACAAAGCCGACACTCCAACACACCAAGGTCCGAGCCAAGCCAAAGGTCCGATTCCATCATAAATCCCATCCAATACTTTGGGACTCATCTCCATAGAAATATAAAACGGACTTAATGTTTCAACCTTCTTAGCATTATCGCTGCTGGCCATTTCACCGGTGATATAGACCACTCCATTTATGTTTGGAATTGCGGCCGCTCCATAAGTTACGCCCGATACAGAACGAATGCCAAACATTTTAGTAGGGAGATAACCATTGTTTAGAATCCCATTATCGCTGCTCGTGGGTCCAAGTGGGTCCGGATTAGTCCCATTGGGCTTACAACCGAATTGCCACAATACCCTTTCATACGGGGTGGCTCCGAATAGGTTAGTATCTCCTAAAGCGATTACATCTTTCCAATCCCGATATACCAACTGCTGTGTTGGAAGAAGCATACTTTGGTCATAATCATATCCCAACAATATACTTTTCTTCTCATCCCACAGATACAAAGCACCTAACGCATCAACGCCATTGAAGGTGCAAGTAATTTGAGCCGCCGAGCCAACTGTTTGTGCATCGGTAGGTTGGACTGTCGGAGGGGCCACATGATAGCCCGTCACACAAATGTTTAGGTTCTCCTGTCCGAGTCCCGGCGTGGCTATCGTCAAATCCTCTTGATTCTTAAGTGGGGTGACTCCATAGAGGCCCGTCCCCACACCATCGTCATTCAACAGGGCTGCATTGGTAGCATCACAAATAGTAGGCCAACACATTGGGTATATGGTGTAATCCATCGGTGGGAGGAAGGCTCCATCAGCGGATGTAGTAACATTGTAGCCTCGGTGAAATAGAATGAATCCATCCCATGCGTAGCCGGGTGCTCCGGTAGCCTTAAGTTGGGAAAAGTAAGCCCGATAACTCCCTACTAAGATATAAATACCATTATGATAATAACCATCTCTAAAGATATACTCGCCGGTGGGTGCTTGCCCTTGACCACCCAAGAATCCACCACCCATCCATTTCTCGGTCACACCTCCTACCAACTCACCGGCCATATAACCTTGGCTATCATCAGCATTACCTAACCATAAGGCCATGTCGTCCCACCAAGGATAGTTAGTGGTATCAAGTTTATAGGACAGACTCATACTTAGGACCCCCATGCAAACGGTTCCGAAAGGATATAAATTGGAGCCTCATATTTCTCGGTTGGCTCCACCATTGAATTGGATAAGAAGTATGTAAAGTCCCAATCAGTATCGGGAGGGATTTCAATGTGCCAAGCCCCTACGAAGACAGGGCTGTTGGAAATTGTTACAGGGTAGGGCTGTGCATCTCCGCTGACCCCTACTCCCGGCCGTCCATCCGGAAACTCAAAGAAGACACTCGTTCCAAGTGTGAAGTTCACATATCCGCCCGGAACCCACTTCTTGCCTGTCCCATAAATCCCGGGAGTGGAACCGAAGTAATGAATTACCATAAACTCATCCGAAGAAGTCCTTTGACGGTTCTTGAGGGTAGCATCACCAATTCCCGAAAAGAAAACTGATTGTGGGGCCTCTAAGTCTTCCAATCTTTTGGGCGGAAGATTACCGAGGTCTTGGACGAACCATTCATAACCTTGACGGCGCATAGACATGATAGTAGGTTACTCCCCCGTGATACTTGAAGGTTCGCACTATTTCTTGTTAGGCTTACTATGGAGTCCTGTGGCCCCCATCAACTTATCATGAAGGTTTTTCATCACCAAATCATGGTCCAATGCCTTCTTCACTTTCTTGGCATCTTTTTTGGTGATTAGAGCCACCCAATCGGGTTTATCGGCTGCTTGTGCAATCGGAGGCTTTGGTAATTCTTGCGGGTCGTGTTTGCGTGGATTCCCAAATGGGTTTTTAGACTTCATGCAATATACTCATTATATGTTCTGCTACTTGAGGGTTCGCTTCCTCGCCTCGCCACACTTCATAGCGAAATGCCAACCGAAGTAATAACTTCGCTACCCATCTAAATGGCTTCAAGACCGTCCCTCAATCAAGTGGATGTCGTATGTTCTTGTCGCCAAGACACCAACGCAAAGTTTTGACGACACCTTGAAGGGCCTTGAAATTGCGGGCATGGAAAGTCCATACCTTGGAAGGGGATTGACCTTTGGCGGGTCTGTTTTCCAGCATCCTAAGTTGATGATAATTGAGAGTCCGCTCGGCTTCTGCGAGCATATTCTCCATCTCATCCCATGTGCGGGTGTAACTGAAATGTTCCGAGTCTTGATGGTCGTTCATCGTCATAAAATCACCCAAGCATTCCTACTATTTATATGTTTGCCATTCGGCTTATATCTTCCGTTATTTGTTTGATTTTAGCGTTCATGCCTTCAAAGCAAAAGTTACACCAACCATGATTGATGGATGGAAAGTATGTCGCTACCTCGGTATCCTTCTCGGCGACTAAGCGAGCCTTGCATTGTTCTTGGTCGGTTCCACAAATGAGGCACACCTCATCCGCTCCCCACTTCCAAGAGTCTTTGTCGCTCCAATGGCGGGGCAACAGAATGTAACCACACCAACGCAAAAACATTTCATCTCGCTCCTTGAGTATCTCTTGTGGAATCCATTTGGCACTACGATTGGGATGTTTCCTCATCTCCTTGTGTTTGGGAGTCATCTTGGCACCCCAATAGGAATCATTGAACAGATTGTCTATTACCTCCTTATGGGCCATATAGAAGGCCATACGGCCTGTCTTGGCCCCAAAGACACCTTCGGGTGGTATATCTCCCCAATTACCGAACATACTGCAACCACTTAATCCTTATTTATAACTCTTTCGGCCACCATTGTGAGTATCTCGTCATGAATCGCACACTTGTGAATAATCAATACAACTTCTTTCATCTAATACTACCCCTGTAACTGTGTTCGCAGAACCGATGCTTGAAATGAGTCACACCCATAGCCCGAAATGTGCGAACATACTTCGGACTCCAAAGGACTCTATCTTTCTCGCCACAATTATGGCAAGTGAATGTAATAAATATCATCTAAGAGTGCCTCCTTCTCCAAAATCCGAAAATAATCCGAGAATCTCCGAAAATAATCGCTTTTCCACGAATCATGCAATTAAGCATCCGGCTCTCTCCCACTTATCATTTCCTACTGCGGTGAGAAATGGCTTCAACAAGGATGCTCCAAATAGGGTATGTCCTTCTAAGACCATCTCGGCCGTTTTGACCTTCGGGCAAAAGTATGCCGTCATTGTATTTTGATTCATGACCTGCCCTACCTTCTTCAACAAAGGCTTAGGGAAACAAGGTTTCATAGCGTCACCTGCTTCCTGTCTGTAAGCGTTCTTAATCATGTTCTCAACAAGTTGGCGGGTGCTGAATCCCACGAGTCGCAGATGTGGTCTTTCACCGGTGTAATCTTCGGCGGTCTTCTCCCACAACATCTTCAATTCTTGCTCCGGAGTTAGCACTCGTCTTTCCCACGAGCACTCAAGCCCAACATATACATCCCGAGCCTTTCCCTTTGTCTTGTGATTCTTGATGTGCTTTATCTCGTGCTTCTTCAAGTATAGGCTGTTGGAGGCATTGCAGGTCTTAATCTCAATCGTCAAGCCATCTTCACCGATAATGTCGGGTCCTGTGTCCCTGTTTGCATACTCTTGGTGTGCGTATCTTTCATCCAAGCCCCACTTCTTGAGTAAGTCCATAAAGGCAAACTCGCCAATGGCTCCGAGAACTGCATTTTTTCCGGCATTTTTACCGTTGAAGCCGTAATTCTCCCATGTCTTGATTTGTTGGAGTGTAGCATTTTTGCTGGCTGCCAAGACCACTACTTCCCGTGTTATCGGGATGCGTCCTTGGAATACTCCGTCTGTCTGTCGTGCATCATAGTTTTGTTTCATTTTCATTCCTTCCTGTTTTTTGGTTCCTTCCGAGGAGGTTACGAAACCCCTTCACTTCGTTAAGGGGTTTCTTCACCTCTCTAATGTGAGGTTGGTTACTGCGGTAACTTGGGGCAAAAGTTTGCACGAAAGTTTGCACTATGTCGTAGGACATCTTGCTTCCATTCTTGCCTCGCCTTGGGTCGCTCATCTGACTCGCCTCATACTGTGGGAGGGCTTACGGGGTTATAAAGTTTGGGACTTGTTGCATCATTTATTGAACGAAACTTTCCAATCTGCTTGTGAGGCGGCAGAAGGGTCATCATCCTTTTCTCGCATCCAAGGGTTGTAATCTTCCCAAGTCTTTGACCTTGTTTTGGGGTCGTAAGGATTAGGATTGTTGAAGTCATCATATTCTTGCTGCTGTTTGTCGGGTATCTCTAATTCTTCTTCAATAACTTCGGTTTCGGGTTCAAGGAACTCGGGTGGAATGTCCC
>Ga0080013_1004967_pt1 | contig 12740 bp, 23 predicted proteins | sample ETNvirenome_6_85_FD_69236 | JGI IMG/M metagenome (GOLD analysis project Ga0080013, IMG submission 69236) | Marine viral communities from the Pacific Ocean - ETNP_6_85 (SPADES assembly) (version 2) | ecosystem: Environmental > Aquatic > Marine > Oceanic | place: Pacific Ocean | collected 2013-06-19 | reverse complement strand
TCCCTGCTTTTTTTACCATTTCTTATAACATCCCATCTATTCTTACCAAATCCTTTAGTTATTCCAGCAGCTTTTAACTCTTCTTTATTACTTTTTTTTGCTTTACCTATATCAGTTTTTCTACCAGTTACTTTATCAACTACCCACGAACCAGCTTTCCAAAGTAAAATTCCGGCAGCAATTGCAGCAATAATTTTAAGCGTTAATGGATTCAATAATAATAAAAAAGCACCTTTTAGAATTGGTAGTCCAATTGATAAAGCACCAAATATTCCCATAAGTGGTCCAACTAATGAAAGTGCTGCAAGTGCTCCAATACCAGCAAGCATCCATTTCCAATTATCTGCCATCCAGTTAAACCATCCTTTAACCTTTTCTACATTCTTTGGATCTTCTAGCCACTTAAATACATTATTTACTAAAATTCCAGTACCAAGAGTTGTTATAAGTTTCCATATTTTTCCAAACATTCCTTGCACAGGAGCAAGTGCTTTAGAAGTTACTGTCTTAAGTGCTCCACCTATTTTCCTTGCACCTTTTTCTAATCCACTTTCTTCCTTTCTAAACTTAGCTTTTGATACTGCTTTTCTTGTCTGTTCTGATTTTGATTTTTCAAGAGCAATACGATTTGCAAAATCTAATGATAATGCACTGCCAATATCTTGAAGGGTACTATTAATTTCTCCTAATAATTCTCGTTCTTTAGAATGATTACTCTGATGAGTCTTTACAATACTCTTTAAAAGACTAATCTTTTTTTCATTTTCTTGTACACTATTAAGAACAGAAACATCACCCTTAACTCTACCCACCAGAGTATCAGGTGTATCTAATAAACTTGAAGATGAAACTGATGATTTCGGTCTTGATATAAATGATGATGCGCCAGCAGAAATTTTTGCTGTTGGTGCAGACGATTTAAATGGAGATTTTATGTTAGTAGTGTTTAATTTAAGACCAGTTACTGCCATTTTGTTGTTGTTGTTGTTTTAGATTTTCCTCTTCAATGTGTTGTTGGAGTAGAGAAATATAAACTTCTCGTTCCCAAGGAATCATATTTTCTAGCTCTGTTAATGAATATTTATGATGTTGCACCAAAGCAAAATTAATCTTATAGTATGACTCAAGATCAGTATGAGCCATACCTAACTGAAAAAAGCAGCTAGACCCTCCAAAACAACTTCAGAATCCACATCAGTATTAGGGTTTTTTACCTTAACTGTATGAGAAAGTTTAGGCATTGTCGTAAAGAAATTCTCAACCTCTTTAAATTGCTTTGTATTCAATTGTTCAATAAATTCTTCAAGTTCTTTTTGGGTAGAATCAGAAGCACTCCAACTCTCTTCATCATTGTATATAATATCAATACAAGAAGTAATCATCTTCAATGATTGATCTACATTACTTTGTGCTTCACTTACTTCAAAATTATTTTCAACAAATTGCTGTAAAGAAGGATATTTAAGTTTCATTGAAACGGTATCATCAATTTTAATAATACTTTTATGAGACTTATCTTTTTGAACTTTAATAGAATCAATATCAATTTCCATCTGAACTTTAGTATCATTATCATCAGGACACGTCACATTCACTTCTACTGTCTCACCAACAGACTTAGCACGAATATTCAAGAACAAATATTCAATATCAAATGTAGAAAGTGCCTGAACTTTAATACCTCTAGTAATAATACAATCCTTTAAAATTTGAACTATAGCATTAGTAATCTGCTTCATATCTTCAGATTCTAGTGCCATAATTAATATCTTTTCTTCTTTAACTAAAAAAGGACGATATTTAATTTTCTTCCCAGTAGATGGCAACGCCAACTCATATGTTGGAGTAGAAATTTTTGGTAAAGGCATAATATGCTAAAACAAGTCGTATATTTATATAGGAGGGTTATTGGGATTGAACTAAAATATTTCCCATCACATAACGGTCGAAATTAAAGCTAACAGTTACTTTTAAAATATCAGCAGAACCATATGATATTGGAATTGGTGTAATTGTTTTAGGAAATGCATTAATAAACTTATAGGTTAATGCATTAGTTCTTATATCCTTTTCAAATTTAGTAACATATAATGTATCTGTCTTATAAGTATTCGGATATTGAAATCTTCTGAATGCATTTCGTCTAGTATCTTGTTGCCCACCAGAAATAAAATCCATCCATCCATCTAAAATTTTCAATGCTGAATAATCATCATCAATATAGAATGTAAAATCAATATCATTATAAATGCGTGTATGAGCAAATTCTTGAGGAATACCCATATAGTTATCTTTTACTTCACCAGTCGCAAATGAACTTGTTGGTAGTGACGTATCTGAACAAAGAAGATTAAATCGTTTTTTAAAATTCCTATAATCACCAAAGGTATCACGTAAATACAATTCTACCTGATATGGTAAATCAAGGGTAATATTATATTGATTGGTTTGTGATAATCTACCAAAGAAGTCCTTTGCTTCGGGCATGGTAATCTTATCAATTATGGATGCTCCCATTCTAAATACTTTATATTTGGATTATATTATTAGTTATTTAGATGGCTTATAAAGGAAAATATCAACCATTATCTCCTAAAAAATATAGAGGCAATCCCACAAACATCATTTACAGATCTTTATGGGAATTAAAATTCATGAAATATTGCGATTCAAATAGAAATATATTAGAATGGGGAAGTGAAGAAATAGTACTTCCATACATCTCACCAATTGATAATAGAGTTCATAGATACTTCCCAGATTTTTATATTAAGGTACGAGAAAGTACAGGGAAAATTAAAAAATATGTGATTGAAATTAAACCTCAAAAACAATGTATCGAACCTAAAGTTCAAAAAAGAAAAACAAAAAGTTATGTTTATCAAGTCTGTGAGTATGCCAAAAATCAGGCAAAATGGGAAGCAGCAACAGAATTTTGTAAAGATAGAAAATGGGAATTTAAAGTACTCACAGAAAACGAATTGGGTATTAAATAATGAGTCGTATTAAATCCGTAAGAGACAATCTAGTTGGTACCGAAGATGCTGATGATTTAATGCTAGAAATTATCAGTGTCCTAGATGAAGGTAATAAAATTCCCGAAGTAGGTAATTTTTATGTGTTCGTATATAATCCCAAAACACCTAACATTAAATATGACCAAAATCCACTAGTTGCAGTCACTCAAGTTCTAGAATGGGGATTTCGTGGAATTAACTTTCATTGGGGTCAAAATAGACAATATACATGGAGTGAAATAGCAGGAGGACTTTATCAAGTCACTGATGATGAGCTAAATGATCTTGATGCTATACCTTTTGGAAAATTTCGTCTAAATAGTTAATAGTAATATACTAGGTCGATCATGAGCAGTAGAAATAGATTTAGAAATAATACAAATAGAAATCAATATGGTCAAACAACAAAAACTGGTCAAAATAGAGATGCAAATGCAGGTGTTGGTAATAAGAGAAGATCTGATAGAAGATCATCAAGTTCTAGTGCTATAGAGAATACCAATCAATATGGTCAATCGGTAAAAGTTGGTCAAAATAGAAATGCAAATGCAGGTGTTGGTAATGAGAGAAGATTTTGGAGAAGATCATCAAGTTCTAGTGCTATAGAGAATACCAATCAATATGGTCAAACAATAAAAACTAGAGAAACTACGGATGAAGAAAAAAAAGATCCTGTATATAAGCACCAAGCATTTAACCGTAAAGCAGGAACAAAAGGAAGCAAAAATAGAGGTAAAAGTTTAAGATATCCATATGAAGCATTAACAGATGATACTGATTACCTACAAATTGATATTAGAGAATATCTTTCAGTAGAACAACGATCCGGTGCTATCTTTTCTGGTGGTTCCAAAAGACAAAATCTTCCGTCTAATTCTGTAGCAGGACTCACTAAGAGACATTTAACAAAATCAAGACTAAAACGTGGAGAAGGAACAATACTTCTACCAATACCTGCAAACATTGCAGATAGCAATTCAGTTACCTTTGCTGATGGAAGCCTAGATGGAATAACGGGACAAATTTTTGGTTCAGTTCAGTCTGCAATGGATGTACAAGGTATGAGTGCAGAACAAATATCTAAGCATTTCACTGCAGAAGCAAAAAATGTAGGTTCAACACTTGCTCAAGGTGACTTTGGAAAAGCACTTACAGCAAGTCTTGCAGCACAAGCAGCAAACATCCCAATGGGAGGATCTTTAACAAGAGATCAAGTATTCGCAAGAACAAGTGGAGAAATTCTTAATCCAAACATGGAACTTCTATTCAACGGAGTTAAATTAAGAACATTCAAATTCTCATTCAAATTAACACCAAGAGATCGTACCGAAGCAGAACAAATTAAACTTATAGTCAGAGCATTCAAAGAAAATATGTCTCCTAAACTAACAGGAGGAGAAAATACTTTCCTAAAAACCCCCAATATTTTTGAATTAACTTATAAAAAAGGAACTCAAAGTCATCCATTCCTTAATAAATTCAAACAGTGTGCTCTCACTGATATGTCTGTTAATTATACTGGTGAAGGGACATATGCAACATATACAGGAGGAGATCCAGTTTCAATGGTATTAGAATTAGGATTTAAAGAACTAGAACCCATTTATGATGTTGATTATGATTCTTGGGAAGGATCAGAAGGAGTAGGATACTAAAATGGGATACTTCAGAGAACTACCAGATTTAAATTATCAATCTTTCCTATCTACTAGTAATTCTTCTCAGAATTATATAAGAGTCAAAAATATATTCAGAAGATGTAAATTACGTGACGATCTGCAAAATATTTTTACAATATTCAATAAATATGAAATCCGAGAAGGTGCTAGACCAGATACTGTTGCAGAAGAACTTTTTGGAAATGCTGAACTAGATTGGGTTGTCTTAATGACTGCTGGTATTATTAATGTAAGAAATGACTGGCCATTATCAGATAGAGAGATATATAATTATTCTCTGGATATTTATGGTGATGATTTAAATAATATCCATCATTATGAAACCAAAGAAATCAAAGATTCTCTTGATCGACTTATTCTCCCTGCAGGTAAAGTAGTTGCCCAAGACTTTAAAATTTTCTATACTGATGATGGAACCACGTATACAAACGATAGTACCAAATCAGGTAGCAATGTTACGCAAATATCAAACCCAATAGTTGGTATCACTAATTATGAATACCAAGTTATAAAAAATGATAAAAAAAGATCAATATATATTTTAAAAGAAGAATATCTACAACAATTCTTGGATGATATGAGACATGAAATGATTTATTCAAAATCTTCTCAATACATATCTGACGACTTAATCCGTACAGAAAATACTAAAGTTGCTATACCATAAAAAAGGGAGTCATTACGACTCCCTTTCTAGTATCACTCTTCTGCTAGTTTAGCAAAGTAGGATAATGCATCATTCTCCTTATCTATATCAGATGGTTTTGACTCTGATACCGCAGCAGTAACTAATTGTTCTGCTGAACCACGAAAATTATCTTCATCAGTAACTTCTGGATCCTGACGAACAGGTCCTTTGTTACCAAGAACATACTCAAGACGCTTCTTCAAATCTTCATAAGACTTGAACTGATCAGCAGCAACAAGTTCTGCCAAAGAATACTCCTTATTCCAGAGTGCTTCTAGTGCATCATCATCTGCATCCTTAAGTACAGGACTAACAGCAGCAAACTCTGAAGAATCATAGTTCCTATATCCAGCAACATTCTTTGCCTTCAACTTGAAGTTTGCACCTTGCCAGAAGTCAAATGGATCAATTGCTTCCTCATCCTCAAACTCAGGCTGCATTGCTGCAGTTAGTTTGTCAAAGATTTTCTTACCAAACTTATAAAGAAAAACTCCTCCTTCATTTTCAGGATTTGTAGGATCTTTTACAACATAAATGTTAGCAACATAAGTTAGCTTACGCTTCTGCCTACGTGCTGTCTCTTTACCAGAATCAGTTCCATTGTTCCATAAAGTAGTATTATACTCTGAAACAGGATCCTTCTGACTAAGAGTAGTCAAAGAATTCTCAATATACCACCCACCAGGACCTTGAAAGGCATGGGAGTATAGTTTTACAAATGGTAGATCCTCACCATCGGGAGCAGGAAGAAAACGTATTACGGCATATCCATTACCGCTTTTGTCTACGTCTAGTTTCCAAAGACGGTCATCAGTATTACCGCCCGTATTGTTCATCTTCTCAACTTCCTTGACCAGTTTAGCGGTCAATGAGCCAAGCTTAGATTGCTTTTTTAAGTCTGCGAAAGACATTTAGATTACCTCGGATTAATTTGAATTAATTGGATTTACTTTGATATTATAACAAAAAATCTGTTGTCAGTCAACAAATTGTTTTAAATTGTCAATAATTTCACTCATACCATCAAATAATATTTGCATATCAGTATTAGGTGGAAAACCCATCAATTGTACTGATTGTTGTAGTTGTTCTTTCATTTGAACAGCCAGAGGATCATCCGAAAGAGATACTCTCGTATACATGATCTGCTGTTTTGATAATAATTCACGCAATCTTTGAATATGTTCCTTTTTATCTTCTGAAGACAAAGATCCAAAGGATGCTAATTCATGACAAACTTCTTGTTGCATTCTATTAATTTCGTTCAGTTCTTCCTGAACGATTTCAGATTCAAAAAACTCACTCATCGCTATTTTCTACTGGATGATCACCAACCCCAACAGGAGATTCAGTAGATTCGATTTTGCTATCTTCGATTTGTTGCAAAATTTCAATAGCACCTAATAATCTAATACGAGTATTAGTTAAAGTATTCAATTGTTCTACAACTTGCTCAAGTTGAGTTTTTAAATTTTGCAGAACCTCACTATTTTCAAGAGCCATAATTAATAACCTCCTTTACAATTTTTTTATATTGAAACACATTAATATTTATGAATGGAATATACTTTCTAATTTTAAGACTTACGGATTCCCACACGGGATCATTTAAGTTCTTATCAAAGTTTTTTGCGAAAGAAAAGACTTTTTCCAGTATAATAAGCGTTTCTAGCGAGATCTCTCCACCCAGATACTTTTTTAGTAATGGGGGATGTCCCTTCAAGCAATCGAATACTTCTTCCAAGTTTTTCTCTAACATTAATTTCTCTACTTGTTCTTTGAACAAGTAAGTCAAACTCTGTTGTCGCATTTTCCATTCGGAGTAATTTCTTTCCCCGCTGTTGATAATTTCTCCAATCCATAGGTTTTGGGGGTTGTCAGTGTGTACAAAATTTGCTAAAAGAAAATTTAAAACTTCTTCATCAGAATATTTACGACTCGTTTTTTCGAAAAAATATTTATCCTTCCGTTTGTTAAAGGAGGCCATAGTTGCCCTTGATTTGCCTCCATACTTAAAAAAATCATACTTACGATTAGTAAAATGACTTTTCATAGAGAGATAAGTTTGATAAGTCTCAAACGGTGTCACTTTCATTTACCTTTGTTTCCAAAAAAACTGGAGATGCAATATCTCCCATATCCATCATAATAATCAGAATCTTTTATACTTACTTTCTTAACTTCATGCTCAACCCATCCAGGGAATATTATCATAGAATTATTATTGCAATTATATGTGTAATCATACTTGGGAAGATACAATTCACCTCCAATAAACTTCTTTGGTTCTTTATAGCAATACCAACATGCTATAAATTGAAATGATCTATCTGTATGAGCACTATAATATTCCTCATCATGATAATACCGTACTTTAGTAAAATCCCAATTACTATCACGTACTATACTACAACAATCATGTATTTTTGCAAATGCATCAAGTATCCCAGGATCAAATAATTTTCTATTAACCGTTAAAATATTAGATATTACTCTATATTTTTCACTATAGAGTTCATCCAACATTAATGCATGTGAATTAGTAAAATCTACAACTCCACCAAAGTCTTTTGCCTCAAAAAGTTTACCTGATTTTGTATAAAACTTAAGTTCTTCCCAGATCAACTCAAGTTCTTTAGGATTATAGAAATTTTCTATGACTAAATGGGGGAACGGTTTCTCATATGATATACCTTCAAGTTGTTCCATTAAACTGGTAATCTAGCCCTCGATGTTTTTTTCATAAAATTAAGACTAATAGCATCATACTTCAACTTCTCCTTAAGAGGTTTAGAAACAAGTTTCGTTACAGATTCTACTTCAATACTATTAACGTCACAATAATGACAAATAGCATCAATGTAATTTATTTGCTCTTTAGCAACAATTCCCTCTATTTCCATGGCAAATTTTTGAGGAGTTAAAAATTTACTCTCTATTGCTTTTTCTAATTCTGTATTAGTTTCCATAGAACTCCAGTTTATCTCCAACAAATTTTCTAATATATTCTCCGAGGAGTTTAATGTACTTTGCTTTATCAGTTTCTTCATAGACGACACATTCTCCATCTTCACAAGCCATAATGATTACAAGTTTTTTAACAGATATCCCTGTCAGTTCATATAACATACAACCATATGCCATTGCCTGAACAAAATAATGTTCTATCCACTCTCGTGGTTTAGGTTTTTTAGATGTCTTAAAATCTATTATTGCCAATTCGTTATTATATTCTGCAATACAATCAACAGTCCCAGCTATACCTAATTGCTTACTATATAGGGCACCTTCCAGAGAATGAATATTATCTATTTTATTAAGTTCACTCTTTGCGATCTTAAATAAAAAATCAGAAATAGGAGGAACTTTTGGAAGTTTCTCATCGTTCTTCAAATAATGTTCTGTAAGAGTATGCATATCAGTCCCACGGGTTGTAGCCGCTTTCGTGATTTTATCTGCTACCTCATTACCTACCTTCTTTCGCCAATTAATAAAAATCTCTTTATTAAAATGACTGGTTATAGAAGTAATAGAAACTAATTTAAGTAATTCATCTTCATCAGGAACAGAATAATAACGAACTCCATCTATCGTCTCTCTTTTAAGAGGTTCAAGATTCAAATCAACATGATTAAACATTAGACACCCATATCAAGTTTTGCAATAAGATATTCTTTAACAAGTCCAGAACGAACAATATCATTGATCTCAAACTCTATTATATCAAAGGATGGCATTTTACGCAAGATGTTCATGAAGTCAACGATACCATTACGATCATTAGTCTTTATAAGATCTGTCTGTCTGGCATCACCACAGAACATAATTCTGCTATTTTCACCAACTCTTGTAATAATACTATCAAGTTCATGAAAATTTAAATTCTGAAATTCATCCACAATAATAATAGCATTATCTAATGTAGTGCCTCTTAAAAATGAAGTACTCCAAAACTTAATAGTATCCTGTGCCTTTAAGTTACCATAAAGCATCTCAAAATCTGCTTCAGAATTCATCCGAAACATATACTTCACCATATTCTTATAAGGGATTTGGTAAATATCTGCTTTATCTTCATGATCCCCTGGAAGAAATCCAATTTCTCTGGTCGATACTAATGAACGTACAATATAAATCTTCTCATATGGAGTATTCTCATCAAGAACTTCTTTTAGAGCATTATAAAAAGTGATAAATGTTTTTCCAGTGCCAGCACATCCATAAGCTACTAAATGTTTATTATCACTATAAGAATCAAATAAACGTTTTTGGTTATCAGTAAGAGGAGTAATATCGACTAGATGATTAGCACTTAAAGGTTTCTTCCTTTTCATACTCTTAGTAGTCAAACCAACCCCAATAGGTTGATCTATTACTGTTTTTTTTCTTCTTGCCATATTAGAGTTTCTTTACGTTAGAACCAGGTGCAGTTTGTGCCTTTCCAAGAACTTCATTCCATCCAGGTTTAGTCTTTCTTAATGTATCTCTCCAATCACCTACTTCGGCAGCCATCGGACATGTAGAAGGATCAGACCAATCTCTTTTCCACTCAGGATTATCATCACACCATTGAGTCCAATCTAATACACTCATTGCTACTTCTTTTTGTTCACCAGTTTCTTTATGTACTACAGGATAAGTTGCCATAATAAGTTAATCGTATAAAAATATTTATTAAAGGAAATTTAAAGATATATTATGCATATTTAACAGCAAGACTAAATCTATGATTATTTCTAAAAGATGTTGCACGATGCCATATATCAGCATTAAAAGATACCATCCTATTCGGTATTGGTAATACACCCAATATATCACGTTCAGTTAGGAATTGCGTCTCTCCTCCATCATCTTTATCCCATTCCATATTAGGATAGTATAAGAATGTAACTTCTCCTTTATCACCATCTTTATGGAAATATGGTCTTTCACATGGTGCAAAACAATTAATATACATCCGATATACGTTCATATTCTTGATATTATACCTATTCCTAATGGTGCTGTCCATCAAATTATAGATAAATTCATTCACTTCATGAACCATACCCGTGACAGGCAATCCGTCCTCGTCACTTTCACCATAAGTATATGCCGCATTTAAACAATACTCATGAATAGAACGATGCTTGGTTTCTGAAAAGAAATTATCAATAACATTTAAGTCCATTCTAATGCCTCCGACACTGAAGGGAATTGTTCGGTAAATACCTTTCTACATGTCTCTGCAATGTCCATGTGCTCCTTTTGTGTTCCATGTGCTGAACGCAGATTAATATAATGTATCCAAGAACGACAAGAACCAGTCATATAGATTCTCGTAGGAGTAGCAAGAGGTAATACCATTCTAGCACATTCCTTAGCCACACCATCTTCTAACATCTGATTATAAAGTGACAAGGCAGAACTAAACAAAGTATTCATCTGCTTATTAAGTGTCTCTACAATTTCAGGATTTAAATCATCAATACTATTCTGACGATTCTTATCATCTTGTCTCCGAAGTTCTGGTAATTCAATATTTCCTAAAGCAGTGCTGGCAGCATAACGTTGAGAGAACTCTTGAAAAGTAAAACTTCTATGACGTAAAATCTGTGCAGCAATAGCACGTGTAGTCTCAATTTCCAATGTCATTGAAGATTGCTCAAAAACACTCCAATGATTGTGCTTGATACAATACTTCAAAAGTCCTGCATACTTCTCATTGTCTTGATTGGCAGGATTAGAAACACGGGCAATATACCCCATTATCTTTTCAGCATCGGGAGTGATGCTCACAAATTTAACATTCATTTTTTTTCTAAAATCTTAATGGACATAGTTACCAATTTCTCCCAAGGAGAATAATCATCAAAAAAAACAGCAGCTTTATCATCACTAATTCTCTGAATAAATCCTTCATATCCATTATAAATGGAAGTTGGATCTCTAACAACTATTTGAGTTCCTGGAAGAATAGGTCCAGGTTCTCCCAATTTAGGATAAGTCATTTTTTATTACCAAATCCTTCAGGTTTTTTTCTCTTAATTGCCATCACTTGTGATTCTAATTCCTCAAGTTGTTCCCTCATAAAACCCAGTTCTTCAGAATTATACAAATAATCCTGTTGAAGTGCTTTCTTAAGATCCTTAATTAATTGTTTAGTTCTCATTAGTCTGGATACCCATCATCATCATCGTAAACTTCGTCATAACTTACATCTGAACATGAAAATGCTTTAGAATTTTTATAAGCATCCACATCAGAATATACTTCTGCTTTAAGTGCATCAACTAAAAGTTCTAAATTACGAACAATTAATTTTAGTTTTTCTCTTTTAGGTTCCATATTTTTTATATGGTATTTAGACATTCTACACAAAAAAAGAAGGTCTGTCAATAGACCTTCTTAAAAGTGAATCTGTAAGTCAGACTAATCAAGCACAAACGGTTTTAACCTCATTATGCTTTATACCTCTATATACTTCCTGAATATTTACCTTACGGCAAGATCCAGTAATAGGTTGGATGCTTGAGTACTGCTTCCCTCTGTAAGTCAGAGTTTTTGCGAATACTGAACCATCACGGTTATCAGTGTTGTAGACAACACCACGGTACTTAAGTGCCATTGTTTTACTCCTAAAGTAATTGGATTTTATTCCGTTCCTTTAGTCGGCGTTTGCGTCCTCCTTTATGGGGGATGAACGATCCGTTCCGCGTCGGCTTACTTGCGACCCCTCAATGGGGTTGAACGATTGTGTTAATACTAACACAGTTATAGTATATAGTCAAGTATGTGTGTAACTTATGATACAGTAATCCTACAGACCAAAAAAATATCGGAGTTTTTTTACCCCGATATTTGGAATTACAACTCGAATATGATTTACGACTTCCTCTTTTTCTTTTGCTGGGGAGACTTATATCCCCAAATATTTGGCTTAATATTACCATGTCCATAATCAATACTCTTTAAATTAAGACCAACCTTATCATAATACATATCAAATATATTTGTTCTTGATCCTCGTGTTAAATCAGAACAAATCTTTTCTTCGTACATATATTTCACAATAAAAGCATCACTTGGTGCTTTTTTAGTACAAACATCAGTATAAGAACCATTATCTACAATAATCTCACAACCATATTTGGATTTACAGTTCTCCCTTTCTTCTAATGTCCAAAGAGATTTCTTTTTCTCTTCTACAACAGATTCTTTCTTTTCAACAACTTCTACTTCAGTTTTAACAGTCATGTTCGATCCCCCCAAACAATATTTGGATATGCTTCAGAAACTACTTCTTTTGTAATTTTATATGATTCTGAAAGTTTTTTATCTTTTGCAAGACAAAGTATCTCTGCCTCTAATGGATGA
>Ga0080013_1004963_pt1 | contig 12748 bp, 13 predicted proteins | sample ETNvirenome_6_85_FD_69236 | JGI IMG/M metagenome (GOLD analysis project Ga0080013, IMG submission 69236) | Marine viral communities from the Pacific Ocean - ETNP_6_85 (SPADES assembly) (version 2) | ecosystem: Environmental > Aquatic > Marine > Oceanic | place: Pacific Ocean | collected 2013-06-19 | reverse complement strand
CAAGCCCACGAAGCCTGGTGCGTACCCTCAAACAAACCTGAAGATGCGTCGTAATACTTCGCCATTGCTCGAGGATTCGGATGCTATCCCTGCCCTCCTTGATGGTCTACCGGAATTTGATGGTCTATTTGACCGTCACACCCCCGAGCAAATCGACGCGATTCTCGATGAACAATTAGCTGGCGACGGCTCTGCTGAGAGCAGATCATCTGAGACGACCAAGTATGGCACCAACGAAAAAAAGAATGACGTAGAACGTGCCTTTGATGAGTTGATGACCGGTTAGAATTCAGGTTTGTCCCGCAGGGAGGCATGGGGAACAGATGCCTCGCATTTTTAACACGATGAAACCATTATTTATGTGGGCTGGTGGTAAAACACGCCTGCTCAAGAAATATAAAGCAACGAATGTCTTGCCTGACGATTTTGATGCGTATGTTGAACCGTTTCTTGGTGCCGGCGCTATGTTTATCTGGGCGTATGAGAAGAACCCAGATGCGAAGTTCTATCTTAACGATAGCAATGAATCGATAATGAACATTTACAGAGTCGTACGAGATAATGTTGATGAACTGATTTCGATACTTGACGATTACTCAGCGGGATTTCTTCCTCTTGATAAGGAAGGACGAAAGGCGTTTTATTACCGTTTGCGTGAAAAGCACGCATATGAATATGCGGATTGGACAGCCACGCAAGAGGCAGCCGCACTATACTTTTTAATGAAGACGGGGTTTAATGGCATTTGGCAGATCAACAAAAACACCAACAACCGCTTTGGCACTCCTTCTGGGCTTTTGAATCAAAAGGATAAAGTATACGGCAAAGAAAATGTGCGAGAATGGAACAAAGCATTAAAACACATTTCTTTAAGTTCAGTTGATTTTGGTTCTACCCCGGCCCATATAACTGACGATACGTTTGTCTTTCTTGATCCTCCTTATAGGGGCTCTTTCACACAATATGGCGTTGACTTTGATGACAAGTTACAGGAAAGCGTAATCCGCTACCTAAATAGCTTGACAGCCCGAGGCGCCTATGCTATGATGTCTAATAGAGATGTTGGAGATGGTTTTTTTGAGGCTCGGCAGGGAAAGAACAAGATCATTTACTTTGATGTAACTTACACTGCTGGTCGGCGAAAGAAGAATGACGACGGCACCCACAGCGCCAAGAAGGCGCGCGAAATTTTAATGATAGGAAGGCATAATGGCTCGCAAGAGTAAAGAAACAAAAGCAGGGCGCGTATCAATGCAAGATCTAATGAGTCTTGTGAATAAGAAGGCAGGCAGAAACGTCGCCCACGATTTAACGGGCGAGAACCCAACAGAAGTTAAGGAGTGGATCCCCACAGGATCTCGCTGGCTTGATAGTATAGTGTGTAAGGGACGAGTGGCGGGAATTCCCGTTGGCAAAGTCACAGAGATCGCTGGGCTTGAAAGCACAGGAAAGTCTTACATGGCTGCGCAGGTTGCAGCAAACGCCCAGAAGACAGGTAAACTAGTTGTATACTTCGATTCCGAATCTGCCATTGACCCCGACTTTCTATCTCGAGCCGGCTGTGATCTTGAACAGTTAATGTACATTCAAGCATCTTCAGTTGAGTTTGTATTGGAAACCATTGAGGAGTTGCTGGGAGCTACTGACGATCAGTTGGTTTTCATCTGGGATTCTCTTGCGTTTACGCCATCGGTATCAGACGTTGAGGGTGATTTTAACCCGCAGTCCTCGATGGCAGTGAAAGCGCGCATTCTCGCAAAAGGAATGTCAAAGCTAGTATTGCCTATTGCCGACAAACAGGCGACATTGATCGTGCTCAACCAATTAAAGACTAATATCCCGCAAGGGCCGAACGCGCGCATTGTTGCTATGACAACGCCATATACCACTCCTGGTGGAAAGGCAATGCATTATTCATATTCGCTGCGCATCTGGCTCACTGGGCGAAAGGCGAAGAGTTCATTTATTGAAGATGACAAGGGCTTCCGTATCGGCTCAGAAGTTAAGGTAAAGCTCGAGAAGTCTCGTTTCGGAACACAGGGCAGATCTTGTACTTTCCGCATCCTCTGGGGTACCGAGAGTATTGGCATTCAATGCGATGAGAGTTTATTTAACGCCATCAAGACATCCGAACACTTGACAAGTGCAGGTGCTTGGTATACGCTCAAGATGGCAGATGGATCGGCTATTAAGTTTCAACCGTCTAAGTGGGTTGAGAAAATGGAAGACGAAACATTTAGAAGTCGCGTGTATGAACTAATGGATGAAGAGGTAGTTCAGAAGTTTGATAAAAGAATTGGAAATGCGAAGGATTTTTACGAAGTAGTTGAATAATTACATTATTCGCCCGTCTAACAAAAGAGGAAAAAAATGACAAATTTGTTTATGCTAATGTTTTTAGCTAGTATGCAAACTGCAGATGCACACCACAAACACCGGCGAGCAACGCCAGCCCCGCCATCGAAGCACCATCATGTGCGCCCAGCACCACGCCACATCAGCCATAAGACATATCGTCAAAATGGCCATAAATACTATGACGATCATGATGGCATCGTGTGGGTTTGGAGAAAGGGTCACTGGCTAGCCGGTTTCTACATGCGTGGGCACTGGGAAGTCCATGTGCCTCTCTAAAAAGTAAACTTAACGCTTGACTTAAGCCTCTCACTTGGTTATAATATAACTAACTGGGAGGCTTTTTGTATGTCTGATCGACTGCATGGATATAAAGGCAAAATCCATCGCTACATGCAAACAGCCAAGAAAGCAGCAGTTTGCTCAGAGTTTCGTGATTCTCGGCATGGCGCTGTGCTAGTGCGTGGTGGATCTATTATTAATACTTCCTATAATAAGGACAGTTTTTGCTCTTTTGGCAAACGCTTTCAAAAAACGCACAAGGGCAAGACGACAGTGCACGCTGAATTGGGCGCCATCCTGGGGCTTGATCGATCTATCACCACCGGCGCGACAGTTTATGTGGCGAGAATAGGAAGAAATGACGAGAACTTCAGGCTTTCTAAGCCCTGTTCTATGTGCGAGGCAGCGCTGCGCTATGTGGGTGTTAAGCGTGTGGTATATACAGTTGACAATGATATAGTAGGAAGTTATAAACTATGAAATTGGAGATAGGAGATTTGGTGTCGGTGCGTTATCTCGCTAGCCAACTCGATGAGCTTGGGCCCGAACAAAAAACGTTTTTGGGTTGCATCATTGAAATCGGTGAAGACGACCCCTTGAACATGGACAGGATGTGGTGCTTTGAAACTGAGTCTGTCCACATTTTAAACCCCCACCGAGATAAGATCGAGGTATTAAACAGATGAAAAGAGTATTGGTTACTGATGAGGAAATAAAAGAGCTTTTTAAATTTGCCGAGAAGGACATAAGATTTGGCGTTTCCCTAAGGGGGGCCTTGTCCCAAATAAGACACAAACTGTATCTCGAATCTTTAGGGTATAGTGTTGAAACCACTCAGTCGGATAATCGCGGCCTTCCGGATTTCATTGTTGAGGGTGTCACTATGGAACATAAGCGAGCTAGAAAACAATGCTATGCTGATGGGACGTATAAGGTGGAAATTCAAAAAAGTAGAGGGGAAAGAAAAACTCGACTTTATGATATTGATTTCTCCAATGTTGTGTCGGCAGATATTAGCGAACATACTGGAAAGAAAAATGATTATCGCTATGCTTTCACAAGTAATCTAGAAGTTGACAAGAACCTTAAAAGCAAAATAAAGTCACTTCAAAGAATAGATGAAAATTGGACTTCGTCTTTTAAATCTTTATTGGAGAATAAAAAATGAAAAGAGTATTAATTTTAGACGCGTTGAACGCATATTTAAGGGCGTACATTGTAGATCCGAGCTTATCGGTTCACGGACAACCCATTGGCGGTTTGCGTGGCTTTTTGAAGATCCTTCAAAAACTCGTGAGAGAAATGCGCCCTGACCAAGTGGTAGTCATCTGGGATGGCCCCAATGGTTCTAAAAAGCGCAAGCTGATGGACAAGAACTATAAGGCAGGCAGAAAGCCCATTCGTTTAAACCGTGCTTATCACAACCTTACGGAAGATGAAGAACTTAAAAACAAAATCTGGCAGCAAAGCCGCATTATTGAGTATCTCAATCAAATGCCGATCATTCAATCAATGATCGCAGAGGTAGAAGCAGACGATATCATCGCATACGTTTCACAAATGTCCTATTATAAGGGATGGCAGAAGATTATCGTGTCCAACGACAAGGACTTTATGCAGTTATGCGATGGGGAAACTGTTTTGTGGCGCCCCACGCAAAACGAGATGTTAAATAAGAATCGCATTGTGGAGCAGCTTGGGATTCACCCCACGAACATGGCCATGGCTCGCGCCATCATAGGAGACGCTTCCGACAACCTGCCGGGTATTAAGGGCGCCGGGTTCGCGACTGTCAAGAAACGTCTTGACTTTTTAGCCGAGGAGAGGTATTATAATATTGATGAAGTCGTTGAGTATTGCGAAAATGTCCCCAGCAACCTCAGCTTTTTTAAGAAGGTGGTAGAGGATAAAGCGCTAGTTGAGAAGAACTACAAAATGATGCAGCTTTATTCGCCGCAGCTTTCGGTGCAGGCAAAAGACCGTGTTAAGTACGCGGTAGAAAACTTTGAATGCGAGTTCAATAAAACTCAGATAATTGGAATGATGAAGAAGGACGGAATAGGCGAATTAAATTGGGATGATCTGAAGGTACACCTCAACAAAATTAGTAGGGAATGTGTTGGCAACGACAATACTTAATTTTCAAAATAATATTGACTTTACAGAGAGGGTTGTGATAGTTATTAACACGCCAACAAGAGGGCTATTATGCTGACAGAGAGCGTTAATTTTGGAAGGTACGGTAAGGCCTTCCAAGAGGGGCTAGTTCAATTAATTTTCGAGGATAGACCGTTCGCTGATCAGATCACCGAAGTCTTGGATATTAACTTTTTGGAACTAGAATATCTTCGTGTTTTTGTTCAAAAAATCATCAGTTACAGAAACAAATATCAGACCCATCCAAGCTTAGATGCCATCATCGCAATAGTGCGGACAGATCTGCAAGATGAAGATGAAGTCGTGCAAAAGCAAGTGCGTGAGTACTTTACGAGAATGCATACCAAAGAGGTGACCGACGTCGAATACATTAAAGAGCAGTCGCTGGATTTCTGCAAAAAGCAGAACCTAAAAGAAGCAATGCTCAAGTCCGTCAACCTTCTTCAGAATTGTTCTTTTGATGAGATTTCGACAGTTATTAATGATGCATTAAAACTGGGTTCCGACAATAACTTTGGTTACGATTACATGGTTGACTTCGAGGCCCGGTTTCAACCCAAGCATCGCAATCCTGTTGCCACTGGGTGGAATGCTATTGATGGGATTTGTGGAGGTGGTTTGGGAAAAGGTGAGCTTGGCGTTGTTATCGCCCCAACCGGCGCCGGCAAGTCAATGGTCTTGGTACATTTGGGCGCTGAAGCATTGAAGGAAGGCAAGACGGTTGTTCAATACACACTGGAACTTCAAGACACAGTCATTGCTAATCGTTATGATAGTTGCCTGACAGGGTACCCCCTTTCAGATATAATCACGTTTAAAGAAGAAATTTATGAACAGATCAATGAACTTGATGGTAAACTAATCATCAAAGAATATCCTACCAAATCGGCCAGTACTAAAACAATTCAAACTCACCTTTCTCGTCTTGTTAAAAGAGGAATCAAGCCGGGTTTAGTAATTGTGGACTATGCCGATCTTTTAAGACCAGTCATTGTTCGCAAAGAGAAGAGGAGCGAACTAGAATCTATTTATGAGGAACTAAGAGCCATATCGACGGAATTTCAATGCCCCATATGGACAGCATCCCAAACCAATCGCTCTGGCCTTAGTGCTGAAGTTATTACAATGGAGCAAATTTCCGAAGCATTTAACAAGTGCTTTGTTGCCGACTTCATCTTTTCAGTGTCACGAACAATCGAGGATAAGCAAAAGAATGAAGGGAAGATGTATATCGCTAAAAATAGAAACGGGCCCGATGGAATAATATATAATGTTTTTATGGACACTTCTAACGTTAATATCAAAATCTTACCAAAAGCCGCCGGCCCCCAAGCATCCGCACAAATCCAGGCAAATCCGTTGCCTCTTAGTGCGCCGGCCCAAAAAGATTTATTGCAGAAAAGATATGAAAAGTTTAGGAAAAAAGGAGCACTTAAACCATGAGGACTTTAGAGAACATTAGGCGCTTTCGCCTATCAGATACATTTATTGAACCATACAAAGAAGCGGAGGTCCCATGGGGACCTCTAGGGTACGTCACGTTTAAGCGTACATATGCTCGACGCTTGAGTGAGTTCGAAGAAGGCGCTGTGGGTTCGGAAGAGTGGTGGCAAACATGTCGCCGCGTGGTTGAAGGAATGTTCAACATGCAGAAAGAGCATGTGGTGCTCCTAGGGCTCGAGTGGAATGACGCTAAGGCGCAGCGTACCGCTAAGGATGCCTACGAGCGACTCTTTAATCTTAAATGGACGCCTCCTGGCCGCGGCTTGTGGATGATGGGAACAAAGTTTGTGGAGGAGCGCACCGCAGCGGGCCTTTTTAATTGTGCATTCCGGTCCACGCGCGACTTAGCTACTAAAGGGGGCTATTTGTTTGCGTGGATGATGGATGCGTTGATGGTTGGCGTTGGCGTTGGTTTTGATACCGAGGGCGAAGGAGCCATCACACTCAAAGAACCTCAGTATACTAATGATGTACATATTATTGATGACTCGAGGGAAGGGTGGGTCAACTCGGTACACATGCTTTTAGATGGTTTCTTCTTTGGGGACAATGTACCCAAGTTTGACTATTCGGCTATTCGCGCAGAGGGCGCTCCAATTTACGGATTTGGAGGCACCTCTAGTGGTTACAAGCCATTGAAAGAGTTACATGATGATTTAACGGAACTATTCTCCAAGAAAATTGGAGAAGATATCACCTCAGTTGATATTGTTGACACCGAGAACCTTATTGGTCGATGTGTGGTAGCCGGAAACGTGCGTCGTTCAGCAGCTTTGGCCATGGGTAGTCATACCGACATGCATTACCTTCAAATGAAGAATGATCAAGAAAAGCTTTACCACCACCGATGGGGTTCGAATAACTCTATGTTGGCAGAGGTGGGGATGGACTATACTTGGGCCGCCACCCAGTGTCAAAAGAATGGCGAACCGGGTACTATTTGGTTGAACAATGCTCGCACTCGCGGGCGCTTTAAAGATGGGCCCAGAGATGACGATCTACATGTGATGGGGTTTAACCCTTGCGTGGAACAACAACTAGAAGACGCCGAGTTGTGTTGTTTAGTCGAGACCTTTCCAGCAAAGCATGATGATCTTGAGGATTATTTGAGAACCCTTAAGATTGCTTACTTGTATGGAAAAACTATTACCTTGTCGAATACACACTGGCCCGAGACCAACGCCAAGATGTTGAAAAACCGACGCATCGGCCTTTCACAGTCGGGTGTTGTACAAGCGTTTAATAAGTTTGGCCGTCGCACGATGTATGAGTGGTGTGACAAAGCATATGATTTTGTTGCTGAGTTAGATGCCGAGTTCTCTAACTGGCTTTGTATCCCGCGCTCTGTGCGCACCACCTCTATTAAGCCGTCGGGCACTGTTTCGTTATTGAACGGTTCAACTCCCGGCATTCATTTCCCTGAGAGCGAGTATTACATTCGCCGTATTCGTTTCTCTAACGATTCTAATATGATTGAGCCCCTCAAGAAGGCGGGTTATCGTGTGGAGGATGATGAATACTCCCCCAATACGCTGGTGGTAGAATTTCCGGTCCATGAACCTTATTTCTTGAAAGGAAAGTGTGACGTGAGCATGTGGGAACAGCTTGAGATAGCTGCCCAGTATCAGCATTATTGGGCAGACAACTCTGTGTCTGTCACTGTGACCTTTCAACCCTCCGAGGCGCCCCAGATAAAGAACGCTTTGGAAATGTATGAAACTCGTTTGAAAGCGGTTTCCTTTTTGAAATATGAAGAAACAGGTTATAAACAGGCGCCCTATGAGCCCATCTCCAAAGAAGAGTATGAAAAAACTATTAAAAAGATTAAACCACTTCAGAGGGTTGAAGGCGGAGACGGCGGATCCGGCACAAAGTTTTGCACCAATGACACTTGCACAATTTAGGAGGATAAGTGACACCAGTTAATCGTTATATCGTTATTGAAATTATAGAACCCAAGAGCCCAGAGATTGAAAGCGGCATTGTTTTACCCGCCGACTTTAAACCCACCGAAGAACGATATATAAGCGCAAAAGCAATAGGGTGGGCCGAAGATGTAAGGTTCGCAAAGGAACTTAACGCCGAGAGTATACTTTTGATTGATCGCTCTATGGCAGAAAAAATAAAACTTCAAGGCGCCGACGTACACGTTATCTTAGACAATTATGTAATTGGTATTCTTAGTTAAAACTATTTATTCTATGGATAAAAACTTTTACAATCAAGCATCCGCAGCCAAAATGGGGTGGGATCCAACTTGGTTCGGCGAAAAGTATTTTGACGATAAGCTGGTGAGAGCCATTAAAAAATGGCAACGTTTTCGTCAACTTGGAGCGGATGGCTTATGTGGCCCAATGACGTTTCGGCGCTTATGGACGGAAAGACAAGCCAAGCTAGCAGAAAATGCAGTGGGGGCGCCCTTTTATTCACACCACATTGTAAACAACGGCCAACTCGTCCCGATTGCCTGGGATAAGGTGGTTTTGTGGACGGACGAAGGAGGCCTCGCGGCGCGAGAGGGATCCTATTATAGTTATGCGGGAAGATCGCAACGTAAGATTCGGTACTTTGTTAATCATTGGGATGTGTGTTTGTCGTCACAGATGTGCGCCACCGTCTTAGATAAGCGCGGCATCTCGGTTCACTTTCTCATTGACAACGACGGCACCATTTATCAAACTTTAGATATGCAACACGCAGCGTGGCATGCAGGCAGTTCGCGCAGCAATCGGGCCTCGGTGGGAGTCGAGATAACAAATGCATATTATCCTAAATATCAAGATACTTACGTTGAGAGGGGCTTCGGAAAGCGTCCGGTAGTAGAGGACGCGTGGGTTCACGGAAGCAAGCTAGACCCCTTTCTGGGCTTTTATCCCAAACAAATAGAAGCATTAAAGGCATTGTGGAAGGCGATTCATGCCGCAACTGGCATTCCTTATGAAACACCTTTAAATCAGCATGGTGAAACATCTACTGTATATGAGCAAAATGTAGCATATGGAGATTTTAGCGGATTTGTTAGCCACTATCATCTTACTAAAAGAAAAATTGATTGTGCTGGCTTAGACCTTAAGAAACTTTTAAAAGAGGCGAAAGATGATTAGCTACGTAGGCGTCATAATGTGTATGTTATATTTGGCAGGTAGCATGAGTATGAATGATAATAAAAAATAATGAAATAGTCATCGGCAGTTCCCTCAGGGCAGTTTTATATGCATTTAATAACGAGTTACCCATCTTCTTTGCAGAAGAGCGCCGCCCGTTTAGATTTGATTACCTTGATCCAGAGTTGGACTTGTCGTTTCTTAAGTTGAGCGCCCAGAGAGAAAGTTTAACGACATTCGGAGAAGATAAGGCAGTAGGCTCGTCGAAAGTATTACTATGGGAGCGTCTGTTATTTTTATTGAGCCTCGCTGGAAAAGCACCGTTAAGTGATCGCTGCACCACCATGCGCATAAATAACCAATCGCTTATTTGCTCCAACGAGTATGCTAAGATCGCGGAGATAGAGTTTAAAACAGCATATTTCTTTGGAGACAATAAGTGTTATGGCTTGGTGACCGAAAAAGAAGTTGCAAATGATATTATGATATGTTATGATTGGATAGCATTTCATCGAGGAGGCAAGCACGAGATCGATTACATCGAGACAGATGACCCATTTGTTAAACAGATATGGTTTTACCCATCAGATAGAATTGATGGCGCCACTAAAGTAAAGGATGCTTGTCTAGTATCTTTTCTTAGTAAAGAGGACTTGAGTAACTTTGACTATTCTGAAACGATGGCTCGATTTAAGGGTGTCTCCGAAATGGAAAGCAGGGGAATGAAAGGAGTTTTTAATGGATATTCACCGACAGGAAGACCGAAGTATTACAAGTTTAGGACGTCTAACATCGCTCGCGAGAAACGTACGCAGTTTGATGCACCATGGAAAGAAGAAGTTGGTGTCGAAGCACCACGAGTTGCGGAACAGGTTTTACTCGAGGATTTGCGAGAAGCATATACATCGTACAATAGATTTTTGAGGAATTTGTGAGTGGACATACACACTTAGCGGGTGTTATTCCCGTTGCTAACTTGGAGACGGATTTTGATTTAAACGTGCCGCCCTTCCTGCTACCCGTAGAGAGGGGCTTTACGGCTATCCAGAAGTCCGTGTTTGAATGTGCGATGGCCGGCTGTCAAACCATCTGGATTGCGGCGAATGATGACCTTGCGCCCATAGTGCGAAAACACATTGGAGAGTGGGTCTATGACCCCGTCCATTATAAGAGAGATCTAACGAAGTTTTACAGAGAAGTTCGCAAAGAAATACCTATATATTATGTTCCTATCCACCCAAAGGATCGCGACCGACGAGATTCTTATGGATGGTCCGTATTGTATGGAATGTATTCTGCTTGGTTGGTGTCGTATAAAATTTCCAAATGGTTGATTCCGGACAAGTTCTTTATTTCCTTTCCAATGGGGTTATATGATATTTACAGTTTAAGGCCACATAGAAAAGAGATACTTAGCCAGAAAGGTAATTTCTTTTTATCTCACAATGGAAAAACCGTGAAGGATGACGAGTACCTCCCGTTCACCATGTTCGGAGAGGACTTTAAAAAATGTCGCAGAGCAGTAAATAAAAAAACCACCAAAGAATATTTGCCTCCGCTGCCTGGGGAGACCATTCCTTTAAAGAAGCGCCCACTTGAAGAAAGATGGTCGGCTCGTTTTTTTGACCTCGCTGATGTGTTTGAAGAAGCAGATGAAACTAACGCATTTAAAGTAGAAACCGAGTGGTATCATGACATCTCTAGTTGGGAAGGATATAGAAACTTTTTGGGCTCATCGCACATCATCGAAAAGCCATATAAGGACTTGACAGGACCCCACCGACATGCTAAGATATGTATGGAGGTTGAGGGAGAATGAGTCGCAAGTCATCTGCAGTTAAATTCGTGGGGTTGCATGCCCACAGCGTAGCGGGATCTATTTTTGATGCCATTGGTTATCCCCAGGATCATATGGATTTTGCCTATGAGAATGGTATGGGCGCATTGGCGCTCACGGACCATGGCAACATGAATGGCTTGCCCTATCAAGTGCTACATGCTAAGCGCATGAAAGAGGAGGGCAAGGAGTTCAAGCCGATTTTCGGGTGTGAGGCTTATTTCATCCCTTCGCTTGAGACTTGGCATGAAGAATACACCAAGGCGATGGAAGACAAGAAGCGCGCGCGTTCCATCAAGAAAGACGAGCAGTCGGGCGCCACTGTTGAAGACGAAGGCGACAGCAAACGCACTCAAGATATTTTGCGGAGACGTCGCCATTTGATATTGCTCGCTCAAAACCAAGTAGGACTCAACAATCTTTTCAAATTAGTATCGGAGAGCTACCAGCCCGAGAATTTCTATCGGTATCCGCGCATTGATTATGCGCTACTCGAGAAATACAACGAAGGTATCATTGCTGCGTCTGCGTGTCTTGGTGGTGTCTATGCCGGCAACTACTGGGAGAACCGAGAGGAGGGCCCCGAAGCAGTTATAGATGCAATGCGCGCAACAACTGAGAAGATGTCGCTTATTTTTGGTGATCGTTGGTATGCCGAACTCCAATGGAATGATGTTCCAGAACAACACGAGTTGAATAAACATATCATTCAAGTTGCCAAGGAGTTTGACGTTAAGCTCATTTCTACGGCCGACAGTCATTATTACAATCGCGAAGCTTGGAAAGACCGCGAACTTTATGTGCGCCTCGGGTGGCTCGGCAAAGGCCGCCCCTCGTGGGCCGAAGACAGCCAGGTTCCCGTTAACGTTGATGAAATTGGATATGAACTGTATCCCAAGAATGGGGATGAAATGTGGGCGGCATATAAGAAGTATTCCGAGAACACAACCATCGAATACGATGATCAAGTAGTATTGCAGAGTATTGAAGAAACTCATAATATTGCGTTCGAAAGAATTGAAAACTTTCTACCAGATAATACAGTTAGGTTGCCGTCGTTTGTTATCCCCGCAGGAGACACAGCCACGTCAGCCCTCGTTAGCTTTGCCTTTGATGGTTTGAGTAAGCGAGATTTAAACAATGACCCAGAATACATTCAACGCTTGCAACACGAGTTGGATGTGATCGATGATCGAGGATTCTCCAAATACTTCTTAACTATGAAGGCAATCGCTGACGCAGCCAACACAATGATGTTGTCTAGTCCCGGTAGAGGTTCGGCGGCAGGATCATTGGTGGCCTATGTGCTCGGCATTACGCAGATTGATCCCATTAAGCACGGTCTTCTATTCTCACGTTTCTTACGCTCTGATGCAACTGATTACCCTGACATCGACTATGATGTGAGTGATAGCATGCTTTTGAAAGAAAAGCTTATGGAAATGTGGGGGAAGGATACCGTTGCTCCGATTTCAAACTGGAACACACTGCAGCTACGTTCTCTTATCAA
>Ga0080013_1004962_pt1 | contig 12752 bp, 9 predicted proteins | sample ETNvirenome_6_85_FD_69236 | JGI IMG/M metagenome (GOLD analysis project Ga0080013, IMG submission 69236) | Marine viral communities from the Pacific Ocean - ETNP_6_85 (SPADES assembly) (version 2) | ecosystem: Environmental > Aquatic > Marine > Oceanic | place: Pacific Ocean | collected 2013-06-19 | reverse complement strand
CCCAAGAAGATTGAATCGGCTCAGACAGCCGCTGACAGGCTTATAGAAGGTATTCTTGCCCCCGCTCCTAAGTTCCGTAACGCAAATGAACTTGCGATGACATCAACGGTGAAAGGTGTCAAAGAAGAGATGAAGAGAATAGATGATACGCAGAAAGCGTTGCATCAACCTTTAACTAGCAAGTTCCGTGGCGAGTGGGCTGATGGTATACTTGATACGCTTGCTCTTTTGGGACAAGGGGTAGCGGAGCTTAAGTTAAAATTAATGGATTCACAGGCTCTTGGTGATGTAGCTAGGAGAGCAAATCCTGCGCTAGGTAAAATAGTAAGAGAGTTTCACGAGTTGATGGAACGCCAGCGTGGTTCGATGGAACGTACTGACGCCTTTGTACGCGCCCAAGTAAGGGTTGTGGATAAGTGGGTCGCTAGTGGTGGCGTTAAAGAAATTTTTGGAAGAGAGAAACAGAAGAACCTCAATGATCTGATCTACAGTCAAGAGTACGGCGCTACTATCTATCAGGTAGACCCAACCAAACCACGTAGTACATATAAAGACAAGACCGATGAAAGTGGTAACAGTCTTGAAGCAGTCTGGGATGCACAGCGTAAGGACTGGCGTGCGTTAGGTACTGGTGGGCAGAAAGCCTACCGTACGATGCGAAATATGTACCGTGGCTTGTACGAAAGACTTAAAGATGCAATCAACGGGCGTATTGACGAAGCACTACGTGATAACCCTGATGCAGCCGCAAAGCTAAAGAACGAAGTATTTGCTAAGTTGTTTGCCGGTAATACATTAGATGTTTACTTCCCGCTGTTACGTGAAGGGCGCTACAAGTTAGAGTTCCAATACAAACCCAGCGCAGTCAAACCAGATACCGATAAGTATGTGTTCCAGATGTTTTACAGTAAACAGCAACGCGACCGAGTTTTAGCTGAGTTAAAGAAAGACCCCGATGTTATCTCCAATACTGTTAAAGGTATGGATGGAGACTTCAGTTCCGCTGACTTCAACAATGCACCACCGTCCTCGTTTGTAAAACAAGTGCTTGATTCATTGAGGGCGAACAAGGTCGATGACACAGTACAATCTGAAATCATGCGTCTATTCATTGATGCGCTCCCGGAGTCATCATTCGCTAAGTCCCTGCAAAAACGTAAGGGTACGCCCGGATATATGCAGGATGCGGTCTATGCTATGAAGACCAAAGGCCCTGATTTGGGTAGGCAGGTAGAGAAGTTAAAGTACAACGCACTTATCCAAAGTATGGAAGTAGAGCTTAACGATGATTCCCACTACAAGAACCTAGGTCCAGCGACAGAGTTAACTGGCGGGGGCGGTTATGTTGGCTACTTAAGACCGAAGAAGACTAAGAACCTAGGTACAGCGATAATGCCATCCGATGACTTTATTTTCAAACTAATACGTGATGAAGTTAAAATACGTATGAAATTTGCTAAGTACGGCGCGAATATGAAAGGTGTCGAGCGGTATGTTCGTACGTTTAACCAAACCGCGTTTGTCGGCACAATCGGCTTTAACGTAGCTTCTGCTATGGTGCAACTAGCGCAGACCCCGATGTTTACTTATCCAATGCTTGGAGCACGGTACGGGTACAAGAAAGCATACAACGAAATCATGCACGCTACATCGTTTGTGACAGGTGCAAGAGTTAATGCTGAAGAAATTAAAGAAGCCACTGGAATACGTGGTAAAACAGCAGCGGCAGCACAAAAAATATCAATCGCACACGGATTGGATTCCTACTATGACATCACCGATAACGGTGACTTTGTTGTCAAAAAAGATAAAGACATGCCTGCGGAGCGTCTAAAAGAGTTAGAGCGTATGGCTCCACTGGTGCGTATGGCGTCGGAACGTGGACACCTCGGCCGATCATTTATTTTTGATGCTCTCGGGCTACAAGAGGGCGGTAAAGCACGAAGAACTGACACGTTAGCACGCAAATTATCTGTGGGTCTTGACTACGGCACAAGTTTATCTGCCATGATGTTTAACCAAGCAGAACGGTTTAACAGGCAAGTTACGATGGTTGCGGCGTACAACATGGCGTTGGAACGTATTTCGACTGACAACCCCAAGATGTCTATGGCTGAGCGGCAGAACCTAGCGGCAGAAGAAGCGCTCTACGACACGCAAGAATATAACGGTGGTTCTACGCTTGAAACTGCGCCACGTATCACACAGGAAAATGTCGGGCGTGTTGCCATGATGTATAAGTCTTATGGTCTGCGTATGTACTACGCAATGATCAAAACTGCGCGTGAGGCACTGTCACTACAAACGGATCCAGAAATTAGGAAGATCGCCGCGAAACAACTTATAGGTATACACCTGTCTTCATTGTTCTTTGCAGGGGTGCATGGAATACCGTTATACGGCGCTGTGCAATTACTCGCAGACCTACTCTTGTTTGATGATGACGAAGACGACACTAACGAAGTTGTTCGTGCATACCTTGGTGAAGGTTGGTACAAAGGCCCATTTAACCAAATACTAGATGAACTTGGGGTAGGTGCTGACGTAGCATCACGTATACGCCTATCAGGGTTGATTCTTCAGGAAAACAGGTACAACCCTGATCCGTCTGCCGAAGAGTTTATTGGTTACTACATCGGTGGACCTGCACTTAGTGTGGCAAAACGTACGGGACGAGGCATTGTAGATATATACAATGGTGAAATGCAGAGGGGGACTGAAAATCTTTTACCTGTCGGTTTCTCGAATGCGTATAAGGCTTTAGGTCGATACCAACAAGAAGGTGGAATTTACTCACGTCGAACAAATCCTATCTATGACGATATGACGGGTGGTGAGTTGTTTACACAGCTCCTAGGATTCGCTCCTGCAGAATACATACGTATCCAAGAAGAAAATCAAAGAGTTAAACGTATAGACCGCGCAATTTCTAAGCAACAGTCTGACTTAACTAGGAAGTATTACGTCGCCGCACGGCAAGCTGATTGGGCTGAGATTGCACGGCTAGAACGTGAGATACAGAAGTTTAATAGTGAGCATCCTAGCTTTGAATTGACCCCTGACTCAATCAACCGCTCACTGAAACGACACGTGAAAACTTCTGAGGAGATGTATAACGGTGTATCGTTGTCCCCGGGAATGCGTAGAGCCGCAGAGGAACATCTTTACGGGGTAAGGAACGGCTTCATGCCACCTGTGAGGTATTAACTGTGACAGAAATCCCAAATAAGTACGTCTTAAGCCCAAAATATCAGTAAATCTACCTGCATAATTCGTAACGTCAATTCATATTACGTTACGGAGCAGCATATGCGTATTCTAAGAATCTCTGAAGTCTCAAAGAAAACTGGTCTCAGCCCGTCTTCAATTTATAAACAAATTCGCTTAGGACAATTCCCAAAAGGGATAAAGCTAACTGCTCGGGCAATAGGCTGGTCCAGCGAAGTTGTTCAACTATGGATAGAGGATAAGGTATCTGATTGTGCTTGCAAAGATGCACTTAGACATCGAACAGATCAAAGAGAAGATCAAAGTGCTGTTTGAGTTGTGGAATAACAAAAAGTAACCCCCTCCGAAGAGGGGGTCAAGGAGAACGACAGACAGTCATGAGGGGTGGACCCATGCTGTCTATCGAACTTTATCACACTGTGCGCCAGAAACGTACCCCTAAATTTCCACTTTCAATACGTAGTCGGTGTTCCAGCTCCCAGTGTCTATCACAGAATATCTTGTTTACCTGCTTTACTGCTTTATCAGTATTTACGCAGGGTACAAAGATGGAAGAACCGATAGCCATGTTCCCCCAGTTAACTTCTATTGCCACGCCATCGGGCGCTAGGTCATAAGTTCTCAATACCTTCATTGTCAGGGTCTACATCAAATTTCATAACTATTGTGTCAGCGGCAGGTAACTGTAGGTTCGTACCCTTAGTTAACCGTATCTTCTTACGCTTGCCCTCACACTTCTTCATAATCTCGCTAACCAAGTGTGCGTAGTTAACCTGCAACTCACCACACCACTCTTTAAGAGGTTTTGGTTTGACGTAAAACAGCTTTGTGTCTGTTTCATACCGTGCAACTAATCGCCCCCGTGCAACCTGCTCCGGTATCACGTGATCGTCAAGTCCGTTGCCCTGTGTCCCGCGATTATCTAGGGTGCTTTTAATCTGAAGTATGTAGCTGATGTTCTCAGCAAAGAAATCCCCCATTATGTCAGTTACTGAACCAGTCATCTCGTTTATTCCTCGTTTGTTTTGTGAAACAAGGTCAGTAGTCGCCCACTTAAAAACTTTCTGGACATCAAAATCATGAAGTCCAATCTTCTTGGCAAGCAGTAGCCCTGATATTGTGGCAGTCATTGTATCAGACCAATAGCGGTTCTCTGAGGTTAGCTGAGCCTTTTCATCAACGCGCTTCTGGATATGCTTTACTATGCGTTTTGTCTCTCCCACATTGTTCATAATCCACTGTATATAGGGTATACCTGCGTGTCCGTAGTTCTCAAATACATTAGCCTTGAACGCGTCTTGTATCTCTTTGTCTTTTACTTCATCGAATATCCTATCCACTCGGCACTCAAGAAGACGCTGTGCTTCTGCTTTCGGCATAGCTTTACCACGACTTACTGTTTCAATGATGGATGCGTTAGCGGTGTACTGCATTAACAGGTTCCACTCTCTACCTTGATGGCGCTCCACATTGGCACTGGCAGTCATACGTCCTCGTTGTTTACCCGACGTGCCTTGATATACAAGGTCAGACATTTGACGTGGTGTTAAGTTAGTCACCTCGTCAATACCTGTTGGTAGGCTGTGCATTACCTCGGCACGGTTCATCTTGAACGCAACACTATCGGCTTTATCCAAAACAAGTTTCTTTGGGTTGCCCCATATACCTGCCGTGGCGTACATCATCATGGTTTTGCCTGTGCCTGACTCGTTGTTTATGAACGCTACTGCCCCGCAATTCTCATTCAAAAACTCCATCAGAGGACTACCAAAACCCATACCGATTGCGAATTGTTGTAATAAAAACTTATCATCGTTCCATAGTTCCAAGTTTTCACGCCATGCTTCGTATGTACCCTTGGCCTCAAAGTGTGGGAAGAACCCTACTGTCTGATTGGCAGGTGGGTTAAATTCTATGCAGTCAGGTTTAACTTTCTGATTACCTAAAATAAACGTATCTAACCTATCGTTGACCCAACCAAACTGGACGTGGGCTTCGTCTGCTGTACTGGTGGCTTGTAATTCATCCACCCAACTTAGTGTGTATGACATCAGTTCATCCATCTTTTTAATTGCAACGCCCTGAGACGAAAGTTTCTTTCGGAACTCCTCGCTTGACGTGACTGAACTCATTGGCAGTGTAAACTCTTGCACCCCGTCTCGGGGAAGGTGCAGACGCATAACCAACGACTCGCCCAACTCGGGGTCCTTGATTCGCTTAACAACGTATAAGTCGTTATGGTATATTCTCTTCTCGTCTACATCGCCGTCTTCATTGGTGGTACGTACATACACACCACCGTTTGACCCACGCACATAGGGCGGTGGGTACTTGGGTATAACGTGGGTCGGCTCGTCTTCTTCGATGCTTTCCGCTACATAGTTACCTTCATCGTCAGTCTCAGCTTCACGTAACTTCTTACCAAGTACGATGGGAGACTTGATAGCGCCCCATTGAGGACAGTCTCTACAGATGTCAGGGTTGTACTCGTCAAGACGTGCACACGTATATGGACCTTTTATTCGCTCCATCTTACGTTGCGTGTCTTCTGGCGTGTACTCTGGATGTCCCTTCGACATCAGGTGAATAGCTTTGTCCCCGTCAGTGCAGAACTTAGCAATAGACAACCCTGCCCTCCACAATGGTTCACTCATAGTTTCTTGATTTCGGACTATGTATTTAAGCTGTTCACATCCTTCACCTCGTTGGGTTTTAATCAGTATGTCCTTAAACAGGTTTTCCTGATTGCCCATAAGGTTCTGCATGGTTGCGCTGAGTTCCCTAGGTATGTTTTTTGTGGGAACTGGTATCGACTTGGAACCAAGTAAACCTGAGAATGTGTCAAAATCGACGGTCTCAAACTTAGCGGTCAAGCCAAAAAAGCCCACGTCTGACGGAGGCTTGGTCTTGTAGTTATGTGTGTGGGGAACTCTTAACACACGTGCGGCATCTGATGTGACTGCCGGATCAGCGTAGAAATCTTGCTGTGCGCACAATCTTTTAAGGCGCTCCGCGACAGGCAACCAATCATCCAAACACACCGATGCTTCTAAGAACCAGTACACGTGTATACCTCGTCCCGAATTAACCATCGTCGGTTTCGGTAGTTTGTTGCGTTTACAGAAACGCCTTAGTGCCTGTATAGCCTGTTCTTGGTTTAAAAATTCTTTGCTCGGACCACAATCCAGATCGAGGAAGAAAGAGTTTAGTCTCTTTACGTTATCGACTTTACGTGAACCTGCTTGATCAAACGTAGCTAGTCCGTAATAAACATCGTATCCTTCTTTATCGTAATTGTAGGCGGCATCGACAACGGCATCTATTGAGTCATAGAACTTTTGTGCTTTGCGTTCGTCGCTTGATCGTGCCGCAAATATACAGTAGTAGCCCCCACTACTCAGTGCCTTTGATAAAAATGTTTTTGTTTCCATTGGTCCACCCATTGGCTGAACCGCCACGGCGGAAGAAGTTATACCCACCGTGGCGTAGTTCGATTACTTTAACTATATTTTTAATCCTCATCATCCCAGTCATCAATAATCGAACTCAAATCACTGTCATCCGTAGGCGGTGCGGATGCGGTCTTCTTTACAACTTTAGTAGGTTCCTCAATCGGTTCCTCAACAACTTCTTCTACAACTTCCTCTTCGACTTCTGCTGTAAACAGGTTATCCTCCTTGGAGTTATACCCATCTTCAGCGCCGAACGGATTCGATTGTTTACGTTCTGCAAGTTTCAATACCTGCACTGCTTGCAATCTTAGGGAACAACCTGCACCCATTGAACCACTGTAAGGGATACCTTTGACTGCGACATTCACGATGCTACCACTTGTCAATTGAAAATCATCAGGCAGTTCATTGGTCTTAGCGTCAACCTGTGCGGGTTTCTTAGTCTTGTCACCGTTGTACGCGCCCTTTAGATTAGCTTTGTGTGACCACATCCCGTCATCTGTTTTCTTGAATGGGTTTTTGATCGCAGGCCAATTCTTTTTCTTTCCCTCGGCATAAGTTGTTTTCATGTATGCCCACAACGCCTTGGCTGTTGCGTCGTCCATGATGAAGTTTACTGAATACTCAGCACCATCATCTGTTGGTCCACACGGTACGGAGCGTTGTTGCTCGTTATCGTATCTATAGGTCTTGTCTAATTTGGGATACATGGCGGTTATTTTTTTAACTATGTATTGCTCAGACATAAAAGTCTCCTTAATTTGCATTTGCGTCATAGACAAACCCGTCTACTTCCACAAAGATTGACCCCGTTGGGGGCGTTGAAATTGACATTGTTATGGCCTCTTTAGCTTCTTGGCTATCAGCCATTGAAGCCGCAAGACCTACTTCTTCTTCCCCAAGAGGGCGTACCGCCTTGAAAAATAGCTTAGGTACCATACTCCCCCGATCAAACGCACATTCGGTAATCACGGATAAAGCAGGTGTGTTATGAGAACTTAGGTACTGCGCGTAGGCCTGCATAGGCATCTTGCCTTCCTTCGCTTTACCGAACAACGATGTTGCAGGTAGTTGCAGTTGATACACTTTTGTAAAGTCGTTCTCCATTACCACGGCTAGCCGCTGTGCAAAACGACACGCACGTGACGCACCTGCCCCTGACCCCTTAATATTTTGAGGGCAGTCCATACAACGGTAGGCTTGGCGATCTTCTTGCTTTACCTCTGGCGCAGGTGCACTAGTGTCTGCTGACCAACACGTAGGGCGTGTCGGGCTACTAGCATCATACTCTCCTGCATAGTAAGAGCGAGATATTTTAGCAGCGTTCAAGATTACCACGTTTAATGCACCTTCATGCACCGTGTCTTGTTGACCGTTAACATATTCACGAAACTTACTTCCGTTGATACTGATACGGCGGCGTACTTCACCTACGTTCTGCATACGCCTCTCCTCACAAATCCTCGTCTAAGTCAGGCTCAGTATCGTGCTCGGTATAACCTTGCACTAACTCAACATTAGAGACAGCGGCTACACCACTACCAGCGGCGGTTGCGGCGTTGTCTTTCTTAGTCAAGGCGATTGACACATCGTCAATAGAGAAGCGGTAGGTGTTACCTACTTTTATGTAGGTAGCTTTTGGTATATGTCCTTGGCGCACCCATGCTCGTATGGTCGAAACCGATACAGAAAAGTGCTTAGACAAATCTTCTATTGGTACAAAAGGGCCATTCATCATTTTTTCCTCACAGAAATTATATATTCAGAATCTACGTTAAGTCCTTTAGGGACAGTCTCAGGGTTTTCTTCAAGGAAAGTTCTTACGTTGGTTTGATTCAACCGCTTTTCCAGAAACTCAGGTACGTCATGCTCCATAACAAATTTGTGCATGGCTTCCCAATCACTGGTCCAGTAGCGAGTCTTCACCGAACGGTAAAAAAGCCCCTCTGAAGTCTTTACGCTCTCAAGCCCCTGCTCTTTGCAGTAGTCGAGTAGCGCGGTTTTGACCTTATCCAGTTTCTGGTTAAGGTCTTCTTCTTGTCTCTTAAAGTCCGATGAAAGCTGTGCTTTCTTGTCTCGGATTTTTAAGTAAACACGCGTTAGCTTTTCAGCTAACTTCTTGTCCTCACTCATTTTTAGTTCTCCCAATCGCACGACAAAATATGTCGGGAGATTCACTCTACTATCGTATAATACCTTAGTCAAGTAATTCTTTGTAAAGATCAATCATTTTTGTGTGTACGTCTATTCTGTTGTCTAATAGTGTGTAAACACGTTTCTCTACGGCTGAACCTTGGAGCTGTACGACCGTACACTTATGATCTTGTCCTGACCTGTGAACACGTGCGTTAGCTTGGGCGTATATTTCTAATGAACTGGTTGGCCCCCACCATACAACTGTGTTAGCGGCTGTTAACGTAACACCGTGAGCGGCGGCTCGTGGTTGTATCACCAGTACACGTGGGTTGGGGGTGGTTTGGAATCGGTGAAATATATCAGTACGTTTCGGTGCAGATACGTCACCGCGAATGATCTCAGTGGTTATACCATCTTTGAGTAATTTGTTTGTAAGTATATCTATCGTATGTTTGAACGGCACGAACACAAGCACCTTCTTGCTACTCTCGTCGATTACTTCACGCAGAACCTTGTATCGGTTCTTGATGTCAAACTCCAATGCTTCTCCGTTATCGGTGTACACCGCACCAGAAGATATTTGCAGGAGTTTGCTCATGTTGATGGCGGCGTTGGGCGCAGTTATTTCCTCACCTGCTGTCTGTAAAACAAGTTTATCTTTAAGTTCCTTGTAATACTTTTTCTGTTGGCGCGTGAGTTCAACTTCTCGTTTGACATACACCATGTCGGGCAGATCAAGGCACTCTTCTTTTGTGAACCTGATCGCAGGTTGCAGTGCGTTATATACTGTCTCGGTAGCTGTCTCTTTCGGTACCCATTTGAAGTTGGTAACTTTATACATCACCATGTCTCGGAACGAACCAAAGAACCTAGGTACAGCGACAGGGTTAACTAGTTTAGCGATACCGTACGCATCCAATGGTGACTGAGCCGCAGGTGTACCTGTCATCATCCATAACCAAGTCTGATCGGTTAACAGCTTATTCAGTGTCTTCCAACGCTTGGTCTGTGCGTTCTTATAATGGGTGGCCTCGTCCACAATGATGCAGTCAAACCCACCATTGGCTATGTCCTCGGCAACAATCTCGACTCCATCATAGTTAATGATGACGTAATCGGAGCCTTGGTTAATAATCTTTCTGCGCTTCTCTTTAGCACCGTAAGCCACGTCAACCGTGCGGTGCATGGCAAAACTAAACAAGTCATTGCGCCATGCGCTACCCATGATCGACAGCGGACAGATAACTAATACGCGGTTTACCTTACCCTGCATCATAAGAAAGTCAGATGCCCAGATAGCAGACGCAGTTTTGCCTGTACCTTGCTCGTTAAAGCAAAATGCTCGGCGGTTCATCGTAAGGAATGCGGCTGTGGTCTTTTGATGCTCGTACGGTGTGTCCTGACCAGACCATTGGTACTTTCCCTCAATAGGTGAGGGTACATTAATGTTTAACTTCTTGAGGGTGTGCACTTCGTCTACCCCCCAGTTAACCACCACTTTATTATCTGATAGTTCTCGACTCTTCTCGACAACTTTAGTAACTTTGTTGGGGTTTTTTAGGCGCAATAATAGCGCCTTGTTATCCAATATCTGCACTTCGTTCTCCATCGCAACGCCTTGCGGCGTGGTGTTAGTGTCACACTAACTTATTTCTTTTTGCCCTTACTCAAGGCTCCACCTGCCGAACGGTTACGCTTTCGGCTTTGTACTGACACGCCGTCTTTGTTAGACCCCCCACGTGACAACGGCTTCTTGTGCGCTACGTCTTTGCTTTCTCTCTTGTCGGCTTTACCGTTCTTGTTAGCGTCTTTACCTGTCTTATCCATCTTTCGACGGGCACGCTGACGTTCCATACGTGCCTTAAATTCTTTACTATCGACAGGTTTATTCTTTTGTTTCTTACGATCTGCTTTATTTTTGTATGGCATTAGTTACTCCCATTGTGAGGACATACGGTTACAGGACAGTGCCGCTTACACAATCCATTCGGGCGTGGGTTCCAAACATTCTTATCAGCGGCAGTCTTCATAGCATTGTACTTGCCTTGCCACTTAACCCATAACTCTTGTTCGTCGTACTCGTCATAGCTTGCTTTGATAAGATCATTACTGACTACAAACACTAACCCTGCTTTAATTTTCTTTACTTCGAGGTAGTGTAAGAATACTGCCAAGGCCATTAGTTCAAGCTGACCTTTATCGGCATACCGTGCGTTCTTACCAGTCTTATAATCAATCACCCATGCGGTTTCCCCCAACGTGTCAACAATTAGCAAGTCAATGATCCCACGGAACCAAACATCTTTATCGTAAAAGCCGCAAGGTGTAAGGTTTTCGGTTATGCCTACCTTTTGTTCGCATAACTTCACCCCACGCTTGGCGTTGAGTGAATCAAGCATTGCTTGCGCGTAGTCAAACTTCTTAGGGAGAGGGGTATCACTACCAACGTAATCTTCGGCGGCTTTGTGAAACTCATTTCCGTATAGAATCGCATCGGTCTGTACGAACGGATATTCTTTGAGTACCTTCTCGTGGTAAAACTGTTTGGGGCATTGTTCAAACGCCTTAATCTTGCTGAACGACCACGGTGCTACACTCATGCACAATCCCCGTAAGATTTTCCTAATCCGCTTTCACAATTGATTGGCAGACCTTCTGCCCAGTCGGGTGTCCAACGCATACACTTCTCGACGAATGCTTGTGACTCAGCCACATCTTCGTCCTTTACGCATACTACGATGGAGTCATGCACAGTTAGCACAACGCGACATCTCTTACTGATTTGTAACATTTGCTCACCAATAATGCAACGCGCTATCGCCTGACATACATTCTCGGTCACTTTCCCACCATATATTCTGGTGCGACCATGCCGTGTCTTGTAATTATACTCAATGCCACGCTCAGTTTGCTCACCTGATAAATCGTCATAACGTAACATCAAACCTGATGGGAGCAGGATACCTCGTTCCGATCCCAACACTTCCAGTACGCCTGACTTACCAAACTGTATGGTATCGCCGTTCACCATGTACTTGATCATGTTCTGACAGTCGCGCCATAGCTGATTAATTTTCCAATTAGCCTCACGATAGATATTGATAACTCGACGTGCTTCGTCCAGTTCCATATCGAACCCAAAGTCCTTTAACTGTTCTTGAAACCTCACTGCGCCCATGCCGTAACCTGCGCCAAGGATTGTGGTCTTACCTACAAACCGTTGATCTTTAGTCATTTCGTCCTCGGCAACACCGTAGATGTGAGAAGCCATGACCTTGTATACGTCTTCGTTGTTAGCAAATGCTTGTGTGAGATCATCCTGACCTGCCAGCCATGCAAGTACGCGTGCTTCGATCTGCGAACTATCACAGTCAATCAACGTGTGTCCTTCTGGTGCTAAGATGCTACGCTTTAACTTCTTACCATTTGGGCCACGGTTAGGTAGGTTCTGCATGTTGATCTTATCATCACCGCCCCATCGCCCAGTGTGTGCGGCGTAGTATCTTACTGGGACCGGCAAAGTCCCACGTTTACCTATATCTATAAACCTCTGAGTACGTGTTTCCTCAAGGGTACTTTTCGTACCCAGACGTGCGGCTACTGCCGCTTGTACTCTGTCATCCTCATGATCAGCCAGTGCTTTAAACTCTTCATCGTTCTTGGCAAACGCAAATGTTTCTTTACCTGTACGTAAACTTATTTTCATAGGCGGCTTTACGCCTAGGCTCTCAAGCACTGTGGCAAACTTAGGATTAGACATCAAGTCTTCCTTAGATACCCCTGCACCCTCAAGTAATTGGTCTTTACGTTCTCGCGTATCTTCAAGGTGCTGTTCAAGTAACCCAATATCCAACTCCAAGAACGGTTCAGTAAACATACGTAACGTCATGTCTATTATCATAAGTTCTTGTTTAGGAAAGCCTTTCTTTAGAAAGA
>Ga0080013_1004961_pt1 | contig 12759 bp, 24 predicted proteins | sample ETNvirenome_6_85_FD_69236 | JGI IMG/M metagenome (GOLD analysis project Ga0080013, IMG submission 69236) | Marine viral communities from the Pacific Ocean - ETNP_6_85 (SPADES assembly) (version 2) | ecosystem: Environmental > Aquatic > Marine > Oceanic | place: Pacific Ocean | collected 2013-06-19 | reverse complement strand
CAAAAATCTACCAATCGAAACCAATGTCATCCCCATAGTTTCAATAAGTAATAACTTACAACTATTTTAGTATATAAGTCAAGCTTTTTTTTATTTTTTTTTTAGTTTAATCCACTTCCACCTCTATGACGATCCCCTCTCTGACCTTTTCCTCTACGTCTTCCCGCGTATACTTTATCGTCATCATCACCTATAGTAATGGTTGGTGTTGGTTTATCTATTGGTTGGCTATTACTAGCCAAAAGGAATGTTCCAAATATGGATAATATCAGGATATATTTAATCATTTTAGGATTCTCCCACTTGTCCTGGTGTAATTTCATTTCTATGTTTTTCTAATTCTTCTTCAAATTCTTTTAAATCTTTATGTTTATCTATAATATCATCTATTAAATCTTTTAAACCTTCGGTTCTAGCTACTTTCTCTTCATCAAAAAATGGTAATTCAGGTAATTTTTCAACCATTAAATCTTCAGGATTAAGTTCTTCTACATCAAATTGTTTTAAAAACTGAACCATTGTATTGCCTTGTTGTACTAATTTAATTAAAGCTTGTCTATTATCAGCTTCTATATCTTCAAGATGTGTTAATCTAAAATCTATATCTTGTATAATTTCTATTAAAGATCTTTTAGTTTTAATATCATTTGTAGTTTTATTAGTTTTTGTAGCCATATTAAATATCCTCTTTATTATAAATATAACGAAATCTATAAAAGATGAGGTTTTGCTTCTACTACTCCAGCATTAGTGACTTTAATCAATTCACATTTGGAATGGAACTCTTCAAGGTTATTTGCTCCAACATAACTCATTGATGATTTAAGTCCATCTATAACATCTGAAATGATACGTTTAACCTTACCTTTATAGGGAACGGTAGTTGAGTATCCCTCAACATTATTTCTCTCTCCTCTGTCCATCTTCGATTCAACCGAAGCACTACCTCTATACTTTTTCTGTAGCCTTTCATTTGGCCATTGACCTTGTTTGGTAATTGAACCCGGTGATTCTTTTGTTCCACTTAATAGTGAACCCAACATTACCGCATCCGCGCCGGCACCAAGTCCTTTACATACATCACCAGTGTTCCTAATCCCACCATCAGCAATACAAGGTACATCATAATCATCTGCAATAGAAACGCAATCACGAATGGAACTAACCATAGGTACTCCCACACCCGTTTGAATACGAGTACTACATAACGACCCACCACCGATACCGATTCGTAAACCATCCGTACCCCATTCACAAAGGTCTCTTGCACTTTCTTTAGTGGAAATGTTTCCCACCAAGAGGTCAAATTTCCCCATAACTTCATTTTTTAATCTCCTAATTGCTTCTTTAACTAATTTGTGATGTCCGTGAGCTACATCCATACAAAGTATTTTACAACCACTCTGAACTAATTCTTGAGCTCTCTCTATAAAATCTCCAGTAACACCTATAGCAGCTGATGAAGGTCCTAATGTAACTCTACCTATGTGGTCTGCTTGTTCGTGTATTCCCATAAATCTGTGTATGATACCTAATCCACCTAGTTCGTTCATTTCTTGAGCCATAGCACACTCTGTAACTGTGTCCATTGGTGATGATACAATAGGTATTCTTAATTCCCAATTTTTTGTTACATGTGTGGATATACTACAATCTTTTCGGTGTGTTACTTCGGAATACTTTGGTAATATCTGAACGTCATCGTATGTTAGATATTCTTTCATTAGGCAGGAGCCATCTCCCAATCACCACTTTCTACAAGTGGTTGAGCTTTCTTCCATTTAAGTTCTTTGGTTTCTTTACCATCTGTGATTGTAACCTTATCATTACGACCAATCTTTTCAGGTGCTTGATGTGGTTGTGCTACCATAGCTCTATCAAACATTGTGATTCCATCTAAATGGTCAATCTCATGTTGAACACAAGCACATTCAAACGCATCATTAATATCTTCACTATCTGCAGAGAACTTTAATTTACCTTTGTGATTATCTGCTTCAACTGTAACCTCAACATACCTCCCAGTCCTAATATGCTTTCCAGGAAAAGATAAACAACCTTCAGCAAACATAAATTGTTCTTTTGATTGTTCTGATATTCTTGGATTAATTAGAACAAGTGGTTCTTTAACATTAATAACACAAACTCTTTTATTAATACCAATTTGATTTGCTGCTAAACCAATTCCATTTGTAGATTCAGTTAATTCTTTAAGTAGTTGTGCACCAATTTCTTCACCCTCTTTTACTGTCTTAACTTCTTCGCACATCAACTGTAATTGTTTTATTTCTGTTATTATCATTTATTTTTCTTCCTAGCTTTTTTTCGTTTTTTCCAATTATTTAAATCTCTTTGTAATTTTTCTTCGTATGTTAACTTCTTCCTCTTCTTCGGTGGTTTCACTTTAGTTGGTTTAAGAGTACCCTTTAATTCAGTTTGTTCTTTACCTTTGTGAAATACATTTCCATCTTTGTCAACATACTCTTTCATGAAGTGCCATCCGGGTGGACGACCTGTTTTCTTAATTTTCATAGATGGATAAAAATCTTCTAATGTCATTTGAGATGTAGTAATTCTAGTAACACAACTGGAACAAGTAACAGCAACAGCATCTTCGCTAGTTTGGACGTATTCTGATAAACAGTGTTTACACTGCATCCAACGAACTCCATCTTCGTGAAAACTTGTATATTCTTTTTTCTTTTTTACCATATATATATCTCATATTATAATATACTACATTATATACATATATACCAAGAACTATTTTTTATTAATTTATTTTGTTTTATAATCTGCTACAGAAGATGCTGCCCAACTATGAGGTTTGATTTTACCTTCAAACCCCATTCCTCTGATATACCCAAGACAAGTATGAACCATCTCATAACTTGGATAGTTAGGATTAGGATTAAGGTCTGTATGTATTTCATTTACTTTATAACCTATACTTTCGAGGATTGGATTTAACCATAATGCAACCTTTACTGCTTTATATGTTTCCATAAATAATCTTTGTTGTATTGTCATATTGGATTCTACAGGCACAACACTCTTATAATAACCCCTACCACCTTTTCCTTTTTTAATCATAATAATAGCGACTGTAAACTTAACTCTACCACCAGCCCATTGTGAATCACCACCGATATAAAATTCTAAATTATCTGTTTCGGCTGTTACTATGTCTGTTAAAATAGTATCAGACAAATCTTCTATATTATTTCCGTTTAATCTTTTCCACTTTTTGATCATACTTTTTTCCTAATTTAGATTTATCTATATACATTCCACTAAGTGTGCTGTCGTAATAAACATAATGATGATGATCTACTTCACAGTATTTAGGACATTGATATTTGTCATAAACAGCAACAATTCTGTTTTCATAATAATATGTTTGTGGACCATTTTTTTTAGTAATAGATCCAATTACAGAAAATATTCCTAATATTATTAATGTTTCTATTATATTCAATCTTCATTCCTCATTCCCCCGCTTCTAAAAATTATACTTTATTATCATTTAATTGTTTTTTTACTAAATGAAAGTTTCGTAACAATTGACATCCTAACCTTATCTTAGATGTACTTTGTAAATCAAAAAAACCGCTCTTTGGTAGAACGGCATCCATATATCTACATAATTGTTGGCGATTCATCTTATGTAAATCACCATCTATACCTACACCTAATATTTCACCATCATCCGGATACTCTATGAATTGTTCAATTGAAATATAAATGAGCCCGAATGTATCCAGGATGAATCTTAATATATATTGACCTATTGTCATGACCATTCTCCCATAACTTATCTAATAAATAAGCTAAACCTATACCTATTATGTTATATACTACATCATTTTTAGAAAACCCATCACCACCTATTATGCCATATTGTTCCCACGGCACTAACGCGTCTACAGTTTCTTTAAATAACCCCAAATAAATTGTAGTACTTATTGCTTTCTTTTGTGTCATTCCTTTCTTTGTAAATAAATAATATAATCCAAAACTTACCCCTGTGTGAGCTTCTTTATCAAGTGTAAGTTCCATTGTATCATTAGCCCATCTCCATTTACCAAGTTCTGGTTCTTGTCCAAAAGAAAATGCAATTATTGTACCCACAATAAAACATACTCCTATAACTGTGAGTAACCATTCTCCAATATCTCCGAATTTCATTATTCATCCTCATGCCCCGCTAGTTATCGTTCTTCTTTTTAATTATATTTGCTTCAACTACTGGAAGATGTGTACGAAGTATCTCTTCCAATACTCGTATCTGTTTCTTTAACTCTTGGTTCTCCCTCAAAGTTTTAGTGTACAAGTATAGCCAATCTACTTCGCTCTTCATTTTTAATCATCTTCGTCTTTATCTTTTTCTTTTGGTTTCTGTTTTACTTTACGAGCCTTTTCACATTCACCTATTGAAATTGAATCATCATAAATAAATTGAAAATCATTATCTTCAAGTAAACCATAAACTCTATCAATAGGAATAAAGTATCCCATGTGAGTTATAGCATCAGCTGAGAAACCCATTGGCTGAATAGATATCCGTGATGGTATTCCAATGTATTCATATCGTTTACGATTACCAGACCACCGATATACTGCACCACCAGAGTTACCAAAGATAGTAGGAGCTGATGACATCCAATACTTGTAGTGTTCAATCTCATCATCCATATATGTAATCATGCCTTCAGAAGCTACAGGTGGATGACCAAGTGATGCTCCTACAGCATAACACTTATCAAAGATATGAACATTCTCTATATCGTTAAGTGGAAACATATTAGATACCCAGTCTGCTTTGTTCTCTGTATCTCTCATTCGTAGTAATGCCCAATCTTGACCACCATCACATTCTGAGTAAGCAACTATATCTGCTTCTACTGCGAATGAACCTACAGTGTGTGAGTAATTATTATACTTAAAGTATTCAACATAAACTGTATCAAGTATTTCTTTATCAATCTTTCTCTTTAATACTGGATCCCATTTCTTTTCAATGTGAACACTATCATCAATTACGTGTTGATTTGTAATAATGTAAGTATAAACTTCACCCTTATAAGATTCTGAATATACTACAGTACCGCTACCACCAGCTTTTTTAGTTCTAACTCTAACTGTAGGATAGAACATTTGTTCGTGTTGTTGTATAATCTCTTTACTTGCTTTTGCCATAGCTAACCTCCCGTTGTTATTATTTCTTTTTTATTTCTTCACTACTTTTACTTTTAAGATAATCTTCTAAGTTTTTAAATTCCTTTTCCAATTCATCAAGAAAAGGATCTCCAAGTGGTTGTGCGTGCCAATCGCCACTATTTGGAAATGCTACAATTATATCATCACCACCTTCCAAATCTTTAACAATTATATAAACAAACATTTCATTTGAAAAAATTCGCCCTTTACTCATGTCAAGTTGAATAACTTGTCCATAATCTTCTTCATTTGTAGAAACCTTATACCATACATTCACAGGTTCCCCACATTCACAATCAGATGATCCCGCATCAGATGATGTTGCTTGTGAGAAGACCAGTCCAATGTAAACTAAGAATAAACCTAATGTAACTTTTTTTAGAAGTGTATAGAAATTTAAATTCATTTGTCTTCTCCACTATAAATATCATATTCAAGTAAAAAATATAACTCCCGGAGACCATCTGTTAAGTTGAAGCCGCGGGAATAACTTCTATTTAACGATCTACGGGAGTTTTATATTTTTTCTACCTAAATCTTTATGTAAGTCATTCCCCTTAATACTACTTCATCTATAAATAAATATAAGGTATCTGTAGTAAAAGTATGACAATAAACACAAAAAGGTTCTTAATAGAACCTTTTGTGATGTGGGTAACTTTTTATCCCAATATAACCTATTTGATGGTGGTGATTACATTTCTTCGAACTCCGCGTCTAATATTTCATCTAATATGAAAAATACATTATTACGATCTTTTATAACCAAATCACAACCATATGATTTTTTTAATTGGTTTGGGTCAGGGATAAGATTATATGGTATCTTATCTCTGACCACCCAATGCTTACCTTGAAAATCTATTCTTTCCAATTATTTTACTTTAACTTCAACTTTACGAGGTTTCACTGCTTCAGCATAAGGAATTAAAACTGTGAGTACACCATCGACTACAGTTGCATCAATACCATCTGCATCAAGATTTTCACTAATAGTAAAATTATGATTAAATCCATCAGTATCACCTGAATGGGCTTTACCTTCAATTGAAAGTTTATCACCACTTACAGTAACATCGATTAACTTTTTATTATAGCCAGGTACATTCATTGTTAAAATTACACCATCATCATCTGAATCAGTTTTATAATCTGATGAATCAGAATGTTTATATGAATTTGGATATATACGAAAGATATCATTAATCATTTCATTGATTAAGTTATTTCTATTTTGATTTAATGTTGTTATAAACATTTTATTTCTCCTGTTGTTTTTGATTAATTATTTACACTATATATAGTACAATAATCATACCAACACTATTTTCCGAAGCAAACATACATTAAGTCTGACAATCTGTCAATAGTTATTTTAGATTTCTGACTTTTTGTATTCCACGGCTGACGGAAGCAAATAGGAACTCCACCGGTTATGGATTGTTTTTTAAATCTTCCTAGCTTTGCTGGAGAATCATCAACCAATACATCTATATTCACTAAATGTTTTAGGTGAGTATAAACTTTATCATTAAATTTAAATCTGTATAAGTTTAACCACATCTCAGTAATATCGATGCAATCATCTCTTTGAGCAGATACCAATATCAACTCATGACCTTTTGCCTTTGCCCACTCCATTACTATCGGCCAATCTTCAAGTGCTTCATTATATGCATCTGCAGTATAAAATATTTCTTCAACGTGGTCTTCAAAAACAAATTTTTCAGTTTCTTCTTCAGTCCAAAATGGAATCCAAGTTTCCCAACTCCAATCAGTAGGAGTTTTTAATTGGTCAGCTAATTCTGGGTGATACTTTTTAATTGTATCTTGAACTGAACCTATGAAGTCTCGAAGGACTCCATCACAATCTATTCCTATTCTCATTTATAACCTTTATTTAATTGTGAGGAGAGTGCCCGGAGGGACTGGACTTATCGCATCACTTAAAGTCTTGGCCAAGCCGAAGTTATACTTTAAGCGGAGAAGGTCAAGTATGCGGGCAACTCTCAATTTATTTTTCTAAGAATTTTTTGTTCATTGTCTTAGCTACATCCATCATATTAGTAGCGTTGATGAATGAAGCGTCATTACCATACATAATTTTGAAAGAACGATTATCTGAATCACTTTCGTAACTACCACCGATGAAATAACTAAGAACATTAATACCTTTAGCTCTCATATTGTTAACCATCTTCGCCGTATGTCTTTCAGCAATTTCACCACAATAAGCAATTTCTTTATTCCCATAGTAAGGTTGACCATCTGAATAATTTACAAAGTAACTATCCTGATTTGAATTACCTGGAATCAAATCTTTTTCAATTGCTTCGAAACACAAGCCTTCAGGAGTAGTTCCATCAACATCAAGTGCTGGGAAAAGAGTTTTTACTTTAGTTAACTTATCAGTACGAGAATCAAATACAACCATAATCAGAGGAACATCATTAAGATGATTACCATGTGTAGCTCTAATTGAAACAACCACATCAATGTTACCAGCCATATCACAAGCTTTAATCATCGCTACTGCTGATGTCATAGCTTTATTCCATTTGTCACCTGACATTGAACCGGAAGCATCAACTGAAATATGAAGATAAGCTTTGTTAAATTTTTCAACAAAGGTTTGACTAAACACATTAGAATTTCCAAAACCTAATTCAGATAACAATCTCTTATCAATCTTACCGGAATCTTTCCGAGTATATTTAAGAGAAGATTCTTCACCTCTCACCTGAAGTTTTCTACCTAACATAGTTCCAAGTCTCAAACCTTCTTCAACAAAGTTATAACTTCTATATCTACTACCATCATTATAATTTTTTTGTCTCCAAGAAGAAGCACAACCAAAAATATTAGAATCAATAATACTTTGAGTAAGTTTCCGAACAACTAAACACTTTGTTCCTTTACCAACACCCATTGAATCCCAACGATTGGTTCTGATACCATCACCAACATTTTCATAAGTAGCTCCACTATCTTCAATAGCTTTAACTGATTGATTATCTTTTTTAGAAAGTTTGGTTTTTCTAACATCACCATCAATAAAATCTTTTTGTTTTTCAAAAGCTTTTCTTAATTGTTCTTTTTGATTTTCTGAAAGTTCAAGAGGTTCTGAACCATCATCATTGGAAGTTCCATTACCATTACCCATATCAGCCGGAAGGTTAACAGAAGTTCCACCAGAACCACCATCAGGACCAGAACCTAAAGTACCATTCTCAACTTGTTCAAGTAACTCATCAAAAGCCCCATCACTCATAGTACCATCACTACTATTAGAATCATCTTCACCATCACCACTACTATTAGAATCACCTATATCACCTTCACCATCAACACCACTCATACCATCAGTATTACTATCTGAATTTTCTTCAACTTTAACTTTATCAATAGAATTAAGAACAACTCTACTAACATCAAGTGCAACATTAAGAGCCATTCTCGTATCTTCCAACCGAGACATATTCCATAATTCAACTAACTGATAAATATCTTTAAGTCCTTTAAGAGAACCCAACTGCCGATTTTTATTATGAAGATTAATTATTCTAAACATATAAGAATCTATATTTTCCATTCTAAATTCAGAACTCAATAAACCTTTATCTACATTCTTTGAGTAAAAGTACTTATTGTACATTGAATGATAATAACCTTTATAGCCTGGTGAAGATTTAAATGTATTAGTATCAATACGTCTATCCTCAACATAGTTAAGAATATTTTTAACCATATCAATAACCTGACGTTTGGCTACATTTTTATTCTCACCCAAAACATAAAGTTCTTCGGGTATTTCATACTCTAATTGTTTTAGAAGATTAAAATCAGAAAGTGCTATATGAGAACCTTCGTGAAGAGCCAAACCAACAGCCACATCAAAATTCTTCTCATTGAGGTTAGAACCAACAACAACTTTTTTACCATCAGTAAAAGATTCTTCATTATTATTGAATGTAACTGGTATATTCTCACCAGTAACAATATTAACAAAGTTACTTATGGCTCTTTTATAACCAGCCAAAGCAACCACATCCTTACCTTTAGGTTTATCTACATCAAAACCTAAAAATTCATCAACATCTGTATCTGAAGAATTATCCCAAAAGGAAGAAAAGTTATTAGAATTGAAACTCATAAAAACTCCTTTTTTATTATTTTTCTCTTTCATCATCTACTATAATATACGGATCATATAGGACCTAAGTCAAGCCTTTTAATGAATTAAATTGTAAGTTGTTGATAATAAAGGAAATAAAGTTTTAAACTAATTCAAAATGTTTATCTTCTAATAAGTTTATCCATCTAGCAGTTGTTCCATCTTTAAGAGATTCCAACATTAAAGAATCTTCCTCAACCCAGGGAAAGTGTCCTTTCTTAAACTTATTCTTAACTCTCCAAGTATCCCCATGTTCGTTGATTCTATTTTTACCTTTGGATGATTTTGCTTGAACTTTAATTTTTTGGTCAATACTAAAATTATCTAATTCCACTACCCCGCTCCTAATGGTTATGTAGTTAATTATTTTTTGGGTGTTTGACTGTTACCGGGTGGTTTCTTTAAACCAGCCTTTTTAAGAGAATCTCGTAATGATTTAGAGTTTTCTTCTCTCTGACGGTTTCTATGTTCATCGTAATATAACTCAAACTTTTCTTGTGGTGTAAGTTCGTGATCTATTTTTAATTCTGACAAAAACTTTTTTAGATTATTTCTTTTAGCCTTATCTCTATAATTGGATTTCTTATATTCTTTATCCCAACCATCTATAAAGTTATCAAAATTCTTTATAAGTTTCCTCCATTCTTCTTCAGACATATCTTCAGGGAAATCCATACGAATATCTTTACGATAAGTATCAATCTTATCCCAACGATCCATTAAATCTCCAGTTGATAATCCATCTTTGTCTTCTGGATTTTCTAAATCAAAACCATCAAGACCATTCATCAATTCACTTATAAGATAGTTACAGAAATTGATTCTATGTAAATCATCGGGTGTATTAGTCTTGGCAGCCTCAAATTGAATCTCATCAATAAACTCAATCAGATTCTTTACTATATCATCTGGTATGATCTTGTATTTCATCATTACTCCGTTTCTCCCGCAGTTTTATTTATATGTCTTTATTATAAATATAATGTTAATTAGATAAACGATATAAAATTATCAATTGTAATCCAAGAGTTGTAAAGGCTAATATTGTTCTAACAAACTCCATTATATGATTATAACGATTTAACTTTCTTTCAAATCCGTTTCTTTTCTTTGGATAGGGTGTTAATACTTCCAAACCATTAACCTGTTTAGTCTCTTTTTTATTTGAACAACTACACTTAAACTTATCGTGTTTCCATTTAAGTTCTTTCATCAACTATTTCTCCTATCCGCTTATTTCTATTACAAAAATATAACTCTGTTTCTAATTCTATTACTCTCTCTTCTAATCTTTCTTTTTCTAATAAGAAAGAGTTTCTATCTACTCTCATCTTATCAGCAAACTCTTCTAATTCTTTTTGTGACATATCTTTATAATCACACATAATTAATTTATCATTCATAACCAAGTAACATCCTCATTATAAAAATTAACAATGGTATGCTTATAATTAAAGTTAACTTTTCTATTATAGATAATCCAAATAATATTTCTAGATATGTTGTTTTTTTAAATTTACTACGTCTATTCATTATATAAAGTTCCCTTAGCCAAATCTCTATCAAACTTATCAATGTAATATTGCCAATCAACTGTAGATTCCACAACATCTATTTCAATATCGTGTGTGTGTAATGGCCAATATATTATCTGTAGTATATATGGGTCATATAAATATAATCCTATACTTACATACCATACAGCAATTAGAGAACTGAACCATTTGAATAAAAAGTTTTTATCCTTTTCCTTCAGCATAATACTTTGCTCCAACCAATCCTAATATACTAAGTATATCGTCAGATAGATTTTCTATCTCTTCGAAATTCTTTAATGTAATTCCTTCTTGATGTTTACTAATTAATAACTCTACAACTTTAAACTTTGTATAGTCATGTATTCTTTCCAACTGATGTTCTGTCATTTTACTTTACCTCTATAAAAAACCCACACTCCAATGTTAAGTGCTCCGATTATTAAATTAAATATTGAATCGTTATTTACATAGAAATATAAATTCTGTAATCCTAATGCTAGATTAATCCATATTATATATTTCAAAAATTTCTTCTTCTCTTTTGTCATTTTCTATCTCCAACCCCCGCTAGTATTGTGTATTCACCCCAATTGGCCCATCGTTCATAACTTACGTTGTGTTTCTCACAAAAGTTTTCTAATGCACATCTCATATAATCGGAGTTGCCTGTTATTACTTTAAGTGGTGGTTTGTTAAGGAGAATAAAATTCTCTAATAACCTTTCAACCTCTTCGTGTCTAACTCTGTGTAAATCTAATGTCTTCATATATAAATATATCTATACTCCCAAATTCTTTCTCTTTAACTTTTTATCTAAATAATAAATGTATGTATGTTTTTCACAAGTTTTTTTCCAATATACATTTGGGTCTTTATCTTTTAATCTTTGTCGTATAGTTTCAGCATATGGTGAATCCTTCCTCAATGTTCTTCTATGATATTTCTTACCATCTACCATCAATACTTTATCACTCCCAGTCATATCATAATGAATAAAGTTAGTAGCCTTATATATAACACCAGAATGACCATATTCAGGATCTGCATACGATACAACAACCTGATAATCTGTATTCTTAGATAACCACCTTAAAATATTTCCTACAAAATAACTTTCGGTATTAGTAGGTGTATCATCTATACAACACAATCTTTTTAGTTCTAAAACTTTACCTGATTCATTACCATACTTTTCAGTTACTTGTCCATTTGGTGATGATGGAGTTCCAACTATAGCAGCTCCAACAATCTTATCTAAACCAAAAGCGTTTTCACCAAACAAAGCAAAACAATATAAACTTTGTAAACCATGAGTGTTATGAGAATAATGCCATTTCTCTATAAAAGGTTTAACAACCTTATATTTACTTAACTCTACTTTGTAATCAGTTACTTTAGATTGGTTCAAGCCGCACCTCTTCTGTGTATTCTATATCACTTTGTTTCGGATAAGGAAAAGTAGGATGTTTAAGATTATTAAGTATCTTCTTCTTTTCCTTCTTACCTGCTAGTATATAAACATATCTATGCTTCCTCAACTCCTTCTTAACCCAGAATGCAGATGTAACCTTCTTCCGTATCTCCTGTGGGTCATTCGTCTTATAGTGAGGAAAGATAGTTCTACCATGTATCCATCTACCATCTTCCTCAAACTTAAATAACCATCCATCATTCCATCTCAAACTATTCCCTTGATATAACCAATTGGTAGCCTGATAGATAGTACCAACATGACCTTCCATTGGTGAGGCATAGGATATGAGTGCAAGGATGTGTGAAAAATTGTTTTTCAACCAATCCATAGACTGTGAGATAAACCAACTCTCT
>Ga0080013_1004960_pt1 | contig 12759 bp, 12 predicted proteins | sample ETNvirenome_6_85_FD_69236 | JGI IMG/M metagenome (GOLD analysis project Ga0080013, IMG submission 69236) | Marine viral communities from the Pacific Ocean - ETNP_6_85 (SPADES assembly) (version 2) | ecosystem: Environmental > Aquatic > Marine > Oceanic | place: Pacific Ocean | collected 2013-06-19 | reverse complement strand
TCAAACTAAGGGGAGGTAACGATTGGGTGCCGAGAATAGTGCAGAATATACAGAATAGATTTGCATCTATTCATGACCACTGGGTAGGTAAGGGTCACATACCGGGCTACAATACTAAAGCGATTAAAGAAAGAGAGCCTTCTGCTGCCAGAGAGCCGGGGCCAGTTGAAAACATGTCAGCGTTTGATGCTGTAGAAAATGGTTACAAACGAGCACTGGACTACTTACAAGAAATGGAAAACATACCTAACATTGATTACACTAAAAGACCTTTCTTAAATGAAGAATTTTCAAGCGACCCCAACGACCCAAATAAAGTAGTCAACCGTAGTATACAGTTTCTTACTATTCAAAGAGCAGGTCGGAAAACTAAAGTTACTGATGAGGCCCAAATCTTAGGTCACGAAAAGGGAATGGATTTCAAAACTATGAGGGCTTTGTTAGGTGTAGATTTAGACGGCAGACTACATGCTCCCGGCCAACATCCTGTTTACAAGGATAGATGGAACCCAGAAGAAGGTCCTTTTAATCAAGAAGAAGTTGACAAGATAATGCGAGAAAGAATAAATCGAACTCGTAATATATTTGCTGGTAAGATAGGTAGGAGAGGGGCTAGTATACATTACGCTCCTCACATAGATGAAGAAGACTTTGACCCCGAATATACTAAGGGTGGAACCAGTAACGATTCCTTAGCGACTTACTGGGGCATTCCTTTCAAGGTTGGTGGACTGAATAAGAATCCACAATTGTTGTTTGAGTTACTTCATCAGGCTACATTGCTTCACGGTAAAAATCATTTCAAGACCGATATCAAGGGTGAAGAGAAAGAAGAGGCTGATATATTTGAACAGGCTTTTGCTCAGATGCGGGCTGGTGAAGAGGAAGAAGAGGCTGATATATTTGAACAGACTTTTGCTCAGATGCGGGCTGGAGAAGAAGAAGTCGGACCTTATGATGAAGGCTATCCTGATGACCAAGTGACTATGGATAACAAAGGGTATGAACAAAGCCTGTTTTTTATGAAGAATCCTAATACAGGTAAACTTGAACATAGAAGATTACATGAAGATAGCGATGGAGGCGAACACCTTACATTCAATACTAAAAGCGCATTTGCGCCGTTCTTACCCAGACCTATGGAGGTTGTTGATTCCAAGCATAGCGATAAACCACAAGTAGATTTTGCCCACCCCGAACACGCAATTAACATCCATTCTGCTGGTTTTGCTAACCACTCTAATAAAGATGTAGGAACTAACAATTTATTTTCTCGACACGCCCAGTCACTCAATCCAGCGGTCACTAACTTACATCTAAACGAATTTGAAGGGGCAGTCGATGAATTAGACGATAAATTACAATTCGACATAAAACAAAAACTTAACGGATATATAAGCGGGCATTTTAAAACTCATAATCCATTTACTTTTGAAGGCGGTCACGACCCTGCTGCTCGTGAGAAGGATGCTGGTAAGGATGCAGTCTTGATAGCGCAGCACAAACATCTTGCTGGTCCTCCGGGCACACCTGTAGAAATAGGTCAGGTTGGTAATGTTCACAGACCAATGGACAAAGAAGTTTACCTACCGTTAACATACGGTGAAGGCTATGTTAACAGAAGTCGTGCTAACAAAGTAAGGGCTGATAACCTTAAGCGTCAAATCGCAGAGTTAGAAAGCGCAGCATCTGAAGAAGAGGGTGAAGCCAATCAAATAATCGAAAACAAATTGATTGAGTTAGAAGAAGAGTTAGAGGATATACCTACACTTGAGCCTAAGATGTTTGGTGACAAGATGCCAGAAGGCACCAAGATGTTACTAGAAAAGTTAGAGGCTGACGACCAAGCCTACGCAAAGTTAGCACAACAAAAAGCCGCTGAGTTTCCAGAACTATTTGATAGAAGCCTACCTCCTGATATAATCGAGGGTAATCTAAGACAGTTTGCTCGGATGCTAAATGATTATCTTCATCAGACCCCATCAGAAGCACACGGTCTGACCTCACTCACATCCAGAGATGAATACGGCGAAAAAGAGATGAATGAAAATTTTAATCCAATTGCAGAATCTGCTAAGGATTTTGCTCATAACAGCGATGTCAAGTTTAGTTATGCTGATTTTCTAAGGGGTGGTGCAAATCGAGAGCGCTACATGGCAAAGTTAGCAGAAGATTTGGGTTTGAATCCAGAAGATTTTCACACTTATCAAACTATGAAGCATTTTCTTGAAGATATAGTAAATCCTATCATGGATGGTATGCGTAGTCAAGGAAGGGATGATGATTTATTTAATTTAGAAATTCCAATTCAAACAATTGGTAACTTCGCTAAGCACCATTTTGATACACCAGATGCTGACTTTGGTGCGACGCTTGAACAAATGAGGAAGACTAGAGGTTTTAAAAATGAAGATGCTACTAAGTTAATCACCATGGTTGACAATTTGAGAAACGCATTAGTGCCGCATAGAAGAGGTATGGGTGGCGCAGAAAAGGCTGGTGTCGACGAAAGAAATTATCAGATGGGCTTTGACATACATCACGCTGTCAATCCTGATGAAAGGGTACATGAACATTTTAATGAAGAATTAAAGAGACTGCAAGAAATAAAAGATAAGGCATTTACTGGTCCTCGGCGTAACAAGGTAGAGAATGATATTAAAAATTTCAAAGCGAAGATGATTAACGCTAGTCTAGTATTAGATAAAGATACCAAAAGAATGTTACAAGATAAACACGCTGAAAAATATGGCGAGTCTTATAGAAAGGGTGACCATTTCAAAAGTACTACTAGGTCTTACAGAGCACAACAAACTCTTAATTCTTTGATTCATAGTAACCCGTTTGTCGAGCCGGGCGCTGCTCCTGCCGCAGTCACCGCTAGACTGAGTGGGCGGGTTACTAAACCGATAGAACCAGTTGGGCCGAATGCTCACAATATAGTCGCTTCGACTTACAACTCATCTGGTAAGCGAATGGAGTTTGGTCACAATGTTCCTGTTACTTTCGATTATAAGATAGGTAAAGACGGGAAGATACAAATAACCCATCTACCTGAACCTAAGCGTGAGAGGTTGGTTCAGCCGACAATGGGTATATGGAGGGGAGCAGGTTTGACTGATGTGTACCATGGAACTAATTGGGAACAATACCACATAGATGAAGACCAGTCTGCTTTATCAAGACATGGTAGGAAAGAAGATAATAGAGCCTTCGCTAGGTCAGAAGATGTCAACTTGGCAACACTTACCAATCCTGATATTATTCGTAAAGAGATAGCCAAAGAAGTACCTATCCTACAGCCCATGCACCGTATCTTTGAATTAGACGACCTTGAACACCTGCGTGGTTTCACAGGCGACTGGATAGTATCTGTTATGCCAGAAGGTGAAAGAGGCTTTGTCAAGAAGGAAGATGATGAAGTTACTTCGACTAATTTTACTTTGTCAGATGAAGACAAGAGCAACTTCAAGAAAGTAACTGATAACGATTATCATTTAGATGTGTTCAAGACCGAAGAGGGCTACTATATCTTTGATGTTCTCAAGTATGACGACAAAGAAGTGCATGATGTACTGATAGATGACCGAATCAAAATACTTAGAGGTGCCCTTGAAGGTGTTGAGAATATACATGTTCCGAGCGCTAGTGATACAAGACTTACAGATGACGCTGGCCTTAAGGTTACAGTAGAGGATTTGCAGAAAGAAAATGAAAAGTTGTTACTCCGTGATGCTAAGTCTACTTACATGGCTGGAGAACTTCGGCACCCTAAGTGGGTATTGCTCAGTCCGGGTAACGATGTTGTACTTAGAGTATTAGAGCGAAGAGGCAACGGTCCTTACACCTACAGACTAGGCACTGGTCCTATAACTAAAGATGAAGAATTAGGTGACAGGGCTGTAGAGGCTGATGGAGAAATCTACATGGATGTCGGCGCTGCATTTGACAGTGATGAAAAGTACAACGAAGGCGACCATGTTAGAGTTAATGTAAGTAATGTAGGTCAGTCTGAAACATCAGAAGGTCAAAAATTATTCACAGTAACAGGTTCTAAGATTGAAGAAGAGGCTGAGGGAGAAGGGCTTGTTAGTCAAGAAACTCTGGGATTACTTGCTAAAGCAGAAGATTCCCAATGGCTTTGTGAAGTCTATAGAGCAGGCGGTGGAATTAGAGTAACTATGCCACAAGGTGATGTAGTATACAAGTGTACACAGTCCGGCCAGTCTTGGACAGCACACAGTCCTTTGGCTTCTAACGGTTATCTAATTCGTATGTCTGAGAGCCAAAGACCTTACTGGGCACCAGTTGCCGGTGCTTTACTCAAGGCTAATGTACAGATAGCGGCACCTGTTGAAGAACAAGAAGACAAGGCTGAGGTTCATGAAACCGAAGGTGACGCAGAACCTTTGATTCCCCCTAAGAAAATAAAAGATACCGAGTGGTGGGACAAACAGAAAAAGGATAAGATATTAGTCAAGGGTCTACAGTTAGTAGAGAAGTTACTCAAGAGTGGAGTTGGTGCAGTAGGTCAGTCGAGTACTGGTACTATGGGTCTAGGCATCGACTATGCTACCCCTATAGAATCACCTATGGGACCTACGAACTTACATGACAAGAAGACTATGCCTGATTATGATGTACGAGATATGGAAGAAGATTCTTCTATAGATGAAGATACTGAGGAAAAGAAAGAGCCTAAACACATGACTGTGCCCACGGAAGAGGGTGTATTAGAAATAACAGAGGACTCGGCTGTATTCCGTACTTAGTTAAATAGTATGAGTGGTGTCTATAGAAACAATGACAGCCAGTTCTATGCTGAGAACTTCCCCGGTTAATCACGGCGGTAGTATTAGTTTAATTAAGGCTGACAACGACTTAGTAATTGCTGGATACGCTTCTGTTGAGATGGTAGACAAGCAAGGGGATTTGATTACTAGAGGGGCTTTAAAGAACGCTTTTGGTGATTTTATGAAGGCATCGGGTTATAGAAATGTACAACTCGCTCACTCTAATATACAAGTTGGAGAAGTAATTCCACAATACACTGACACTGATGGTCGTGTTTGGAAATCCGGTGTCGATGATGCTGGTATGTTTGTAGTCATCCAATTAAGAGATGACATAGAAAAGGCAAGAGAAGTTGCCAACGAAATTCGCAAAGGCGCCCTTAGAGGTTTTAGTATCGGAGGACAAGCATTCAAGAGAATGAATAAGTCTGATGATAAGCATGGAGACTATACAGAAATCTCCAAGTTAGAACTGCATGAGGTAACGATTTGTGAAAAAGGTATAAACCCGGAGGCGACATTCCGTATATTGAAGGAGGATACTGATATGACAGAAACAGATGCAATGACAGAATTGTCAAGCGTATTAGATAGATTGAATGGCCGCCTCGACTCAATGGAGAAGGGCGAATTACCAGAAGGTCTTAAAGAAGCGATTGACGATAAGAAAGACAATAAAGACGAAAAAGATGAGGCGAAAGATATGGCTGATGATAAAGATAAGAACGACGACGGACCAAAAGACGATATGGCAAAAGGAGAATACTCCGATGTTATTTCTAGTGAATACTTGAACTGGATGGAAAACACCTTGAAATCACAAGGCGTTAACATCGGTGATGCAAGAAACCACTTTGATAATGTTTCTAAAGCCAACCTAGGTAGTACACCAGAACAAATTGACACTGCTCAATTATCTGGCCAAACAGCGAACCGTGAGCAAGAAGGTGGTAACCCATCAACTGGCGCAGTCGGTAAACTTGGCAGCAGTGGCGGCGCAGTAGCAAAAGGCTACTTGCACCCAAGTACTGTTTCTTCTACTGATGTAGAAGCAGCCTATGAAGTATACAAAGCAGCGGCTCTTGAAGAACAATTCAAGAACAACCTAAGCGGAGTATTCGCTGACAGACTTAACAAAGAACTTACTTCAGAAGCACAAGCAAAAGAAGCCGCTTCCTTTGACGCAAGAACACCTCTTGCTAACATCGAAAAGGCTCTATCTGACTTGAGTTCAAGAATTGATAACATCTCCACTGCTGCTCCAGAAGCGACTATTCGTAAGAGCAGCGATGTTTCCGCAGTTGAAATACCATCAGGTGAGGAACTTAACTCAATGAGTTGGGATGAAGTACACAGACTAGCAGGGAGCGTCTGGAACTAGATAAGGAGGAATATATATGGCAAGAAATTATATGAGAACAGTAAATGATATGGAGCGTTATTATTATGGCGCTGGGCAAAGTATGGGATATTCCTACAGTGGTTCTGAACTACTAAAGGCAGATGCACCTATGCTTTCCACTACAGCAGGAACATACCAAGCAATATACGGTAGAAAAGTATGGAGTCAATTGAACCAAGAGTTCAACGCATTCTCTATCCTACCTAAGAAACCTTGGGACCGAAGCGGATGGAGAGTAGTAACTTCTAAACCATCTGCTACTGTAAGCGGTGGAATAGCAGAGAACGGTACTCTACCTGACACACAAAAACCAACTTTCCAAAATGTTGCAGCAAAGCCAAAGACCGTTGCTCACTCATTCGATATGTCTGAGACAGCAATCTTCCTTAACGACAAGGATGACGGACTTGGCGACATTCGCTCAGTATTGAAAGAAGAAATGGGTAAGCACCACGCAGAGATGATTAACGGTATGCTACTAACTGATGTCGACACACCAGCAGGTAACAACATCGAATCACTTGACCGTGTTACTACTGGTTCATGTACAGCATCTGGAAATGTTGCTGACACAATGGACTTTGGTGCAGCAGGTGGAGATTACGGTGCTGCTGCTGACGCAGACATCTATTCAATTGATGCAATTGACGACAGAGGAACCACAGGCTGGGCTAGAGCAGAAGTAAGTACTTCTGGTGTAAAGGGAACCAACAGAACCCTAAGCCTAGACCACTTTGATGAAATGTTTAGAAAAATCTGGGTCCGTGGTGGAAATCCAAAGGTTATACTGACTGGATATGATACACTAATGAGACTTCAACAACTTCTACAAAGTCAACAAAGATTCATGGAAGAGAAGCGTGTTGTACCAACTTACAACGGTGTAAAAGGTGTACCGGGTATGGAAGCAGGATTTATCGTTGCTACCTACAATGGTGTACCAATTATCCCATCTAAGGATGTTGCAGCCGATGGTATCAGCAGAGTTTACATGCTAGATACTGACTACTTGTACTACAGTACTGCAAAACCAACTCAATACTTTGAGTCTGGAATTGAAACTGGAGACCCATTCGCCATTAACCGCCTCGGTCAAGAGGGACTTTACCGAACAATGGGTGAAGTATGGACAACTTTCTTTGGAGGACAAGGTTCAGTTCGTGACCTTCAATGAGGATTAATGGAGAATAAAATAATAGGAGATGAAAAGATATGGCAGCAATAACATTAACAAAGAAATCAGGAGACGCAGGTGTATACAGTAACTTATTTGAGTTAGATTTGTACGCAGGTTCTTTAAACTCAGAAACAGGTTGGCTTGATGGAAACAGCGGTGGTTCTTATCCGGGTACATTAGCAGGTTTTAGCGCCGCTAACACCGATGGAAACGCAGCACCGGGACTTAAACTAGCATGTTTTCAAGTAACTACAGTAATGGCAACTGGTGACATCGCAACGATTGGCGGTGGAGCAAGTAAGATACACGCAGTAATTTGTGGTTCTAACGGTGGATTAGCAGGTGTCGGTGCAATAATTAGCACAGAGACAACCGCTGACGATTCACTAACATTTACCGCAGGTGGCACAGTAGTAGTTCCGATGAATCTTTGGGTAATCTGTTCTTGAGGTGAGGAAACTTGCCCAAGATAGTATTTCTTGGACCTGACACTTACCGAAGAATACCCGGCCAAAAAGAAATGGCGGGTAGACTTCAACCAGTAGAAGTTTCCCAAGAGTGGATAGCAGAGAACGAATGGAGATTCGCACGAACCCATTGGCGTATCGAAGGCATGGAGCCTAAGACAGTCGATGAAGGAAACGACGGATTACCTGACTCAGGTTGGACTAAGAAAGATATCACAGGATGGTTAAAAGACAAAGGAGTATCTATCAAAGGGTATGCTACTAAAGCAAAACTCTTGGATAAGGTAAAGACCACACTCAATCCACCGGCACCAAAGCCAGTGGTTGAGGAGGTCGCTCCTGAGCCTGTAGCAGAAGAAACGGTAGAAGAGACTATAGTCAAGGACCCTATCGTAGAGACAGACGGAGTTGAAGAATAATGGCAGCAGAAATAGACGCAAGACCACATGTAATTGGAGATTTACTTATGGTAACAGGAACATGCATTTCGGGAGACACCACTGTAGACTTAAGTTCTTTCTTTTCCCAGATACTTATGGCACAAGTACAGGCCTCAGAAGGGACAGCAACCGCTGTCACAGCAGCAATAGATGCTGACGGTACTGGCATTACTTGGACTAACTTAGGTAGAAATGGTCGATTTACGGCAATAGGTCTCCGTTGATTAGGCGGTGATTTGAATGGGAAGTGACCCTAATAACTTACACCCTGAGTTGTTAATACCTAATATATTAGAAAGTTCAACATTCGGTAGTAAAAAAATGTTGGTAGTAGAATTACCAGCCACTACATTTAATCATTGTAGGGGCGGCACCATTTTCACTGGGCATTATTTGGTATGTTCAAAAATAAGACTTTCGGATTTAGGGTTAGTTGAAGTTTATGGACTCCAAGTTAACATAAATACGGCCTCCATGACGGCTGAGATAAATGATGGAAGTGATAGCGGCGTGACTGTAAATGTCAACCCAATGGCATTCGTACAAACTAATAAAATGCTCAGAAATGGTGGTCACATACCAGCAAGTTCACCTATAAAGCAAGAATTTATCAATATACGACCTGCTTACTTAAAGCATAGCACAAATGAACTTACTGGTTGGTCTACTACTGCGGGAACTTTACTTGTTATAGGGAGGGCGGGCTGATGGCTCTTGTTATAGATAATCAAACAAACTTTGGTAACTTTATAATTATCACTGGCACTGTTGAAGCGGGTGACAATCTTTTTGACTTTTCAGACCAAGTAAATAAGATATTTGCTATAGATTTCCTTTACGATACTGGTGCCACTGGCATAGAAAGAGTAATTAGTTTAATTCAACGAGACACCAAAGTTAGGGGTAAAAATCTGGAAAATAACGACTTATTCTTTACTGAGAATAAGATAGATAATAGAGATTTTGGCATTATCCAAGGTGATACGCCTATAGTTATCGTAAGGTGTGGATTAAATGACCGCACTGCTATCAGATATCCTAGTAAGTTTATATTAATAGGGAGGAAGTAATTATGACAAATGCAGACATAACATACGATAGACCAGAAGTAATAGGTAATCTAATTTCTGTTTCTGGCTCTTGGTCGGCTAGTGTTACTGGAAAAGAAGTTCATCTTGACCTTAGCCCTTATATGAACGAAGTACTAAGTGTTTTTATCGCCCCTCAATCTGATATACCAGAAGGTTATAGTAAATTAGTAACATTTGCTAATACTGCTGGGAACGGAGGCTTAGGTGATAATGCTAAGCCTGATGGTTACTTTCCTGAAATAAAACCCTTAATTGATAAAGATGACCCGGCTAAAGTTACATTTTTTAGTGATTATGTAACAGGTACACCAGATGGTTCATTAATTACTGAAGGTATATTTATTCAAGGTGGAACTTGGAGTACAGGTTCTACAACAGTTACCCATACTGCAATTGATGAAACTATATCAGGACCTCTTATACCGGGTATGCTAGTTTGGGAGGAAAATGACGACTTTGGCGCTAATGGTAGATTAATTGATAGTGTCACTGATGCTACTCATTTTGTATTAAATGCAGTGCCTGCCAGTCACGCTAATTCCGGCGGGTCAGATATATATGCATACGGTACAGGTGAAGGGACTGAAACTAAAGATATGGTTCTTGTAAGTAATGACCAAAATAACATATCAAAAGGTAACTTTATTGTAATAGGTAGGAAGTAGGTGTTAATATGGTAACCTTAGAACCAAAGTTTCAGTTAGTCGGACCCTATGCACCTACAGATTTTGAAGCAGTGGCGACAATATTGGCTACAATTGAAACTGATGTCGGTACCTTAACAGGCGTTAGTAATAGTAGCCTAGCAAGCGCAGTTCCATTCACAGTTCGTGGTAATATATTCATTTTGGTATCTTACACATGAGGCTGATTAAATGGAATCTTTTGGTAACCTTGGCCTTGACGATGTAGAGCGCTTGCAGAAGCGTGGTATTCGATTAAACGAATCTTACGGAGCATCTGTAAGAACAGATGAAGATAATCCGTTAGCCGGATTTACAATGAAGCAAAGAAATCGTAACAAGAACGCTGGAGATGTACTAAACATCGGTAGCGGTACACGATGCAAAGGTTGTGGAATGCTTTATTTTTGCTGGGTAGATAAATGTAGAACATGTAATAAAAAGATGGATTATAATTTATCAACAAGAGAGTGATAAGCGACAAGGTTAATTCATAAGCCTTTCATCGATGACTTGAGGGGAGCGGATATGCCAGTAGTATTTTCACCCGGAGAGCCTGAAACACGCCCTTTTGACCCTGACGCAATAGTATATACTACTGCTCAGAAAGTAGCAGACTTACTTGGCATTGGACCGGGTGAAGCGGTGTTGGCTAGTGCTAACACCATCGCCAACGCTGTGTTTGTGACTGGGTCGGATTACCGAGACCATGGATTTTCTATCGGAGATACCATTCTTGTTTACAGTGACGCATATCCGATTGGCTTTACGGGGGAAATCACTACTATTGCCACTGGAGGCGGCAACGGTGTACGACTCAATCTGATTAAAATAAATTCTCCCGGTGTTGTAGAAAGTTCTTCGATTGCTAGTCATGTTGATTTGACAGATGTGGCGGTAGCGGACAACACCTATGTCCAGAATACAGCATCATTCACTAACGGCAAGACTCGTGGAGTAACCAAGGCCATTGTAGAAACGCGCATCAAAGAAATTCAGGACCGCATTGATAATGTCACCCACAATGCGTGGAGACCCTATCTAGTGGCTGCTGAGTATCTCAACTTCGATACTTACAAGCCCTATCGTCGTCGATACTACACAGACTATGTGGGTACGACGCCTCTCTTGTTCCGCAATGTCCAGCAGATTCTACGTCTTGAAGTATGGCAAGGTGAAAATTATCGAGAGATTGGTTGTGCTGAAGTTCGCGTTGAATTGAAAGATACTTTGACAACTGCTGAAACTATCCACATAGGACTTGAAGGTGGATTCAAAGCAGATATGGGAGCGTCCACAAGCAACACTACGGGTTCATTTGACATTAGATTTGACAAGGTCAACGCTGCACAGAGTTTAGCAGACTTAGTCAATAAGGAGGACCGAGTCGGTAAGGCTGCAATTAACTTTGTAGACAAAGATGGAGGTAACTTTACAATGGCAGGTAGTACATCTAATGTGTCTTTGCACAATGAAATACTTGCATCAGCCAATGCAGACTATGGAAATGGTAAGGTAAAACTCACAAGTATGCGCCAAACAAAGGGTGGTGAATCAGTAAGTATTGCATCTACTAATTTAGATGACATTACCTTTTCTCAAATGACATCCGTAAGTACCACTTCTACCAGTGTTGCTGGCTCCACTGTACATGTAGCCAGTACTACTGGATTTGCTGATGGAGGAGTATTGATGGTTGGTGATGGGACTGGAACCAACGTAGAAACTTTGACCTACCAAAGTAAAACTGCTACTAGTTTTGTAGACTGCGCCAATCTAAATGGGACGCCACTAAGCACATTAAATACTGGAGGCACTACTGCATTCCAGTATTTGTTCCAATCAGATATTGGTCAGTACTCTGATGCTGGTGGTGACCAAGCGCGTTTGAAAGACTGGTGGATTGACCACGAAATGGGTATCATTTACTTCAACAACTCCTATCCATTCTTTGAGTGGAACGCTGTCAAGGTATCCTATATCTACGGAGAGCGATATGTAGAGAAGGCCATTGAAGAGGCTGCGACGAAGATGGTGGCTTCTGAACTTCTTATGGCAGATGACCGCTCAGTACTCATTCCTGAAGGCTCACAAAATGTAGACCTTGGCTCTAAGATTCAACTTTGGCGCAAAGAAGCGACAGAGATTCTGAATCGATACAAGGAGATAGTTGTGTTCTCTTGAGGTGATTGATTGGTTGCAACTTGGAAAGAGCCTTTAGATACTGTCATTGATATTCTCAAAGATGGTTGGACTCGCGGAAATAGCGATAACATCAAGCCTGTCATCATTGATGTTGCTGATGAGGGGCCGGAGAGAGGGAAGCGTCTAGATTTACAGCGCAGCGATTACATCGTCTGCTATGAGACAGCGCTAAACGAAGAGGTTCCCGATTTGTTCTACAACTTCGTGACGACTCGTGTGAATATTACTGTAGACATAAGAACTGCACGCGGGCGTTCGCGCTTGCGTAAGATGGAAAATGAATTCCGACGAGTGATTCATACCCAGCGAAAAGGCGACGGTGTGAACTTTGACCGCATGATTCTCAAGACTCGCACAGATTTGAGCGATAGGACCAAGAAGTTGTTCCGACACACCTTCCAAGTAGAGGTCGTCATACTGGCGGAGGCGATACCATGACATTTGGTGCACACTACAAGGGAGATGTCTCAGAAGTTACCATGGGACACGAGACTGGTCTAT
>Ga0080013_1004958_pt1 | contig 12763 bp, 23 predicted proteins | sample ETNvirenome_6_85_FD_69236 | JGI IMG/M metagenome (GOLD analysis project Ga0080013, IMG submission 69236) | Marine viral communities from the Pacific Ocean - ETNP_6_85 (SPADES assembly) (version 2) | ecosystem: Environmental > Aquatic > Marine > Oceanic | place: Pacific Ocean | collected 2013-06-19 | reverse complement strand
TGCAGGGACGGGTATAGATGTTATACCGCCCATGTTAGGTACTCCAGCAGCGCCATACGGATTATTTTGGTACTGCCCACTTTGGTAAGGGTTATAGCCTACGGCTGGTTGCCCTATCATATAATTCTGTGCCATTTCGGCTGTTTGTTGTTGCTGTTGTTGCTGCTGTTCGGCAGCTGCTGTTTGTTCACCTTGCATTTGTGCAATAAGATCATTTAGCTGAGTCATGAAATCTGGTTGTGCTTGAGTTACTGGTTGTGCTGCAAGTACAGTATTGTCCGTGGTCGGTTGACCATTGCCCACGGCTGCTTGAACAGCTGCGGTTACAGGGTTTACTGTGTCCACACTCACTTGAGGTTCCATTCCCATTAATTTTGCTATGTCTGCATTTACAGTTTCTTGAGAGGGAGGAGCCATAGCACCTGCAAGTGCTCTTTCAATTTCTCTGTCTATATCTGTGTCCATTTCAGAGATGCCTGATTGTGCAATGGGTGACACAGAATCAGGCATCAAAATCTTTTGTGTTTCTACAGGTAAATTATCAACTGCACTTTGCACAACGTCTGCGGGTGCGGAAGCTTCATAAGGAGGAATTGTTCCTGCCTTTTCTAAAAGTCTAATAGTTTCTTTCTGCAAACCATTTGGCATATTTTCCCATCCTCCAGCTTCATTTCTTGCGTCAATAAAGCTTTGAAGCGCGTCAGATGGCATAGTTGCACCAAATGGTGCTGCGGAAGCTTCATAAGGAGGAATATTGCCCTTTTTCTCTGCGTTTTTAGCCAGCATTTTAAGATGTCTGTCGTTAGGAGTTTCGGTAGGCATAGAATCTATTCCACCTGCTTCATCTCGCTTTTGCTTTAATACTTCAAAAACTTGTGAATAATCATTGTTAGAAGTTGCAACTTCTAAAGGTTGTTTAGCCATTTCTACGGGTAGATTAGCTGTCGCGCTTTGCACAACTTCTGTAGGAGTAAATGGAACGTCATGGAACTTATCTGCATACGGACCACCAGCAACCATTATTTGATTTGGGTCAAAAGGAAGTGCTTCTTCTCTTATAAGATTTCTGAACTGTCTTGTATTAGGTATCCCACCAAATCTAGGCATTAGTCTTTACTCCCTGACTTTTTCTCTTGTCTAATTCTTTCTCTTTCTGCTCCAACTTTCATAGCTGCTATATCTTCTTGTGATTTCAACTTCTCTTCTTCCGATTGATCTTTTTGTCTAAGCTTAGCTTTATCAAGTTTTAATTTCTTCTCGGCGATCATCTTATCATCTTCATTCTCTTTTGCACGTATTTGTAACTCTTGTTGTTTTAGAGCGACAACACCGTCATCAGGAGGAGTCATGATTTTTTCTAGTCTAGGTAGAATTTTTTCAATTATATCTAGTTCAAGTTGTGCCTTCAAAGCTTCTTTAGCTGGGTTAGGTGGAGGGGGTTGCATCATACCTCCTTGTTGCATTTGTGGTATCTGTTGCATAGGTGGTTGTTGATCTGGCATTTCTAAGTCAGCTTGGTTTTGTGCTTCTAATGATACGTGCTCAAAAATATGCGACACCATAATAGGAAGCGTAGCTGGGTTGCTTAGGCCTATGCCAGTTTCTAAAAAGGATAAATGCACTTCAATATGTATTTGATGTGCTTGGTCAGGGAAAGCCACAAGAGGCATTCCCATGAGGGCAGCACTATTCTCACTTGCTGGATCCATTGGGGCGGGAGGTGGAGGATCCGGGGCGAATAGTGCTTCAATATTTTCTGTTCCTAGTGCTTGATACATTCTTCTGTAGGATTCTTTAATGTTGTGAATCTCAGGATTACTTTGTACCAATTGTAATTCTTGTTGCGCCAACGTAATTCTCTGACTCATAGAGAAGAAGTTAGGATCACTGACAGGGATAACATCCACTCTGTTATCAAAGTCAGTTTGTTTAATAGCTTGGTCTCCTCCAATTACTTGGTATGGATAGACGGGGGGTAGGTACTCCGCAAAGAGTCTAGCTAATATTTTGAATTCTGTTTTTTGTGCGTAGTGCAATCTTTTGTGAACGGCAGACATGACTCTTGTGCCTTGCTCAAGTAATGCCATGGTTGTTCCTACAGGCATTTCTTGATTGCCTTCACCCACTTGTAGATTAGTAATGGATGCGAATCTCTGTCCTGCCTCTACGCAAAATCCTAATAGTTGCATTAATGTCGCCGACGGTTCTTTGTATGGCAACGGTACTAATGAATCTCTTAGCGCTCCACCCGGTGCATCCACATCTCTAAATTCACCCGGCTCTAGTGGAGTCTCATCATCTCTGATTCGTAGACCCCTGGCCTTAAACCCAGCAGGGAGATTTGCGAGGGTACCAGCATCTATTAATTGTCTCAGTGCTCCAGTGGCGGTTCGAGACAGCCCGCCGATCATGTGGATCAAACCGAAGCCATAGAAGCCGAGGCCAGGGAGAAACTTGTAGTGAACAAAGTATTGTGTCTTACCTTTCAGTGGATCTTCAGGGTTGAAGTTCCTTCTGATAGACAGAACCGCATTAGAGGCTCTATCAATAGTAATGATATAAGGTAAGTGGAAACCGTCTTGATCTTCAAATCCGGGTATGTCCATTGAAACGTGGCATTCCAATAGTTCATACATCATGTCATTGTTTGTTGGGCTAATTCCCTCTAGTTCATCTTCCTTGTCACTTGCTTCATTACTGACATTGGTTTCAGATGGTTGTAGTGGTATATCTCTGTAGAAGCCCGCTAATTGTTGTGCACGCACTTCGTTGTAAGACATCTTAACTACGTGTGTAATTCTTTCGCATGTTTCTAGGTCACTAGCGGTATACGGAACCACTAGATCTTCTACGGGGACGAAGGTGCTAACTGCTCTTTGTTTGCTTGCATCGTAGTAAACCTTCTTAAACGCTGTACCCGCTAACGGTAAATAGAACAATAATTGGTCCATTTCAGGGGTATATTCGTCCATTACCGTAGTTATTTGGTAATTCATGAATTCTTCTACCCTTCTAGCTTGCTCCTCAGTTTCAGGTGTTTCGTTCCCCATTACCCTTGTTTTGACCGGTCCCTTACTAGGAAGTAGTTCCTTAAATGCCTGCGCTTGGAACTGGGTTACGGATTCGGCGAGCATAGGGTGGGTTACGCCAGAAGAACCAGGGAAAGGTCTATCCCTTTCCTCATACTTGAAACCAAGTAAGTCTAGTCCCTTAATATACGCATCTTCCCACTCGGACCTAGAACCTTTGTCTTCCTCAAAATCACTTATGAGTTGACTGGCGATTCTTCCGAGCTCGCCTTCTTCAATGTACTCCGCTAAATTCGCGTCGAATGGGGTAGTGTCTATGACCTCAACATCAGGAGAATAGTTTATTTCTGCTCCGTCGTCTGTTAGTTCAATTGCAATGTCATCTGTTTCGCCCGGAGCCATAGGTTCTTCGATCTGAACCTCTGTACCGTCTTCGACTTCCAGATCTATAAGATCTGATATTCTTTCTATATTGGTTGGTCTACTATTTTCTGCCATTATCTTTGTTTACGTATCTTGGAATTGGAGATAAAAAATCCATCAATACATTTGCAGTTTTCTCCCCAAAATTTTTCTCCATCATTTTATCTACCGCTTCATCTGGTTCTTCGGGAGGCAAAAGGTCTTTTTTATAGTTAAAAGGAGTTTTTTCTGGATTATAAAAATCAGGGTTAGCATCTTCTGAAGACGCTCCATGATACATGCCCCCCGCAAACACAGGCAAAGTCAACATAGCGCTTTTTATTAAAGCTGCGCCTTTTTCAAAGCGATTAGCTTGATCCATTATTTTAGTTGCGTCAGCTAAATTTTCTACCAACTCCGCTTGACCTTTTAAATATTTTGACAGTCTTTCTAGTTCCTCAATTTCTTGGTTTATTTCTGTAAATTTTTGCCCAGCAACTTTTTGGTTTATTGGAAATCTAGGGTCAGCGTTTTGAATGTCGTCAATTAATTTTTGACCTTTGGTTACTTTATTTTGGAGCATTGAGTTTAGTTCGTCCATAGATCGCCCAGCATACTGACCCATTACGTCTGCTTGGCTTTTCATAAACTCCACACCTTCATCGGTTTTTGTTCTATGAAATTGAGCAGGCATATATCTTCTAGCTAGTGCATTGCCAATGCCACTACCACTTTCCATAAGTTTTTTTAAAAGACTTGCAAGTCCCATGTTGTTCTCCTATTTTCTGCCATTTACTTCTTGTGTGCTTTTTGAATTGCAAAGTTTGCATTCATAGTCGCTCCCTTATGCGGAGTAAACTTGCCTGTGTGCTTCATTAGTTTAAAGCTACCGTTCTTCTGCTTCATCCAGTGATAGCCTTTAGGTGCTTTGACTTTCATTTAATAAACGCCAGTAAACTTAATGCCTCTTTCAGCAGCTCCTCTACCACGGCTCTTGCCTTTGCCTGCTCCAGGCTGTGGTCCTTTGGAAGTTGCCATTTTCTTTTGTTTTGCATAAGGAACAAATCCTTGGTCCTTTATCTTTTCACCTTTATCTGCCATTTTTAGCTCCTAGTAATATTCTTTTAGTCTGCGTGGATAGTTATCCTGTAGATCATCGTCAGATTCTAAACCAATAAATCCTCCCTGTCGATAACGCATTAACGCTTGCGTAGTGGAGTCTACCAAATCATCGTGATCTCCGAAAGGGAAAGCCGCACATTCCTCCACCAATTCTTCCGCCCAACGCGTCTCGGGAACATACACCATGCCTGATTCCAACATCGGTGCAACTGCATTTACCCTCGCAATTTTATCCTGTCCTTTGCCGGGTGAGTAATTCACCACTGGAATTCCAGAATGTCGCAGTTCGTCGGTTAGCGGTAGCCCACTCGCCTTCGCCTCTACGATCACGGTATCTGGATCCCAGTATTGATATTGATCGTACGCTTGCCTTTTCAACTCTGGAAAATCCCACCGACCTTTCTTTACGTCGAGTAACAATAGAGCTGGTCTCTGGGACCCCTCGTCTGGGTAGAATACGCACCACGTCGTTATAGCAGAATAGTCTGCTGTTTCTTTTTTCGTGTAAGCCGTATCGTACGACTGAATAATGTATTGCATTTGTGGAACTTCATCACTATCCCAAGTCTTCCACCACTCCCTTTTTAAAATAGCACCTTCTTCAGAAGTAGGATTTTGCATCCACTGTGCTTCCCACTTACTTACAGGTATAGAGGCTTTTACCCCTTCCAATTCTTCTATCTTCCAATATTCAGGCCATAAAGGTTTGTGAGTCTCAGGGAATATAGCTGGGAATTCCACAACTTCCCATTGGTCGGCGTGGTCTTCTACTTGTCTGCTAAGGAGTCTGCCAGTTAAATCTTTGACTGACCACCTTGTCATCACAATAACAATAGCACCGCCCGGTTGTAACCTTTGTCGTGGTCCAGATGAATAATAGTCCCAAGCGTTGTCTAGGGCCGTGGGCGAGAGGGCATCTTGCTCTGAGTGAATATCATCCAACACAAGTAGATCCGCACCACGTCCTGTTACCGCACCGCCAATACCTGAATAGAACGCTTCGCCACCGCCATTGGTTTCCCACCTTCCCGCCGATTTACTATCCGCCTTTAACTGTACGCCCGGAAATACTTCTTGATAAGCGGGTGAGTCGATTAAATCCCTGACCTTTCTACCGAAACGGAAGGCTAGTTCGGCGGTGTGCGTTATTTGCATGACCTTCAACTTTGGATTACGGCCCAAGATCCATGAAGGAAAGAATGTAGATGCGAATTCAGACTTAGTATGTCTAGGTGGCATATTGACAATGAGTCTTTTTAGTTCCCCTTTTGCGACTCTTTCTAGCTTCTCAGCAAATATCTGGTGATGCCTACCTTCCACAAAGTCTGGCCACATGTGTTTTATGTATCGAAGGAACTTATCTTGCCCCTCCCTTTGAAGCTGCTTAGCGTTCAAAGCCTCTGTTAGTTCAAGTAATTGTTTTGTAGCATCAGGGTATTGCTCTGCTAACCGCTCCAAGTCTATATCGTAGGATGCCTTCGCCATCAGTTCAACTCCTTTAATGTGATTATATTTTTACACCACCAGTATAATTCGTCTTCTGTCAAGTTATGCTTCAAAATATTTACCCTACTGCAAACCAATTGTACATTATTTGGTAGATAACCGTTATGGGGATCTATACGATCAATACTAGCATTCAATTCCTTTCTTCCGCCTCCGTCTTTTTGCCACGTCATAAAAACACCTGATAAAGCACATTTGCCCTCTTGCTCATGCCACAACGCAACAATGTCTATGGCTTCTATATTCCATTCAATACCTGAATTTCTTCTAGCTGATTTTGCTTGAGTGTATAGATGTCTTAAATATTTTTCTGGGGATGAGGATTTCTTACGATTTGCAATTTTGGTTCTACAGGATTTACAAACACTACGAAAATATTTTCCTTTCGGATTTGAAGTGATTTCAAAGTCTTCTTCTGGCAGTTCTTGTTTACAGGCTGTGCAAATTTTCATGCCAAATTTTTTGAAATTTTAAAATTTTTTGACCCCATATCGTTTTTGACTTTTTACATAATGAAGGGGGTCGCTTTATTTGTCAAAGTTTCTGAATATTCTCTCTATGTCTATTTTCTTCTCTAATATAGAACCCACTCGCTTCGCTCGTAGGGGGGGATAGGCCCTAGATTCAATGTAATAGATATTAATAGATTCATTCTAATGCAGACCGAAGGCATATCTATATGGATATGTCATTAGATTCATTCTATCAATATCTATTACTTTCATTCTAGAACCTATCCCCCCCTACGAGCGAAGCCGAGCGGAGCGAGGCGAGGCGGACACACACGCGAAAAGAGTTGACACTATAAGATATTTATGTATATATCTTATAGACACATGGCTTGCTAACCTTTAGTATATACATACTTATTTTAATAACTAATAGGAGAAAATTATGAAACTAAAAATAAGTATGTTTAATAATAATGGGTTAGAAGTAGCGAAGGCAATTGAGCCTAACTGTACTAGCCTTGTCATCAATGGCATTGTGTGTGTTGCCAATGGTCAGATACTAGAGGAGACACCTCTATTAGAAGATCATGAGGCAGAGCATGGTGCAATCGTTATCCAAGAGCAGAGGAGATTATCATGAGCATAGATGTTAATTTACATTGGACAACGTCCGTAGAAATGTCAGTACCAAAGCTACTTCATGGCAGTACATATTGTGCCGACCTTACTTGTAAATCAAGCCACGAAGATACTCTTGTTGTAACTTTATTTGCTGATTCAAAAGAAGCGTTGCAATTAAAATTTGTGGATGAAGGAGAAGAATCATGAGAATGACAGAAGTATTCATTGAAGTTGAGGATAAGATCCTTGAGCATCTTCCATACTGCGAATGTATGGAAGAACTCATGGATAGATTAATGGCTTCATCTGTTGCCAAGTACGGCAGAGAGATGATGGTTCCAATGGTCGAGGACTTATGGTTCGAGCATACGAACTAATCACCCCAAGAGAAATAGGGCAACATTCGTTGCCCTATTTTTTTATGTCAGTACCAGACAGGGCCACCAGGTTCCAGGTTCCCGGTCAGTCAGAACAAACAAGCAAGCAAGCAACATCACAACTAATTCCTTTTTAATCTAAGTCAAGGTTGTTTTCCTATTACGGAACTTCCACCTTGACTTAGAAGGAATTAGTTGTGATGTTGCTTGCTTGTATGGGACAGATTCGATATAATATAGACTTGTTAAACTAAAGGAGAAATATTATGGGAATGGACGTTTATGGATTAAATCCACAGACTACAACAGAAAGACCAAAGCGACCGAATCATGAGGACTATCAGTCTGAAGATTGGGATAGATACTTTGAGAAATTGAACGAGTACCAAGATGCGAACGTTGGTACTTATTTCAGGAATTCTGTTTGGGGTTGGCGACCTCTTTGGGATTATGTTTATCAGTTAAATGACGACATACTAACCGAAGAAGATCACCAACTAGGTCATAGTAATAGTGGTCATGAAATCACAGAAGCACAATGTAAGGTCATCTGTAAAAGATTAACCGAAGCATTAGACAACGGAGAAACGGAAGAATATAAAAAGGGTTATTACAACTTTATTAATACTCTTCCTCTTGTTAAGTGCGACACTTGTGAGGGAAGTGGTCAACGAGATGATCAGTATGTTCAAGGAGAATGTAACGGTTGCGGTGGTAAAGGAGAACGCAAGGACTACGCAACAAGTTATCCTTTTGATGTGGAGAATGTTGAAGAATTTAGGAACTTCATCAGAGAATCAGGAGGATTCGCAATCAACTAGAACACTTCTCCTATAGTGGGAAAGGACGGAGGCCCCCAGCTTCCGTCCTTTTTTATTACCCGGTAAAAGCTCCAGGCTCCCGGTGCTGGATCCCAGATTCTTGAGAGCTAACAAGCAAGCACGCCCCCAAACCCTTATCCCATAAGGCTTTCCGACCGACCTACTGCTGTGTTTTACACGCCAGGCTTCTCCGCCGTAGCTCTGGACCCAGAGCAAACAAGCAAACAAGCAAGCTGAAACGCTTATACTACAAGGGTTTCAGCTTGCTTGGGCGAGGGCGAAGCCCGAGCCAGCCGGGTCCAGGCGCTGGGGCCCGGTCCAGAGCTAACAAGCAAGCAAGCAAGCTAGCCAGTCAATTGTTCCTTCGTCCAAGTTCTAACGAGAAAGGTTAAATGACTTTGGACAAAGGCCCAATTGACTGGGGCCGAGAGAGAAAGGGGAGAAAGAGAGAGACCTTGTTCAGAGAGGTCTCTTACCTGGTCAGAGGAATAAATATAAATGTCATATTTTCTTGGACTACTCTCCAAGACCCTCTTGACCAAGATGAAAGCAGGGGATTTTTTACGTTCTTCATGGTAGGCAATCTGGTGTGGTGACAGATTAACTCGATTACTTTTTGTTACCTTCAATTCAACAGTAAAGTAAATACCCTCTTTGGTAGTGCCTAAAACATCTGGTATGCCGTGATTAACCCGTGACTCCAAGCGAATCCAAGAAAACTCAGTTAAGTTTCTTCTTACTTGTTGCCAGAACAATTTTTCAGGTTGCGCCACAGTAAAAATATTATACTTTATTAGTAGAAATTAGTTGTATTTATGGGATATTTATTATAAAGTGGGTATGTAATTTATTAACAAAAGGAACAATTATGACAGTATTAAAAATGACTAAAAAGGAAAGGCAAGAACATGCTCACGAATGTTTGTATGAAGGATTAGGTAACGTGACTGCAACGGCAACACTTAACTTAGACCCGGCACATATTTGTTATGTGTCTTTGCATTTCATAGTGGGATTAATCTTTGACTCTGCTCCAGACGGAGAAGAAGCACTAGACCTAATAGATAATGTAATGAGGGACGTTTTAAAAGATGTTGCTAAGGAGAAAGCTAATGGGTGAAGTATATTCAATAACTATTACTTTTGAAAAAGGTGGTAAGGAAGAAACTAAAACTTTTTCGTTTAAAACCCAAAAGGAATTAAAAGCTTTTCATGACGGAGTGTATGAAATGTATGGTAATGATGATTACCAAATTGAAGGAGAGGACTAATGACTTTTGCAGATACTTTTGAAGAAAGAGAAAAGGAAGCATCAGAGAAACCGAGTAGGAATATTGTGTACGGCTTCAGGTCTGGCGAAAAAAGAAAATTTTTCGTAGATGTTGAAGATATATGTCTCACTATTAACTCAGAAGACAGTTTTTCAGATGATTATTATGTTTACCCAACACAAGAAGAACGAGATAAAGAATTTAATAAACTTGTGGCAGAGGAGAAAGATAATGGATGAAGAATATTGCGAGCATTGTGGAGTACCAAAGGACGAATGTCCGGGATATAAGTGTTGGATATGAGTGAAGAGTTTTATCTACAAATAAAGATAGCGGTATATAGACCGAACGGAGAGTATATAAAGCAATGCAATAATACGACCCTTTCTGAGAAAACGATCTTGGCTATTGTAGAGGACATAGAAAAGGAGCTAGCGGAATGAAATTTAAAATAGATAAAAACGTGCCAATACCAGAGAGATTTCAAAACGCTACTACTAACAGTCTTTATAAAAAAATAGTTGAGAAGCTACAAATAGGAGACTCCGTAGGTGGACTAACTCAATCACAAGCCAACAGCTTAGTCACCTTTATGAAAAAGCAAGGTAAAAAAGCTACTTCAAGGAAGGTAGATAGTAGACCGAGCCGTGATGCTGAATACAGAATTTGGTATGTAGGAGATAGAACACCTGAGACTAAAGTTATCCCGGACACGGCTTTACCCGCAGAGAATGTCTGTAGCTGCGACAACGACATAATGAAAGAAGCAGAACTACACGAAGATGATAAAAATATCGTTGAAGATATGTACGAAGTAAACAAGATCATTAACCAAGAATTCAATTTGATAAATAAAAAGGAGAAATGATGCCTAACAACATTAACCCGGAGCATTACAAAGAAGGCCCCATTGAATGTATTGAGGTTATCAAGGCAAGCATGACTCCAGAAGGATTTGAAGGCTACCTAAAGGGATCTATTTTTAAATACTTATGGAGATACGAACGCAAGCATCTGGGCAACGAAGTAGAGGATTTACTAAAAGCAGAATGGTTTTTAAAACGATTAATACAGGAGAGAGTGGACGACAATGAGTGAATGTTACGAAAAGCATATTCAAGACTTTATAAATACCATATTTTTTGAAGGAGATTATCTATCCAATCAAACTGCTTCTGGGAAAGAAGAAGTAGGTAAACGATTACAATTTGATATAGATGAAACATTAACAAAAGAGCAAGTAGAAATATTATACGATTTAGTTTTGAGAGGGTTTGATTTTTACGAGCATCTTGGGGTTGATACTGAAAAACTATTAAAAAGGACTGACAATGGACATAGAGAAACTTGAATACATACAACAGACTTTGGAAGAAGTGAAAGAAGATAGGCCAGATAGAATAAAAATTAGAGTTTCGCTGGCACTTATAAAAGATATGAAAAAGGAGAAAGCTAGTGGCTAAAGATTTATTTATAGACTTGTGGGAAAGAACTTCCGAAGTATTTGGTGGTCATCAAGAGATTGATTCAAAGGTACTTAAACGCAGGATTAAATATTATGTAATCCCCAGACAGGACGGAGTGCCAATCATTTCATTGCACGATGACGAATGGGAAATACTTAAAGACCGAAAATTGCATAAGCGAGTAGTAGGAGAGATAATTAATAAAATAACAGAGGAGTTATAAATGGCTAGTGAATATATTTTAGATAAACTTAGTGGTGAATACGTTTTAGTTTGTTCTGATTCAAGCAGACCAACAATACGTTTAGGCACAGATGATTTGGAAACAGCTAAAGCTAGAGCCAAACCACACATGAATTTCAATGACTGAGTTATATAAGGACAGATTTCCCTGTCACCCCACGTTTCAACTTGATTCTTCCCGGAACAAAACAATAGATTGGACTCTAAAAATGGTTCCCCCTGAAGCTATCTATTGGAAAACAGGGAAGGTTAAAAAGAAAGAAATAAGAATTCTATCTAAGGTTACGCCAGGTGAACGTAAAGAATTCACCGATGAAATCTTTTTAGATATGTACCCCCCAATAATTAAACAACAAAAGGTAAGACAACTATGATTAGACAAATAGCTTATTTAGATAAGCCACAAGCAAAAGCAGTAATTCAATTATTTAGGAGAGGGCAGCTACAGGATCTGGCCGTCTTTTTAAGTATTGATAGTAAGAATAATAAAGGCCCCTATAAATTATGTTTAGATTGCCCACAAGATTCACACCCACGAATCAATGCAAAAATACAAGATGTTGCTGACACACTAACAGATGATGACAAGCAAGCTATATTAAGTATTGATTGGCATAGATATGATGATGCTGATGATAAATCTGTTCCAGAACAAAAATACAAAGACTTAATTGATTCTTTAGATAATTATGACTGAGTACACAGACAAAGTAAGACAAGTAAAGTTTAAGTTAGATGCTGAGAAATGGGGCAGAGAGTTAAACTACTATCATTTTAATAATGGTGTTAGAGAGATTTGCTACAATAATGGCCTAACTAAATTTGAAAATATAAGCACCGGGCTAAAGTGGACTACCTATCCAAAAAATTATGGGGAGTCTATTTATGATAAATTCAGAAGGTACTTAGTAGACACCAGGCTTAAAATTACTGATTAATAATCACGGCTTCTTCTGCTTCTAATAAAGGCTTGTAATCCCCAAGCAGCTTTTGGATCCTTTCTTTTATTTCTATTTCGCTGAGAGAATCAAGCGTCCCGGTACGGACTTCTTTACGTTCAACATACAAGCCAGCTGCTCTACCTCTTTGAACTTCGGCAGAAACCGCAGCCGTTAAGTTACCTTTATCTATGGCCTGATCTCTAATTCGGGCTAGTTCTCTAACGTGACGACTAAACGTAACCTCATACTTTTTGTCCAGCTCTGCCTGGAGACCCTGAATGTAACGAACAACAAGCGGATATTTCTGGGGATTGGTTAGCTCTGAAGCTCTTACAGCAGCAGAACTCTCAGCGTAACCAGCCGCAAGCGCGCATTCAGTCTGGGTTTTAGATCCGTCATTGTAGACGTACTCTTTAGCAAACTTAGCTTGCTTAACTGTTAAATGTTTTTCGTTCTTTCCTGAAATGTTTCCTGAGATTCCTTTTGGCATTCTTTTCTCCTAATAAAATCTT
>Ga0080013_1004957_pt1 | contig 12764 bp, 6 predicted proteins | sample ETNvirenome_6_85_FD_69236 | JGI IMG/M metagenome (GOLD analysis project Ga0080013, IMG submission 69236) | Marine viral communities from the Pacific Ocean - ETNP_6_85 (SPADES assembly) (version 2) | ecosystem: Environmental > Aquatic > Marine > Oceanic | place: Pacific Ocean | collected 2013-06-19 | reverse complement strand
CTTTTCTGATTACTAATGTTCTGATTGCTTTGTTTATCATACCGTACATGTTTATCTCCTAATTGTAAACTGGCTTTTGGCCATCTCTGACTTTAAAAGTCACAATATATTTTTTATCTTCTCCCTCATCCCACTCTTCAAAATACGTCATTAAGTTTCCACTCTTGTGCATTTTTTTTTGAATTGAATCAACTTGATCCATATCATTACATATAATAAATATCTTATCATTTTGACTTTTTACGTAAATTAAATTGCTTGCTTCATTATATATTGTCTCTCTTTTCATTATTGATCAAGTCTTATTTTAAAAATCATTTCAGCATTTGGATTTACTTGAATTGGTCGCGGTACTGAAGCTATAATTACAGGATCTTTTAATTGTGTTTTATAAAAAGGTTTTTCATCATCATAAATCATTTCTGCCATATTATTATGATAAAGAGCTATTTGTGTAAAATATGGTTTCCAACTGCTAGCAGTAAGATTATTATTTAAAAAAGGAGATTCAGAATGTAAGTTTGATCCATGCAAGGATTTTTGTCTTGCTGTTGTATTAAATGTATAATTAAATTCCCCTCTCGCGATTCTGACTAGATATTCATGAGTATAAGTTGTTTGTGTCGATTTAAACGTCATTTTATATTTATCGCCCATGTCTTCATAGTTGATGCTTGAAGAATACGAGCCTGTGTCAGTAATCGTTGCGATTCCTTGCTCATAAAATATATTTCCTACATAGTTAGTAGATGATGATGGGCTTGCAACACTTTGAGAAACAGAATTTCCCACTGGATATAGATTGCCGTAACCATCATCTTTGATTGTGATTGTTTTAGCTGTTGAATTATCAACTAATTCAAAGCTTTTTCTTTTTATTGATTCTCCGAAATATTTCTGAGGAATTGAAAATATTGAGCCTGAAATGTGGAATTTTTCTAAGAATTGTTTATTTATGGGATTGTGATCTACTGCGCATGATTCGTTACCTTGAAATTTAAAAGCCTCTCCTGATTTCTCTCTTACAGCAGAACTGCTTCCATAAAATAAAACGTGTAAAGAATCCCAATAGCTGCCTGTTATATTTACTGTAGGATAATTTGAGTCGTCTTTCGCACCAGATATAAATTGTACTGAAAAAACGCCATTTGATCCTGAATCTAGGCTTTGATTTTTGTGAAGAACATTCTCCGTTAGTGAAATGTCACTCTTATTGATTGACTTAAATACGAACGGCATATCATAGCATTAATAAGTTAGCTTTACTTTTATTGTAGCTTCTGATCCAAAATTCTTCTTTATAGGCGTGCTTAATTTTCCTGTTGCAACTATCTGACCTATATTGTTGACCAAGCCAATTCCAGTAATAAATACATTTGGATCACTCCACATTGCTTCGTGACGTATTGGATTGTTTGATCCGCTTGTAAACGTTTTATTTGTGCTAAAATTAGCTTGCGGTGCCTTAACTCTACAAAAGTAGCTTACAGAAACTTGATCTTCTTCTGATCTGAATTTAAGTTTTCCGCCATGATTTCTTAAACAATTTACAAATCTTAATGCGTTGTGCGCGTTGAAATTAGAAGTTAAATTAGGATGAAGGCCTTTTGACATAGATACTGCAAGTGATGCTGTGGTTACTTGATTTGCTGCGAATGGATCTTGAAAAAAGTTTGTCTTGTACTGACCTACTTCAGCTTCTCGAGGTCCTGGAATAGAAGCAGATAATTCTGCTGCACTGAATACCATAACTCCAAAATTTGGCCAAAACCATCCATACGTCGTTTGATCTGCAGCATTCTGAACTGAACCATCTGAGCCACTAACAATGTTATATCTCGGCCCTGCAGGAGTCACTACTTGAGTTCTAGTCGCGCTGTCATCTGTCAAATGAAGTATTTGTGATCCTGAAGTTGAGCTTGGGCTGCCAAGATTTAAGGGAACGCTTTGAGATCCGCTTAATTGAATAGTCCAATTTTTCTTATTTATTCTATCTTTGAATCTTTCTCTTTTTCCTAATAAAATGTATATGTCGTGATCTCTTATCGTTCGTTTTCTGTTTGATGGAAAAAATTTGTCGCCTGCTGAAATTTTAAATCCACCTGTTACTTCATTTTCTGGTAATAATAATTGTGCCCATTGTTTATAAATTGTTTCAGTTTCTCCAACAGTTCCTGTTTCAACAAGAGAACCAGATCCATCTACGTGGCCGTATGCTACTGAAAAGATAGTTTTTGCGCTTGAAGAAAGTGGATGCTGATCTGAAATATTGAAATAATAGTCTTCATTCACATTCGCCAGACTTGAAGTATAAACGCCTGTATTCGTTAATTCTCCGCCACCACCTGCAAAATATCCTGCTGTGACTTTAACAGTATCTGTTATTTTATCTATTCCCTCAGTAGGATCTACTACTAGCAGTGTATTTGTCGGCGCTACTGCAGCTGCTGATTGTGCTCCAGCCTCTTGTGTCGCGCCGCCTTGCGTCGTTCCATTTACTCCGCCGCCTCCTTGAAATTTTCTTCTTGCTCTTTGTGGGCGATATCTAGCCATGATTGTCTCCTAATTTTTTAAACTTTCTTATTATCATAATTAAATTACTGAACTGTGCTTTCTTGTAAATTTGGCGGAACAGTAAAATATCTTGTTGCATTCGCGCCAGTTGTTTGCCCAATTATTGTGATTCCAACAGTTCTTTCTGTTCCATCTGAAACTGCTTGTATAGTAAATGGAGCATTTCCAGTGTACAGTTGTGCATAAGGAATTTGCAATTGATTCACAAACATTGTGTCTACTCCCGATATAGACTGAGGAGAATGACTAGTAATTTGAAGTATTGATGCTTCATAAACAATTATTGCGTATTGCTCAGTTATAGAAGGATTTCCTAGTGTTTGAACAGTAAGCGTAAAGGGCTCATCATAAATGAAAGTATACGATGAATCAAGCGCACCAGTATTAATAACAGGCAGTCTTGTTGTTCCTCTTTCGTATGAAACTAGTCTGTTTTTATATAAATATTCTGCAGATGGGAGAGCTTCTGGCTGCGGTGTTCCTTCTATAGCCTCGCCATAATACGCAGATCCGCTTGGATGATCTGGATTCCATGTTGTATAATCAACGCCATTGTCGTGCAATGAAAAATGCGTGATATTTAATCCTTGTCCTTGTGCAAGAAGCTTTCTTCCTTGCTTTGTTAAAATTGCATCAACTGTTACTGCTGACTTATCCAAATATCCCATTTTTTTGTCTCCATTAATATTATGATAAATTTGAAACTTATTAAACTACATATTTATTATCATTTATAAATATCATAAATATAAAATTTTATTTAATTTTTATGTTAATATCCGATTGTTCCGTCGACTCCTGAAGATACACCTCCTAAAATTACAATTTGTCCTTCTTCAGCTACTTGTACAGTATATGCTGATCCTGTTGAATAGTCTATCCATGCGCTAGAATGCAAATATTGGCCGCCAACATTTTGACATCCTTTAATGAAATTTTGTCTAGCTCCGTCTTCACTAAATTTTTTCCAATGATTTGAAGGATAAACAAATTGTCCAGTTTCAGAACTTGTAGCATAGAAAGAAGTTTTTCCAACAGGTCTTCCGTCTTGAGGGCCGTCATCGTCTCCAGCATGCTTTATAAAAGATTTATAAATAAATCCTTTCCCTTTATCTCTAATTTCTCTTCTTAGAAAAAACTTGTCATTTTGAAAATCTGTCTCCCAAGAATGGATATTTGGGTGAACTTGAGAGCTTGAAATAATTTCTGTATCTCCGATGCTTTTAAATACATATCTTTCTTCATAATATCCAACATTTTGCCATCTATCTATTTCTGCATTTGGGCTTCTAGATGAAGTCCTAAAAGCCATATTGACAAAATGCGTTGAATCTGAGCCTGTCCCCCAATTTGCAGCAACATTTGTAAATGACTGCATCGATTGCGAGCTGATATAAGCAATTTTGCCTTCTTGTACATCTAGAATATTAGATTCTACTGTTGTATTTTTGACAAAGTCGTAATTTCCGTCTAATGTTTTTTCGTAAAAAGAATCTTGCTTGGCAGAATCCTCTACGCTAATTCTTGTTGCGATTGGAAATGGACTTAATCCAAAACTCATTGAAATTTCAAAATCATCAGTAAATCCGAAGCTAGCATTTTTCGATAAAATTAAATCGTAATTTTGTAATATTTGTTTTTTTACATCTATTTCTGCTTCTTTTGATTTCAAAAAACTAGAACTTATTTCTTCTATAAAAGTATTTATTTCACCATTTTTTTGTGATAAAAATGAATAATTATTTTTTATATCATCAGAAATATTTATTTCACCATTTTTTTGTGATAAAAATGAATAATTATTTTTTATATCATCAGAAATATTTATTTCAGTTGCAATTGGAAATGGACTTAATCCAAAACTCATTGAAATTTCAAAATCATCAGCAAATCCAATATTAGCATTTTTTGATAAAATTAAATCGTAATTTTGTAATATTTGATTACTTAAATCTATCTCAGCATCTTTTGATTTCAAAAAGCTATATCTTATTTCTTCTATAACAGAGTTTATTTCGCCGTTTTTCGAAAAATCAAAAATGCCTTTTTCTCTTATATTATCATCAATTAATATTTCAGTTGATATGGGAAGAGGACTCAGTCCAAGACTCATTGAAATTTCAACGTTATCTGTAAATGAAAGCATTCCAGTTTTTTGAGATGAAAAGCTTCCAAAAGCAGGTTCAGGAAAAGCTATGTTTACTTTTACTTGATCATCAAAAGTGCTTTTTTCAAAATTAAAATAATCTGGGGGAGCTATTTCGCTGTCTAAATTTCCAATGTCTTTGCCGTGTTGTATCGTGACTTCTTTATTTTTTATTTTATCTCTTTCTAAAAGATTTGGCTCAAACATTAATCCTATATTTTGTACATTTGTTCTCGCAGGAAGTATTGACTGTAGCGCATTAACAGCAGATTCGTTAAAAGCGTTTATGTTTGCTCTAATCCATTTATTTATGTCTAGAGAAATATCAAAATGATTAAACAAATCATCACTAAAACTTTGTAATTCAGAATAATTTCTTTCGTATAGATCTTGTGGATCTGCAAAATATTGTGTTATATCAAAGTCTGATATTTGATCTATGATAAATTCATTTAATATATTTTGAGGTGACCTGACTATTTGTATTTTAGTGCTTGTTTGTCTCTTAATTTCTTCTTGCTTTCTGTGAAGCGGTATTTCGCTGCTAACATTATAACTCAAATTATTTTCAATTTCTATTTCTGGATCAATAATAATTTTATTATCATTTACTTGGTCATTTCCGCCGATTCTCGGAGAAAATTTGTATACTCTGATTATATTTTTATCATATAAACTCTTTCCTGTTCCTAATAACGATGTGTTTAAGTCAATAGAATAATCTTTAACATTTTTAGCATTTGAATCAACAACCTTAGGGCTTGACGCATCAGCTGCCCAGTTTTCGTTTAACTTGAAATGATAGTATGTATCATAAATTGAAGAAGTAATAGAATTTCCTGTCGTGCTTCTCTTGTTTAGTATATGTTGTTTAAATTTAGAAACTTGTAATGGAGTATTCCAAACTCTAAATTCTGACATTGAACCTGTATACGTTAATCCCACGTATAAATTTGCGCTAGCAGTAGCATTTAAGCTTCCTGTTCCTGCAAAATTTTCATTTGCATTGTAATTTGCGTCTCTAGATAATCCTCCGCTTACACTCATTGAAACAGCAGAATATGTAGTTATCCTGTCATCTTCTTGTAATGCTGCGTGTAATCTATAGTCTTGCGCGTATGACCCGCTTACACTTCCTGTCATTCTTTGTAGCATGACGTTCCATAATAAACTACCGTGTTGTAATCCTATAAAATCTGTAGACATTGATACTGCATTCGAAGCAATTGCAGATGATCCCGTTCTAGAATTATTTAATCTGAATTCTAGTTTTCCATATCTTGCATCGCTTGAAGAAGTAATTAATCTAAGATCCCATAAATGTTCTGCGCCACTTCCGCTATTCTTTAATATAGTTTTTGCTGGATAATTTGGATCTGACTCTCTGTCAGGCTTGAGAACAAATTCTATTGTGTCAGGAAATAGTGCTTTATTTGCGCCCCAAGAAAATTTTAAAACTCTGTCTGTATCTGAATTGAATCTATAAAGATACATTTGTTCTTGAAATGATGCAAAAGATATATTATCACTTAAATTTGATATTCCTTCATTTAATGTTGATATATCATTTGTTAGTATAGCAGGATTATGTTCTTGTGTTGAACCGCCAAACTCTTGTAATTTAATAGCATCGCCGGGATATCCATAAATATTCAATAATGCCTTAACAGCAGAATCTGTTCCTTTTGATTTGTATATGTATATTAAATTATTTATTATTTTTCGCCAAGTATTCTCTGCTATTTTTTTATCTGTTTGTTCATTGAGAGTATCTTGCGAAACAGAACCATAATAAGAAGCTAAACTAGCACTTACTGGATCTATTAATTCCCATCCAAGATTTTTTGCCAACATTGGCATCAAATTTGTTGGAACAGCGTCTACTTCTCTATAATTTCTGTTATAAAATTTTAAATAATTATCAATATGATTCTTAACAACATCATATTGTTCTCCCAGCATATTTATAAATTTTTCTATATCGTCTGATTCAATATCTGTTTGAATAAATTTCGGAATATTTTTAAACAATGAATGAATATTATTTTCATCATAATCTGTCGCTTTTGAATGAATATCTCCGTACCAGTTTTTCCATTCAGAAGAACCTGTCGCATATACATAAGAAAATACTGGTGCGTTTAATGGATTTTCAGTTGTTATTTTTATATCTGTAAAATAAGATGAAGTTACGGGTTTCGCGTTGTCTCCAATATGACGCCAATATAATCTGAAAAGTTCTCCAGAAGACATTAAAGATCCCGTAAAAACGTCTCCCGAGCCAGTTAGCGTTGTTCCAAGATTAGCATAATATTCATCATGTGCAATCATAGGATACGCGAAAGCGCTAGAAGATAATGAAGCAGAAGTTATTTGTATTGAACTAGTTAATAGTTGATAGTTACTTGCGGGAGGATCCTCGCTGAGTCCTTGCAACCAATCATATTCAGTATGAGCAGGATGCAAATCACTTGACGTGCTTCCGTCGGGAAGAGTAGTATAACGAGTTCTTGTTGGCCTCCAAAATGATTGAGAAGCTGCGAATATAAATCTCTGATAAGAACTGGCAGTAATATCGCCTGCTAAAATACTTTGTGTCTGCAATGCTTGCAATGGTATTTTTGGAAGACTCATCGCCCCATCGTGGTCTGCATCTGATGACTGACTGTAATTATAATTTTGCCAGAAAAATCCTTCTACATTTGTATTATCATTATCAGTTGAATCAGCGTCTTGATAAGATCCCGTCATAGCAGAATCTGCACGCAATATGAATGATAAATATAAAGAGCCGCTATAATTAAAAAACGGTGCTTGCTCTGCCCTGTATTTTCCTAATGTTATTCCTATTTTTTTACCGTGTTCCCCCGGGGGTTCCGATCCACCAGGATTCACTTCAGAAGCATTAGTTGATTGCAATTGATAAACAGCGTCAAATCCATCATGATTTCTAATCAAATTAGAAGACGACAGTGGTTGAGCGCTAGCTAGATTTTTTCCTAATCCTGGCGCAGATCCAGTAGTGTCGCTTTGATTATCATAATACAGATATCTTTCGTAAGGTGTAAAATTATCTCTAATATTTTGTATTTTATTAAATAAAGTTTTTCTTCTTTGTATTGAAGATGTTTCATTATTACTAAGCGATTGAGAGATGCCTGTTAGGCTATCTTCTATTTGTTTTACTTTTGTTTGAAAATTCTCTATCTTAGAAACAACAGATCCAAAAAATGTATGATTAGAAAAATTTGAATAATCTATATTTAAATTTTGATAACTAGATGTTAATATCAGTTGAAGTATTCCAGAATCTGCGACTGATGCAGTCATCGATGCTAAATTTTCATAATTTTCATCTGAATAATCACCATAAACAACTGAAGTCTCTGGTAGCAGCGGTGCAAATGATTCATCTGGAGGCGGCTCTACATCTGAAACATAAAGAATTGTTTCAGTTTGTGTTGTAAAAACTTCTTTTGATATTTTTAAATTTTCTAATTCTAATATGTCTGGAGGAATTGGATTATTTAATCTTAATATTAGTGTTGTTTTCCCTGGTTCTGTTACTTTGTCCCATTTCCAATTAATAATTGGAATGCTTCTTCCTCTAGTTAGAGTTAAAACCCAGTCGAATGAGTAGGCGTCATCTTCTCCTAAAGAATTTTCAATTTCTGATTCTGTTCCATCAGCAATAAATTCACCGTCTTCGTCTACGTCGTCATCAAATGTTCCCCATATGCCTCCATCAGTTTTTCTAAGAAAAATACGTACTTCTTTTCTTGAAGGCGATATATCTTTAACAAAAAATATGTCAGGAGATATTTCTGAAGAACCATCGTCGAAATTTACTGTTGCTTCTAAATCTCTTAAAAAATCAAATTGAAGTGTATAATTTCCTCTAGCAACTTGACTTCTATTAAGCGCTTCATTCGGTTTTGTATAAAAATTAGTTCCGTCTAAAAATAATTCTATTTCTGGAACAACACCTGCTGGAGGTCTTAAATATGTTCCTTTTTCTAATCCTTTGATTTCCCAACATTTCAATTCAGCAATATAAGTACTGCTCTCTATTAGCGTCCATTCAGGAATTTCTCCAGTTAAAATATATACCCAATACTCTTCAGTTCCTTGATGTGGAACCTCTGCAGTTATTTCTCCATACACGTTTGGGTCATATGTATCGCCTCCTTCAGTGACTTCTGTATAATTATCAATGCAATATTGATCAGCACTAGTTGTATCTGGATGTATTAAGTTGTTGTCATGCAAAGGCTCAACGATTGTAGCTAACCAAGTATCACCGGCATCAGTGTCGTAATCAAATGTTGAATTAATCGGGTATATTGTTTCGTCTACAGCTTCACTAACAACATTTGATTGAAATGAATTAATAAAAAATCCATCATCTCTGTAGACAGACATTTTGATATAATCACCTAATGTTGGATCGAATGCGATTAGTGTTGATGTTCCTGAGTCGTATTCAGAATCAGGAGCTTCTGGATTGTTTACAATCAGATCAAGTATTTCGTCGCTAAAGTTATATTCTTTTGTTGGCATTTTTTCTAATATCTCTTGTAGTTCATTTTGTTATATATAAATATTTGCATAATAGTTTTTAATCTAATCAAAATGCTTTATTCAAATTTTCTGTTGTGGGCTTATTAATAGCAGAATCTCTTATCATAGGTAAACCGCTGCCTGGTTTTGAAATTCCATAATCGCCTAATAATATTCCTGCAATTGCATTTCCACTAGTATCTAAAATTGCACCACTTTCAACATTCGCCATATTAAGTTCAATGATACAGTTGTCTCTTAAATCTCTATTGGCGTTTTCAGAAATATATAATGTTCCAATACAACTATTTTTATTAAAATAGTTCGGAGAGTCAGAATTCCAATTTCCCCAATATCCTTCATCATTACTATCTGGATCATAAATATCAGTATAAGGATACCATGCATCTTCAAGCGATGCTATATAGCTTCTGCATGTTATAGTTTCTATTGTTGTCCAAGAAACCGTACTATCAGTGCAAACCCAGCCGTATACAGTGCTCCAACGCCAATTATTCCCAGAAAGTTCTAATGATTCAGTATATTCTAAAGCATCATCAAAACCCCTGGCTATACAATAATTATTTGCTGTTGTTTCAAGGTACGAGTCATGCCACCCATACTGAGTATGCGCGAACTTAGAAGTTTCAACGCAATAAGGCGGGTAGGTTGTGAGTCCAATATCACTTCCGATTATATCTGAAAATACTTCTGTTGTCCATGGGCCGGGAAGCATTAAAAGTTCGCGCATATCATATGGCGCATTGAATACTCTTGTTTGCGCAATATCAACTTTTCCAACAAAATCTCCTAATTCATCGTTGCGATAAGCATTTAAAAGTTTATTATAATCTGTCTGATCTGTTTCACTTGTTCCAAAATCACCACCATTTATTGCTGCTTCAATTGATTTGAAATAATTACTTTCAGAACTAATTCCACTTATTATTGGAGTTGATGACATTTTCCAAGGCAATGTTGTGAAATCACTGCCGCCTATTTGACCAAAATCTTCTAAAAATGACATTCCAGGAGTTATATTTAATTTGATCTTTACATATTTCCATCTCATAGGTTGTATGTAATGTTCATCGGGATCATTTCTATGCCCTTTCATATATGCAAAAACAAATGCATGTATTGTTTTTACGCCGCCAAAAAAATATCGATATTTTAGTTTTCCTAAATTCACATTGCTCGTAGAGTGATTTGCACCGAATACTTCTTGCCACTTAAGAAATTTATTTGGATCTCTGAAATCAGACATCGCGTTATTAAAAATATTTTCATCTTCATTATCGCTATTTTCCCAACTATAAACAGCAAATTTAAATCCAACTGGAGGATGATCAGAAGTTGTTGCAGTATCAAGCATTCCTTCGTCATTAATTCGATTATACGAACCGTAATCATGAATATAATCAATTGAATTATGATATTCTGATAAATCAAATGATAATTCTATTTCAAGTGGAGTCGAGAGCTGTTCATACGCAAACTCTCCAAAATCATAATATGATTGAGGCGGATATACATCATCTTCGCCTACGCCTTCAATTATTGGCTTTAGATCAGAAATTGGTCTAAAATCGTCGAAGATGGTCCATTTGTCCGGCTGGGCTGGATACACTCTAGGCGCTAAATCAACACCAAAACTTATATAATCAACGTAATTTTCAGGATTTAGATTTGAATAACCGTGAAATAAAAAAGAATCAGGCTCGTCTTCCCAAGGCATCTCTATCTCATGTGCAATTAAATCTTTTGACCAATTATTCTGTTGCAAAGTTCCAGTTTCTTGTTCTAGCGGGTATGGGTCATAATCTGTGTATGTATTTTGCAGCTCATTCACCATATTTCTATCTACTCCTCCCGGTCCAGAAAGTACAAATCGTGCTGCATCTAAATTCCACACAGTTGCGCGTTCATTATCTGTAAAATCAAGAGAATGTCCTGTATCACCGCGGCCTCTATCATCTTGATGCTCAGTTACCATCGTATATCTGCCTATTGCTTCTACTCGTGTACCATTTCCTGCGGTTGTTATATCTATGCCCATGCTTCTGGGATATACATCATTAGATTTCCAATATCCGCCGAAATTATCATCTGCGTGTCCTTCCCAATTATTGCCGTATTCAATTATTAATTTATCAACTGTATTATCATCAATTAATCTTTTAAATTCTGATTTGTTTATATCAAATTTATAATAATTTCTATCTCGTTCATCTCTTCCAAGACTACCGCTATCATCGCCACCCGTGCTAATGACGACAATAAATTTTGAATCTTCTCCTTCATTCACGCCTAAAATTTGATCTGTCCACTTTTGCATGTCTTCTTCTGATAGCATATTATACGATGGCATAATTTTATTATTTGCTCCTGATTTCCATGCAGCGCTATCAATGTTTGGCAGAGTAGTGCCTGAGCCCTGAAACCAAGAAAATGTAGTGTTAAACGGAAAATCAAATATTCCAACATGTCCAGGAAAATCTTCGAATTGTCTGTTCCAATGAAAATAATCATCACCTAAGTCATCTTCATCTTCTGATCCAATATAGAAGAATGGTTCTCCATCTTCATTAATGTCTGAACCGGTTGACCAATTCCATATTCGATTATCGGCGCCTATGAACGTATCTTCATCATTTGAAAAACAACAATCTCTGAGTGCATTTCCGACATCTGAAGCATTAACTGCATCCTCGACACATTGCCCTGCTAGAGTTTCAGAATCAAATAAGTAAACAGATATATAATTGGCATAGTCTGCATCATGCGCAAGATTTAGAAGAATTGATTGTATCTCTAGCCCTAATCCTTGCCATGACCAATAATGTCCTGGATGAGCTGTCTTTAAAGGATTGTCAATAATCACATCATGAACTTCTTCATCTTTTTCGTAGACGCTAGTATACAAGCTGGCGCCTATATCAACAATTCCCGGATTATATTCCTCTGTCAAGCATTGCGCGTATGACACTGTTTCGCCCATATCATAGACTTCTTGTAATATTTCGTAATCGTAATTTAAGTGTGCCATTTTAGTATGCCTTTATTTTGTTATTTTTTCCAATAGTTGGCTTTCTTGCATTTCCTTTTCTTCCTACAATCCTATTATAACTCTGCATTTTTATACTTTTAGTTTTTGAATCAAAGCTATAGTCTCCTATCAACATTCCTACATTTTGTCCTCCGCTATTGTCTTCAAGTGCTTCTTGCGTAACCTCTGAAAAATTTAAATCAACTATACAATTTAATGATTCATCATCAATTTCTGCTTGAGTTATCGGTGCGACTGTATCATCGCTATTCCATGTTTCTTTTGCGCCAAACGGTATTTTTTCAACACCCGCGCCATCAGTTTGTAATCCGAGTAATTCGCTAAAAGCTCCTCCTGCGCTTAATTTTGGAAGTGCTGGATAATAATAAGTATGCCCATATTCATTTGCTCCAATCCATTCTTGCGAAGAAGATT
>Ga0080013_1004956_pt1 | contig 12765 bp, 20 predicted proteins | sample ETNvirenome_6_85_FD_69236 | JGI IMG/M metagenome (GOLD analysis project Ga0080013, IMG submission 69236) | Marine viral communities from the Pacific Ocean - ETNP_6_85 (SPADES assembly) (version 2) | ecosystem: Environmental > Aquatic > Marine > Oceanic | place: Pacific Ocean | collected 2013-06-19 | reverse complement strand
GATTGTGTAATAAGAGTATTTGCTCTATTAAAATCATCAATTACAATAAAACCAAGTCCTTCAGTTGGAAATATATCAGGTGGAAGATATACAGTTTTACCTTTTTTAGATGTAGTATCAATTCCTCCCATCATATCACCTGTTTCAGAAAATTGTGCTACAGGAATTACACAGCTTTTACCGCCTAATGATTCTGCAACTTGTTGTGGCAAAGATGTTTTACATAATCCTGGAGTTCCCATTATTACTACTGGAAATGGCATCTTTTCTAACAAATTCCAATACTCACTAACACTAATAGTCTTTAGTAGTTGCTCTTTTTCCTTCTCTGTTTCCATATTGTTCTCCTATAAAATAAAAATAAAATTAACCTTTTGATATTACAGTATATTTACTGTCTTTAACTGTATTAGTTACTGTTATTTCTGGTATTTCTGGTTTTCCACCACAAAAAGGACAAAATGTAAACTCCTTTTTAATTTTTTCATTACAACAAATAATGGAATCACTTATATAATACCTTTTTACCATTTCAAGAACTGTATCATGATTTGCAACAGAAAGAGATAAATATTTAAATCTTTGTTTTTCTGGTATATGTTCTGGTATTACACAGGATAAAACATTCGTTTTAACTTCATCATTATCTACAAATTTAAATTCTGAAGCTATTGTTGGTCTATAATGGTAGTTATAAGCGTATGTTGGTAATTGTTGGTTTTTGTTATAAAGGTTTGTTTCTTGTATACCACACCTTATAGTATACTCTTTATTTTCAATCTCACCACTTACTGTAATAATTTGTTCATTTTTACTTTTATACTTTGGTGTATAACCCATTGATGTATTATTGATTTCTTTATTAAGATCATTTTGTACTCTATTAACATATGAAATAACACCATAATGGTAAATATGTGCCAAAGATACAAATTCTTGGTAATATTCAGTATCAGAGTTGTATATTTTAAGCTTAAAATTAGAAGGATGAATACTCCTCCAAAGTGCGTTATGAGGCTTCTTTTCCTTGTTGTATACTAATTCAAAAGTATTACTGCTTTTAGTTACACCTTTAATACTACCTAATTTGTTTATTAAAATTTCAAAATTCTGAAACCTGTCTATAATATCTTTGGCAGTTTTATTAAATACCCTTTTACCAATAGTTCTATCAGTTTCTACATAAGGTTGCCATCTTTCCGAATACCACGGGTAACAATCAAGATGTTTTTTGTTCTTATGTTCTATTATTTGTTTTACAATACCAAATTTAGTTTTACTCATGTTATCTCCTATATTAGTTGTTTAGTAGACCTCGTAGTTTTTTGATTTAGTTCTTCTATCGTTATCTTCACATAACGGATAAAGTTTTTCACCTTTAACTTCAAAATACCAACTTTTACTTGAACGTGGTTTTGGTAAATCCAACAAAGGACATACACCATCTTTAAAAGCTATCTTATAATCTAAAATTTTACATTTTGTATTGCATTTCTTAGTCATATCAACTCCTTAACCTAAATAAGAAAATTTAATAATTAGAATAAAAATAACAGCCACAACAATAACTTCAATAAATGATGGTGGTGTTATATTAAATATGTGTCTTACAGTCTTTTCATCTTCAATCTTCTTAAAACTAATATACTTAAAATAAAGAATAATCAACAAAGAACCCATACTACCGAATAACAACCATAAATTAAACATCTTATCTCCTTATAAAATTAAAAAATTCTTACTGGTAGTCTGCAAACCACACCTTCCAATGCAGTTCATCCAGCTTATCTCCCCTATAAGTTGGATGCTGAATAAACAGACTACCAGTAAGTAAACAACTAATAACAATTTCTATTTTCAAGAAACTTAATAAATTCTTTTTTACTTCCAACTTCCTTTTCCCATTGCTTTACTATTAGTGATTTATACCCTTTAGCTTCAACTGTGTTATACAAATTAGCAAGTTGATTCTTGTTAGTTATATCTTTTAATATATAACTAAACATTTCTTTAGCATTTTTCTTAATTTCATCAGTCATTATTATTACCTCTATAATATAATAAGGTTATCTGGAATTTTTTTATCATCAATAATACTGCAACTGGTAATATCCCAACCATGCTTATTAACAATTCTAATAAAAGCCTCAGCAAGTCTACTATTATCATAATAAGTAAAGTTAGCATTACCATCTTTATAAACAGTTTTAACAAACGTGTATTTTTTCATTAATACACCTCGTAACTTCTTCTTTTTCTACCACCACCATTACGTCTACTACCACTGTTAGTCAACTCTTCTGGATTAATACCGAGAGTATAACAGTATTGCTTTTTGTACTGTTCCTGTTCTTTATAACTGAAGTTCTCTCGTCTACAAGTTGGCAGTAAATGTGTCTTACCGTAGAACATTCTAAAAGAGTAACCTTTTCTTCTTTCCTGTTTCCACCATCTATAAGAACACCATTGACTAACATCTTTGTGATTACAACCAAAGCACTTTCTTCTTCCCTTACCCATACCCTCATGCTGAATATTCAAAGTAACCATATAACACCTACCTTTCTTTTGCGAAGTTGCCAGTTATTCAATGTAACAACTTCATCTGTCAAAATAATATCAATTCTATGCCTTATATATACGCAAATGTCAAGCCAAAACCATATAAATGTCAATAATTTTTTAAATCCTTACTATATATAGACTTATGACAAGTAAAAATTATACGAAAATTATTCGCTATGTCAAAATGGCAGTAAATAACGAAAATTATTCGAAATATGCCAAAATGACACGAAAATTATGCGATATATGCCAAAATGACTCATATTTCAGCTATTTATAGCGTATAGTTGAAATACATCTTGACAAATTATCATTTTATAGTATAATAACCGAATGAAAAAGCAAAAATTCACATATTTAAATTGCAACAAACATAGGGAAAAGTTCCCTGGTATGTGTAAATTCAGTAATAATTCCGATAAAGTTGTCTATTGTACTGCCTCATCTTCGTGTGGTTTACCTAAAAAACGTTAAAATGGCATTAGTACAAATTCAGGTTCTACTGGAAAAAGGAACCAAACAATAAAATATACCCCCAAGTTGCGCGATAATTCTGGTTAAACAGAATAAAACCCCCTCCATCTGCGCAATCTGGGGGTTAGCCTACCCTTTTATGTCTCATTATACCCTATTTACGTTTAATGTCTGAAAACAGCTAGTTAGCCTAACCTTTTTGGCACCCAGTAGCATATTACTTACCGCTATTCACCGCATATTTACCTTCAATTATCAACTTATTCACTGCATAATACTTCATATTCATATAAACATACCTCTAAGTTCCCATTCTACCAGCACTTATATTAAATAAGTCTGAAAAAATACTGCGAAAATTTTTTTAAGTTGCTATATTTCCTTGTTTCCATAGCCATATACATAGTTATATTGGGCAATTTAGCATATTTCATGTGTGAATTGGGTCATATTTCAGGGTGCAACTAGTGTAATCCAAGTAAAAAAGTCTGAAAATACAATCCAACTAGTGTAATCCAAGTAAAAAAGTCTGAAAATACAATCCAAATTAAAAGAGGTGTACATCCCTCCCTGGGAGAGGTGTCCTGTAATTTTCTGTTTAAAGCCTAGAGGGTCATGGGGAGGTTAAAGTAATTACAGACCACCTCTCCCACAGGGGTCATGGAGAGGTGGCGTGTCAAAATAACTGCTTTATTGTTTTGAAAATAATACATTAAAATAAAAAAATTTTTATTGACATACTTATAGAATAGTATAAAATATACGTAGTTATTGAGTATCAAAAGTTTTTGGTTTTACCAGAAAGATACCATTAACAAAACTTAGCTTCTCAAGAGCAGACAAAACCGTAGGCATAACTACAAAGAAGTCTTATGCGATATAGGATAGAAGACTATTAAGGAATAGTCGTTTATATCTTACCTATATTAAAAATAGTGGCCGTCTCATTCATAGCCTTATTTTTAGTATCCTTTAATCTTTATTAAGGAGAGAAAGCTATGAGTAAATTTTTGGAAACGTATAAACTTTTAAAATCCGCTTGCTTAAGTGGTAAGCAAATCGAATTTGTTTATCATGATAGCAAAAGAATTGGCAGTATCCAAGCAGTACTTAACTATAGAAGAAAAGATTCTTCTTATAGTTATATAGTAGAAATATCAAACCCTACTTGGAAAGAGGATTATAAGTTTTTTACCTTGTCGAAAATTGACAAGATTAAAATCTTAAATTCTCAATCTGAGACTTCTGGAAAGCTAAAACCAGAAGTCAAACGTTATAGAAGCCCTAACATACTATGTTACATGTTAGGTAGTGATAATGGTCTGTTCAGTAGGACAGGCAATATCCAAAGGTAACAAACTATAAATTTTATAAGGCTATGAATGAGACGGCTATTTCAATACGACTATTTATAGCCTTGTTTAATTTTCTAACCCTTTAATCTAGGGAGAGGGAGAGTTATGAATAACAGAAAAGGAAATCTACATAAAAGTTTAAATCGTAAATTATTGAATGAGTCTAATTATAATAGACTCATGTACAATAAGGAATACGAAATTGAATTTCGTATTCAAAGAGATTCCTATTCCTTGAGTCCTGAAGAATCTCAAAAGATTAGAGAAGAAAATATATTAAGAAAAAATTCTTCTCTAAAAAAGTTACTAGGATAGGATAGTATAAAATAAAATATTACAAGGCTATAAATAGTCGTATTGAATTTATTATTCTAAGAGTATAGAGAGGGAGAGAGGGAGATAAGAAAAATGATAAAAAATATAGTAGAATTTATTCTAAGTACTGTACTTAGTTTATTATTATACGGAAGTGTAATAGTAGTTATTGTGGCAGTGTTTTTTTTCTTTGCCACATTGTAAAAATATTGGTTTTTAGCGTACTAGGTAAATTTACCTAGTACGCTATTTTTTTTATGCAAAAATTTTCCATCCGGAAACACTTGACAATTTTGACAACTTGTCAAAATATAGCAAGATTCTATGACAAATTGTCAAGATGACAAAATGTCAAAATAAATAAATTCTATGACAACTTGTCCAGGATTCTATGACAACTTGTCAAACTGTCATTTTGGCAGGCTGTCATTTTGGCAGGTTATTTTACTATACTGCTACCTGGTTATCTTGCTGTCAGATATTTTGGAAGCTGTCAGATATTTTGGAAGCTGTCAGATATTTTGGAAGCTGTCAGATATTTTGGAAGCTGTAAGATATTTTGTACGCTGTAAGATATTTTGTACGCTGTAAGATATTTTGTACGCTGTAAGATATTTTGGAAGCTGTAAGATATTTTATATCAAGTTAACATTGCGGATTTTCTATTACTTTGGCATGCCATCTGCTATAATAAAATAGCATGCCAAAAATAATTTTTACATAAAAAAAGAGGACTATTTCTAGTCCTCTGATTTTAGTTTTACTGTAAAGATTAAAGTATTTCTACATTTTCCACAATTACTCCACAATCTCTGCATTGAAGAGTTTCCAAAGGTACAGAAGAGACAAAATTCTGCTTTGGGAAATTAAATTCCTTCTTGTCATAATCACTATAAGACAGTAAAGCGTTATGATTATTACAAGAAGGACAATCAATCTCTCCTCCTTTGTGTGATTTAATTTGTTTCACATGAATCCTCATAACTTATCCCCTTGATAAAGATTAAAATTATTAATAATCACTATGATTATTATGTTAATATAGTAGCATAATTATATAACAATGTCAAGTATAAAAATAATTTTTATTTTATTTATTTTATCCTGGAGTTTGGTATATCAATTGCATACGGCCAGAGTTGTTTGACAACTTTGGTATGTTAGCAGTCTGGAGTATCAAGTTAGTATTGCGGATTTGCTTGACGGTAAGATATTTTGGAAGCTGTAAGATATTTTGGAAGCTGTAAGATATTTTATATCAAGTTAACATTGCGGATTTTCTATTAGTTTGGCACACTATTCGCATAGCGAATAGTGTGCCATAATAAACCTAATCCAAAAGTATCATATACTCTTTTGTAAAATGCTTAATAAACCAATCTAAACCTTTTCTAACAATATCATAATTACCTACCATTTCTGCCCCCTTTATACAATCGTAAACTGCGACTGCGTCAGGTTCTAATATACAAGATTCTCCAGAATAAGGGTTTTTAACTTCTACTGGTTTACTATCAAGTATCACGCATTCAAAAGGTAATTTTCTTTCTTTAACCATTTTTCATCTCCCTGATAAGATTAAAATTATTAATAATCACAATTGATTATTATGTTAATATAGTAACATAAAGTATCTACTTTGTCAAGTATAAAAATAATTTTTATTTTATTTATTTTATCCTGGTATGTTAGCAGTCTGGAGTATCAAGTTAGTATTGCGGATTTTCTATTAGTTTGGCACACTATTCGCTATAATAAAATAGCATGCCAAAGTAAATTAGAAATTACTTTGGCATGCTATGTGCTACTATTCTTCCTCATAGTTTTCCTTGTATGCTTCGTAACAATCATCACATAAGTATTCTACATTTTCTGGATAGATACCGTATATGTTTGGTTTTCCTGTGTAATCCTTATAGACTATCTCATTATCTTCCAGAATTTCTGAAGGAAACAAATCTTTACAATGCGGGCATTCATACCAATCTTTAGTTAAATCTTCTCTCATTTCTTCCAACTTTTCTAAATTACTATCTAGAAATTCTGATAATTCTTTAAAATCTTTACTCATAACAACCCCCTTAATAAGGTTAAAATTATTAATAATCACAATTGATTATTATGTAAGTATGGTAGCATAATTATATAAGTATGTCAAGACATTTTTCTATTTTTATTTATTTATTTTTGGCACATGGTTTGACTAGCAAATAGCGTGCCAAAGTAATAACAAATCCGCAATACTAACTTGACAGCTCTCAAGTTAATAGTGTCAATTACCTCTGGCGCCCGATTAACTTGAGATTCCCATTGTATTGTAGCATAGAATATCTGTAATGTCAACTATAAAAATAAAAAACTTTTATAGCAGATGGTGTGCCAAAGTAATTATAAACCAGGTTTGGTATGGTATTTGAATGTAGCAGATGGTGTGCCAAAGCGATAAGTAAATAAAAACTCTAGCAAGTTTTCACTTGCTAGAGTCTCAGGTAGCAATCAAGGGGATACTATTTCTAGTATCTACTACCTTTTAAGGGTGGTCAGATTCGGCCTGTACCTCTGCGTCTGCCATCCCACGTTCACAACGAGGACATAAATCCATACTGAAATACCTATCCCAAGAAACGTTTGTTTCTGAAGTGCAAATCTCGCACTTCAAACCAATTTGCTCTAAGGCATCTTCAGCCTCGAAAGCATGAAAGGTTTTCCCAAAAGTATCTACTCCGAAATACTTGTACCCGCTCTCTGGGGTATCGGGTCGAAACCATGCTTTATGGTTCCTTTTTGGACATTCACCGAATTCCTCGATGAATCTCTGCTTATGCGTGTCCATAACATTGTTCCTTGCCATTTTTGAACTTCTCATAATCTCATCTCCTTGATAAAGGTTAAAATTATTAATTAATTATGTTAGTAGTATAGCATAGAATAGTTACTTTGTCAAGTATAAAAATAATTTTTATTTTATTTATTTTATCCTGGAGTTTGGTGGGGTAGACATCATAATTGAGGGATTCCAACCCTCGCACGCATCCTCAACAGTATTTCAAGCTGTTATTTTATATAGGATTATATTACGATGAAATAGGTCGTAATTACCTATATGAGAACACGTTCAGCAAGTATTATGTGCCTTACCCACCAAAAATAAGATTAAAATTATTAATTAATTATGTTAGTAGTATATCATAGAATAGTTACTTTGTCAAGTATAAAAATAAAAAACTTTAAATAAAAAACTCTAGCAAGTTTTCACTTGCTAGAGTCTCAGGTAGCAATCAAGGGAATACTATTTCTAGTATCTACTACCTTATTTTATTAATAATAGCTATATCTCCTGCAATATAACTATCAGTTTCCTTAATACCCATATTTCTTTTTAACCAAGTATGCCAAAAGCCAGTCGCTTTATAATTTTTATAAAAAGGGTATTTCAGTTTACTGCATTCGTCTGCATAAATATCGAAACTACGATTTGAAATACATTTATCATATCCTCTTAGCATTTCAATCATATCACAATTAAGATACTTATATAAAGCCTTAAAATCAGGTTTCTTTTCTACTTTGTTTCTTTCTTCTATACCATTTGTCCTAACAATAATTAATTCATACATTTTTCATCTCCTTGATAAAGATTAAAATTAATAACCACAATTGATTATAAAACCAGTATATCATAGAATAGTTACTTTGTCAAGTATAAAAATAAATTAATCCTCTTTAAACTTTCCTTTTAAGATATATTCAGATAATGTCGGAAAGCGTATACTGTTTATTTTAAGTTTATACTGTAATTCACATAAGGACATAAAGTCCCTCTCTTTATTTGACTTCGCACAATTCCATAGATTGTAAATTTCTTTGGCTTCGCTACTATTCGCCAGAAGATTTACAAAATTATTTCTGGTTTCTTTATTGAACATTTTTCATCTCCTTGATAAAGATTAAAATTAATAACCACAATTGATTATTATAAAACCAGTATATCATAGAATAGTTACTTTGTCAAGTATAAAAATAATTTTTATTTTATTTATTTTATCCTGGAGTTTGGTACAAAATTTGCATAGAATTAAGTTGGTACTACTAGTTGAGACCCGGTCTCAATTGTATCTGTCAGATATTTTGAAAGCTGTAAGATATTTTGAAAGCTGTAAGATATTTTGTCAAGCTAACATTGCGGATTTTCTATTACTTTGGCACAAGATTTGCTACAAAAATGTCAAGCCAACCTGGCGGATTTTTCTTTGGTTTGGCACGCCATCTGCTATAATAAAATACTATGCCAAACCTGTAAACTAATTACTTTGGCACGATATTTGAATGTAGCAATTATCACGCCAAAAAATAAATAAAATAAAAATACTCTAGCAAGTTTTCACTTGCTAGAGTATTGAAACTGGAAATTATACTAGCTATTCAATTCTAGTATGATTCCTTGCCCGCTTTGTCCTTGCCTTTAGATTTCTTCTTATTATCTATGACAAGTACTTGTACCAATAAATCCTGCTCATTAGAATTAATACAGAAGTCGTTACCATTTGGGGTTTTCAATGCCCATGTGGCGTAACCTCTATTATCTGTATTTCTTGCCTCTCGCAAAGATTCAATATCAATGTTAACTGTACTGTTTGCAATTCTATCAATACTAAATTCTACTACTTTTGCTTTCTTGTCCATATTACTTATCTCCTTATAAAATTAAAATTATTTAATACCGAATAAAAATTTAAATACTCCGCATACCGATATTGCCACAAAGATTAAAAATATAAACTTAAACAAATACCATATTGCTAAACCAGAATCACTCATTCATTATTTATCCTCCTCTTTATAAGGCTAACAATATAAATTTCATTATGACAAAGTATAGCATAATGAAGGTACAATGTCAAGAGAAAAAATAATTATTTTTCAATGTACTTAACACATAAATACATAACTAACATAACTACTATAGTAATCCCTAGAAATCCTAATAATTCTAATACTTGCATTATTTATACTCCTCTTTATAAGGCTAACAATATAAATTTTATTATGACACAGTATATCATAATAAAAGTACAATGTCAAGAGAAAAATAATTATTTTACTTTCCTATCTAATATATAATCCAGTTTATTTGCTTGTAGCAAACTGGTTAATATATCTGTAAATTTTTGTTCAATCTTTCTATCTCTTGTGGTATCAATTTCCTTTATATAGAATTCAATGCTATGCTTCCTTTTTACAATTTTTGCTCTCATAACTGGCTCCCTATAAAGATTAAAATTATTAATAATCATTCTTGATTATTATTCTAAGAGTATATCACAAAATGATACATATGTCAAGACATTTTTCTATTTTTATTTATTTATTTTTGGCATACTATTTGCTAATCAAATACCGTGCCAAACCAGGTATATAATTACTTTGGCACGCTATTTGCTAGAATAAAAAACTTTATTTTATCTTGGAGTTTGGCATGTCAATTGCGTACGGCCAGACTAGCTTGATATTTAGTTGCAACTGAGTCTCAATCTCAATTAAATGCGCAATAGTAACTTGACAGCTTTAGACTAATACATTATGTCAAGTATTTTACTCGAGACAGTTGCAACTCCCAGGGTCCTGTTGGCCTGGGTCCTGTTGGCCAGGTATCAAGTTACTGTGGTATCAAGTTACTGTGGTATCAAGGTCCTTTTAATATAGTATCAGGTATCAAGTTACTGTGGTATTAAGGTCCTTTTAGTATAGTATCAAGGTCCTTTTAGTATAGTACCAGGTATCAAGTTACTATTGCACGATGCGATTGAGACTCAATTGCAACTGTCAAGTTAATCCTACGCAAATCTTGTGCCATTGAGACTGAGTCTCAACTGCAACATAGCAAATAGCGTGCCGCAAATCTTGTGCCATTCAGATATTTTGTTGTTAGATATTTTGGTAGCAAATCTTGTGCCATTCAGATATTTTAATCCTGGTAGCAAATCTTGTGCCATTCAGATATTTTATATCAAGTTAATCCTACGCAAATAGCGTGCCATTCAGATATTTTAATCCTGGTAGCAAATCTTGTGCCAAAAATAAATAAATATTTATCCTTGACATATATCTCATGATATGCTATAATGGCATTTCAGAAGTTGAGGTAGTATCTTACTTTTACAACTTTAGAGATGGGAGGTGCTTTGTATGACTTGAGTTTAGTAGTTTGGTATAGTTGTAAATTCGTATTTTTAACAGTTGTAGCAGTTTCAATGTGCGTTATTTTTAAATTTTTATTTGGTATTAAGTAGAAAGGTGGTATTATGGATAAGAAGTCAAAAGTAGTTGAATTTAGCATAGACAGGATTAACAACTCTAGTGTTAGCATAGATATAGAAGCACTTAGAGAAGCTCGCAACTCTGATAATCGTGGATATGCAACTTGGGCACTAAAAGCACCAAGTGGTAATGATTTTTGCATCAATAGTAACGAACAAGATTTACTTGTGCAAGTTCTTGTGATTGATAACAAGAAAAAGAGCAAAGGTAAGGACAAAGCTGGAAAAGAATCTTACTAGAATTGAATAGCTAGTAAGTTGGAACCCTAGAGGTTATTCTCTAGGGTTCCATTTTCTAATCTTAATGGAGGTGCTATGGAACGTTTAGAGTTGATTGACTTGGTGCATTGTGCGACTAAGAAACATCAAGTAAAGTTCACTTACGGAGATGATGATAGTACCCGCACTGTCAACCCGCACTGTATTTATACTCTAAATGATACTATTTATCTTGATGCGTTTCAAGTTGCAGGTGCTACTAATAGCAACATCAATCAATGGAAACAGTTCAAGGTGGATAAGATCAAAGATGTAATTGAGTTGGATACAGAGTTTGAAGTTGAAGATACTTTTAATCCTTGTTCTAAGAGATACTTAGAACGCTTTTATAGCGTGGTACACGCTATATAATCAATGGAGGTGTTATAATGGTAAAATGTAGGGAATGTTTGATAGGTGAACTTGATATCATTGGAACTGGAAGCTATGGAGTTGAAGTTGAGTGCCTAAACCATGGTTGTGGTGAAATATACGAGGTGGAACCAGATGGATTAGGACAAGGTGGTCTTGAATATGTTGAAGCTCAAATGATAGATAGACAGAAAATTCAAGATGAAGAGTTCCAGGATACAGATGTAGATAGACTAGGTTGAACAATAGCAACTGGGTGTTGATTCTAACACCCAGTTGCTATTACCGCCAGACTCAGTTGAGATTGAGACTCAACTGCAATTCAGTTGTAACTTCCCACCCATGATATATAGTTGGCACAGATATTTTGAACAGATATTTTGAACAGATATTTTGAACAGATATTTTGAACAGATATTTTGTCAAGCTAACATTGCGGATATAGTTGGCACAGATATTTTGAACAGATATTTTGAGCACAGATATTTTGCACCTTAATCGTAAATATAAGCATTACCCAGTCCCTGCAGATGCCTACAGATTACGATTAAGGTGTTATTTAATCGTAAATATGAATCACGGCCGGAGTCAATTGACAAAAGTTGCAATGTCAAGCTACCATTGCGCAAAGTTGTTTTTATAGTTGGCACAGATATTTTGCAACCTAATCGTAAATGTCAAGACTACATGGGGGCATTGAATTTACGATTAAGGTGTAACTTAATCGTAAATTCGAAGGCACCAACCGATCCAAGCCCTGGTCAAGACTACATGGGGGTGTCGAATTTACGATTAAGGTGTAACTTAATCGTAAATTCAATCGTTACCTGGAGACTCCGAATTTACGATTAAGGTGTAAAAATTAAGTGCTTACTATACCAGTACTTAGATAAATGCACCCCTCGTGGTGCTCAAGTATATTTTACTTGACATATACTAGTGGTAATAGTAAAATTATTAGGGTGAAATAGGGTAGAATGGTGTGATGCAAAGATGCGCAATACTAGGTTGACAACAACCCAGCCACAAAGAATATGGAAATTTTAGGTGTCTTTTTGTACCTTTTAGGTGTAAATTAGTACAAGGTGGGTATATAATAACTATAAAGC
>Ga0080013_1004955_pt1 | contig 12766 bp, 14 predicted proteins | sample ETNvirenome_6_85_FD_69236 | JGI IMG/M metagenome (GOLD analysis project Ga0080013, IMG submission 69236) | Marine viral communities from the Pacific Ocean - ETNP_6_85 (SPADES assembly) (version 2) | ecosystem: Environmental > Aquatic > Marine > Oceanic | place: Pacific Ocean | collected 2013-06-19 | reverse complement strand
GAAAGAATTTTATCTATCAAGGCAGTTACGTGAGGTCGATGTAACTTAGAGAGAGCTTCTCTAAGAATCTCCAATTGGTTGTGATAAACACTATCCCATTTCATAGAATTTTTTACTCCCATTTAAACCATCCATCTAGTGGAATTTGACTTAGGTTCTTCTTTTTATTTTTCCAAGGGCGCCATGGTCCATAAACGCCCACTTTGTCAGCGTCACTCAAGAAGGCCGCCCACCAAGACAGTGTACCATGTTCAAACAAGATATTTTTGAACTTTCTAATAAAATTAAAATCTTCTACAATACTTCGTTTTTCAACAATCGGGTTAAACTGTGCAAACCCTTCCACAAATGCATTAAAATATTTTACTGTCTCTTCCACAGGGACGCGCTCGTGAGCAGGAGTATTAAGATGAAACTTCATCTCTGAAAAGGAGTCGGGAGTGATTTTCTCCCACACCGGCATATCTGTAACAATATGCAACTCGTCAAAATCAAACTTTTCCATGGCGCGCAAATAATTCTCAACAGTAGGCTTACTATAAAACTCGTTTTTCATTACAAGCCGGTCGCCCGTGCGCAGATGAAGCACCAGAGCATTATCTTTCCTAGAATCAACTTTCGGAAACCATGTTTTGATTCGGTCACGGTGGGGAAAATAATAAGTGTAATCTTCAAAATACCCTGACAACGATAGATCTTGATTGGATAAAAGAGTGTCGAACGCGGCCTTATAGCTTTTATCTGTTATGCTAAGAGCCGAATTCATCGGGCGCGGGTCAAAATTAATATTTAATTGCTTGAGATCTGCGATGGCGTAATAGTCGGGCCACGGCGGTGTCACAAAATGATAGGTGTCATGATGCTCTGCCAAGAGGCGTGATGCAACGTATTGAAATATATTATTTCCAAAACCATTCGTGAGAGCTGCTGAAACTGTTCTTTGCACTTTCTTATTGACTTTCCTTCAAATTTTTTAGATTTTCATCTATTAGGGGATAAAACTGATCAACCCAAGCTTTCTTTTGCGCAGAGGTGCCGTGGGTGGAAACATAATCTGTTATGTGTGGGTTTACTCCCTCTAGGGCAGCCTCTATTATATCATTTTTAATGTTAAATTGGCCTAAAAGGCTTAAAATGTATGGAATTCTAGGCAAACATCTTAGCCCTTCGATATATTGGTTGACTATGTTCTCCTCAACATTGAAAAGAGAGTAGTACTCTTTTTTGACAAAAATCGAGTCTTGGTAGGAACAAATCAATTTGTACCCTTTAGAATCAAAAATTTCGATCATAGTTTTAAGACTCTGTTGTATATTGGCGGAAGCTACTTCTCGTGATACTGGAGGGGCCAAAGGATGTAACACCTGTCCCCCCTCAATACAGACTACCTTAGGAAGATTCGTGTAAAATGTTTCAAAAATCTCTAGGTCCAGACCATCTATGTCTATAGAACAAAAATCTATATTTTCTTGCAAATTTTCGTCCACAATAGAATCGATCAAACAGTCGGTTGTATTTAAAAAGGCATTTATAGTTTTAACTTCCGTGCCGGCATAATTTTCTTTAAGTTGTTTAAAGCGAGCAGAGTCCGGCTCAATTAATAAACCCTTCCATCCCTGTTCGAACAATTTTCTAGTGTTTGATAAGTGTATACCATCCCATGCTCCAAACTCAACAAAAGTACCGTTTTCAATTTGCATTCGATTAAAAATTTCTTCTATTAAGAAATCATTAGTATTATAAAGATATTTTTTTCTAAATCCTTGAGATTTCGAATGCCATTTTTCGTGATGAGCTACAAGATCTAACAAATTTTCATTCTTCATTTTTTATTCTCATAATCATAATTAAAAGCTTCTATATCACCCTTACATTTGGCCGCTACAATATCGATTAGTTCTTGGGTGTAATATGCTGAATAATGAGTCTTTTGAGGATCATGGTCTTTAACTTCGCCAGAATAGTGTCCAGTATGATTCAAGTATGGGAGATCTAATTTAACATTTAATTTTTCACAAATAGTAGCAAACTCATTTTCCATATCTTCGAATCGAGCAACATGATCCACTATAATATTTTGATTCTCATCTACCAGATGCTCTATTTGGTTCCTCAAATGCCACTTGTCATGTTGATAGCCGTGTAGCTTAGGAAGGTCGTTATAGCACCACTCCATCTGCTGGATGAAGTTCTCGAACGAGATAGTACCATCTTCGCCTTCCCATCCTCGGGCGCGCCAGCCTTTTGCAGGGTACAGCCCCTCTTTCCTTGTAAGCCACTTCCAATTCGAAACATATCGATCCCATGGATTGCGAACAAAAGCCACCTTCCACATGCTATCCCACTTCTCTTTGCCCAGTATCAATTTAAAACGTACACAATTTGGCATTTTAAAATTCATGACTGCTAAATGAAATTTATCATATAAGGGGTGATGCTTTATTATATCGCTGCTTTCTGTTATTGCGGCCGGGGTGGTGGCGAGAGCAGCTTTGACGCTAGTGCCTCCAGTTTTGGGAACATGTATATATAATACCGACATCACGCAGTCCTCCGAAATAGAAGGTCGCCGGCAGAGCCGGAATCGCTGAGGGGTTCCACAACACTAAACCCTAGAGTCTTCATCAGGCTCACAGTTTCCAAGCGCGATAGCGCGTCCTCATACTGCAGCTCACCATATTCTACCCACACAAATCTAATGTTCTTGGCTGCGTCCCCCATTCCGTCGATGACATCTTTTTCCGCTCCTTGGACATCTATCCAAACTAGATCTATCTCGACCACTTCATCGTGAGCAGCATACCACGTATCAAAACGGCCGGTTTTAACACTGATTGGGGGCCCGAGCAAGTGAGCGTGACCTTTTTTAAGAGAAGAGGCGCCGGAACTATTGATCTTTTTTCCATCATAAACCGACTGATCGATCCAATCATACTTTTCGGGCACCTGAACTTCGGAGGGCTGATAGCTTTGATAAAATTCAGCAGTACCGTCCTCAGCTGCTAGCGCCGTCGTGTTCAGAATAGCACGAGGATCGGTAACATATTGTTTAAATACTTCTATATTGCGGGGGTCTGGTTCAAAACAATAAATTTTGGCCTTTGGAAACGTTTCCAAAAATCTCATGGAATCTTCGCCATAGTGGGCCCCGACCTCTACAATCGTTGGATTCTCTTTTGCAATGATTTTACGAATTAAGGAAAACTTTTCTTTGTAATGTTTCATCACGCTGTCAATGGGCATCTTTTATATTCCTTCTATAAGCGAAATAAGACTTTCGGCCCGATGGCGCCATGTCCAATTATTATGAAAAAATTCCAGTGCATTAGAGGCTATTTCATCAATCTTTTCAGGGTTATCTTTGTAAAAATGAAGCTTTTCGTTAAAATCTTCTAAATTAGTAAATTGTACACAGTTGATACCATCCTGAAATAAAAAATCATAAGATTCCGGTACTTTCTGGCACATTAGTAGGGTTCCGGAGCCGACCACTTCATAAAAGCGCGGCGTTACATCTCCATAAGCTGCCAATGTAGCGAGCCAAATTTTAGATTTATTAATAGTTAGCGCATATTCTTTATAATCATCAACAAAAGCAGTCGCGTCGTCGTCACTAGAATTCCAAAAAATATCTACATTTTTTAGTGATTTCAAAAATTGTCTCAATTTGGGCCTTAAATTTTTTACCTGGAAAGAATCATTAGAATATAACATACTTTGATGGAGGGCACCCGAAAAGCCCACATCATATTCTTTTTGCAATAGTCGCGACTGGAAGTTAGAGGGATCAAATCCATAGGGAAATAGTACTGTTCGAACACCGGTTCTCTTTTCGTATTCTAAATAATCAGGTAAGGGCGTAACAATAAGGTCAATATCATTGATTTTGCAAAATTCTAACTTTTTTTCCAAATCATTCTGAGGCTTGAAGATCCAACAAATAGTACGAACGTCTAAATTTGTAATCTGACCAAAATATTTCTGAGCTCCAAACCACCCCAATCCAAAAATTACTGTGTCGGGATTAAAGCCCGTTTCCAGGCGCACTTGGTCCAAATTATAAAGAGGGCCGCGATGAAGGTGTACCTGATTGAACTTACACAGCTCATTGTAAACACCATCATAATATTTATATTTAGTGCTTCTCTCAGTGGCTACTATGGGGTCTACATATAAAATTTTCACGCTATCCTCCCACAATCTCTACATAAGATAAAGTATTTTTCATCTTATTTATTTAAATCCTTCACGCTAGGAGCAAGTGGTTGTATGTGTCTCAGGCCGCCTTGATCATGATATCCTTCATCTACAGTTTTAAAATCATATACCACATATCCATGATGTATTTGAAAAAACAAACTGTTCATCTCATGATCCCCCCACCTATATTTATAGACGCCACCACTTTCATTAAGAGCCTTATTCCACTGGCGCCACTCGGGGGTTGTGAATAGTTCGGTCTTAAATACATAGGAGTCAGCATAAGTAAAATTATGAAATTTGGTGGGTGCGTCGGGGTCAAGCAACAAATCTCTAATGAAGTCCCCCTTTGGAGTGATATTGTAAGCATTTATATAATTCTTCACATGATCCCACAAACCAACTCGACAATCAAAATTACCCTGTTTTGGGGGCTTCTCTATAGCGCGGGTCACCTTGAGAGCGCCGGCTAATTCTTCCCGCGATTTTATAACCTCAAAAAAATCATAGGGCACTTCTTTTGTAAAAAGAGCCTCATCATCCATACTCATAATATAATCATGGGTATGCAGATCGGTCCCTGGATATTTGTACAAGTTATTAAAGTAATGACACATATGAAGATAACCCTTGCGTGCTATTGGAAACCGAGTGCGCGCATACCACAGGTCCTTCCGATTATAGAATAATTCTTCTTCAGGAATGTCTAGGGGCGTTTGATATGGGATGGGACGGAAATGGATATTTGGACTTATGTTCTCCCATAATAGCTCCCGATACTCCTCAGAATCATAGATATTATCAAAATAGTGTACGTAAACAGGATATTCATACCTATAATTCCACTTTTTCCAGAGTGAATCTAGACAGATAGGAAGACACTGCGAGCGCGACGAAAGGATGTTAATACATCCATTTAAATTCACTTCATGACCCCCAGGCTATCCAAATCATATTTGCTTACCCACTTGATATATTTTTCTAATCCCTGGCGCAGAGAAAAAGTATTAAGATGCCCATAAGCTTTGATTTTTTCCACATTACTCAGTAATTTTTTCACTTCGCCGGGGCGTGGGTCCATATTAACAATTGTAGAGCTAGAATTAGAAATGTCAATAATTTCTTTTGCAATATGGTTAATAGTGTGATCCTCGCCAACACCAGTATTGACAATTTCCCCAGAAGGGATTGTCTGTGCGACCATATATCCTTTTACAGCATCTTCAATATATTGATAGTCTCGGGTCTGAGTACCATCGCCATAGACAATCAGTGGCTTTCCTTCAAGAGCACGGCGGACGAAGATCGCAATTACGGATCCATATCCAGAAGACTTCTGTCGGGGGCCAAAAGTATTAAAATTGCGCACGACACGCACATCAGTTCCATAAGTATGATGATAGGCCACGCACAATGATTCGGCAGCTACCTTCGATGCTGCATAGGGAGACTGTGGGTTCGCTGGGGATTTTTCAGTGTGTTCCCCCGGGGATTCCCCATAAACCTCGGCCGATGATGCCATTGTCATAGACAACTTACGATTCTGGGTGCACAAGTCCAGCATATTCTTTGTACCTTGAAGATTGATCTCTAAGGTTTCATCAGGACGAATGATGGATTTTTCTACATGGATTTGTGCCGCTAGATGAAAGATATGATCACAGTCAGCTGCGAGTTCCTTAAGCCGCGGTATGTTTAAAATAGTGTCTTCTACAAAGTAGAAATTTTTATTGTTGAAGAGACCTCGAATATTGTTGAGATTACCGTTATAGAAATTATCTAAACAAATAATATCATGACCTTCCTTTACTAGTTGTTCACATAAGTGAGAACCGATAAAACCGGCGCCTCCTGTTACAAGATATTTACTCATTAGTTGTATTCCTTACTGTGGTGGCCGCGTGTTCAGCGATGGGACAATTACCTGCTATTCCCCGTTGTATGTAAGCCGGCTGATGATAAACCACATTGGGATAGTGGCCTTGCTCCGGGCCTCGGAGGCCGAGTTCGGCTGTCACCCCTGTCATATGAAGTTTCATCTGTTCCAAGGCCATTAAACACAAAGGCTCAGCAAGACGAAAATTGAAACCGATGTGTTCATGATTATATTTTCCCACTTGTCCTTGATCGCAAATGGAGCGAATTTTGTCTGCATCTAGGTGCGAATCTTTAGGGATACAAATCATCCCCCCCTCAAAAGTAGAAATATTTTTAGTTTTATAGAAACTAAATGTGCCCACGTCTGCCATCATTCCCGCATGCCGACCGTCGGGTGATACAGCCCCAAAAGCCTGGGCCGTGTCCTCAATCACCACTAAATTGTGTCTACTAGCAATATCACAAATTTTATCCATCTCGCATACACGCCCATACAGATGAACAGGAATTATGGCTTTAGTGCGTTCAGTGATGGCAGCTTCAATTTTGTTGGCATCAATTAAATATGTGTCGGGGTCAATGTCTACAAAAACCGGGGTGGCGCCTGCAATTACAATAGCATTAGTGGTTGCAATGAAAGTAAACGGCGTCGTAATCACTTCATCTCCAGGCTTTAATTCCAGTGACCATAACGGAGCAATTAAAGCTGCCGTTCCATTATTAACAGCGATGCACTGTTCGAGCTCGTATTTTTCTTTTACGTAATCCTCAAAAATATTTCTTATTACAGCTGGCACTTTAATAACTCCAACTATGTTTGTGGATCATCTTAGACATTTCGATAGCCTGTTGATCCTTCATTTCTCTGGTCAAACCGTTGTCGCCCTCAAATTCACGACGATGATGTATCATTGCTTCTGGATTAAACTGATATTTAAAGCCCTGATGTGCCAGGCGTGCAATAAATTCTTGGCCGCAGCCTCCATAACCCTCAAAACGTTCCGAAAACATGCCACAACCCAGCCAATCTTTACGATACATGCATGCGTTGTTCTCCACAAGTCTCTCGGTTATCGGGTGAGGTTTTTTAATGCCATATTTTAAAAGCGTACGTTTCATCTTAGGGTGAAGCGAGTCCCTAGGATCATGAGAATTACGATAACCTCCGGTTAAAACCTTAGAGACTACGCTCGATTTGTGGGCAGCCACAAATCCCTCGACAGGAAAACTGTCATCATCCAAAATCACCACAATAGGCCGTGTAGTTTCTACTATTCCCATGTTCCTAGCTTTAGCTAAACAATATTTGTCGGTCTCTCCCGTGTCAATCCATTTAAGAGCAAAAGGAGCCTCATAGGCGTCAACCAGCTCTTTGGTATCGTCGGTTGATCCATCGATGGCTACCACAATTTCAAAATCCATATCCGTTTGTTGCTTAAAACAGTCTAGATTCATTCTAAGCACCTCACTACGATTATAGGTACTAATCACTACAGATAAAGACATTACAGGTACCTCTTCACAGAGGGTACCGCATGAGGGAGATTTAATCGAGCCTCAATCGTGAGAGCATAATAATCCGATTTTAAATGGTAAATACGCGAAGATAAATCGGGGAATACTGCTGATATTTGCTGTTCAGCTAGCTCTTGTACTTTAAAGGCGCCCTCTTCTACCGTCTTGGACAGCGCCGGGCTCTCGCAATGTTTCATATCTGTTGTTTCTTGTAGCCGCTGTACGTTCTTAATCCACTCTACCACAAACTTTTTAGATTTTTCAACGTTTAGCGCGGCAAAAAAAGAACCGATATGCTTTGAAAATCCCTCTCGCTGGCGATCACACACTACAACGTCGGCTTCCCAATCGAAGAGATCTTCGAACGAAGAGACAAAAATACAATCGGAATCTATCATAAGCGTAGGGAGACCATGTCCCTCAAGTACTTCAAGTAGATACTTCGTCTTTGAATAAGTATTTTCTTTCCACCCTTCATCATGGACGGCACTCGACTCAAAGTTTGCCCCAGTGGAAATAATAGATACCTTGGGAAACCAACTATAATATGTTTTAGTATCCTCGGATAATCCGGTGTCATATATAAATACATTCTCAACGTTTGTCAAATCTACGTTTTCAAAGAGCGAATTAATAAATAACTTTCCAAAAGCGGCATATCCCTCATTTATGACGGTAAGAATATTGTAGTTCATAGCAAGAGGTTCTCCAGTTTTAAACAAGCACTATCTCTCATGGCTCGAATCTCTTCGATAAGAGCTTTTCCGTTTAAATGGAACCAGTCTTCGTGAGCCACACCAATTAAGTTTTTTTGAGACATAAAATCACAATTAAGCATTTTGGCCTCAACAGCAATACGCGGGGTGGGCTCCGGATGACCGCTTTGAAATATCAGGCGCTGATACTGAGCTAAAATTTTGAGAAAAGTATGATGGTCGTCCGCTCTAATCAATTCAAAAGGAATATTCTGTTTTTGGCAGAACGCAACCGTTTCGGCTGTTTTCTTAATAGGGTTAGGTGACTCAATTATCGCATTTTTTCCATTTTTCGCAAAACTATTTAAGTCTTGCATTAATTCAAGATCACTATCGCTCCACATACTACAGTTAATATTATCAATATTAGAAAGCCCTAGGTTATCATCAAAAATTTTTCTATGGAACTTACTTAAACACATCACCGCTTCTGCATTCTGATAAAAAGAAAAGTTGTATTTATGGGTTTCGTCAGGCGCTACAAAATTAGGGTATTCTATAGGATTGCGATTTTTAAGAAATTTATAGTCATGTTCGTAAATTATATATTTACAATAATTCGCTAGTAAAGCTTTACACACATTTTTAAGTGCTACAAAGTTACTTATAAACCACACTTTATCAATATTGTCTAAAACATAGTCGGCCGTCACATCATATGTGTTTTTCGCCTCGTATAAAAGACCTCGTCGCTTGAAGTATTCAACCACCACCGCATCATGAAGTTCGCCTCCACCTAAATGTTGGTGGGCAAACAAATCTTGTAAAAATATAATTTTCATTTCTCTACGTGGAGCTGTCGACCGACGTTAAGATGTTCGACGGACCCAGAAGGTGAGGTCCCGTCGGGAAAAACCACTTGGCAATCTGAGTAGTGATATACAGTAAGCGCGTTCGGCTCTTGTTCCACCAGAATTCGTGATATCGTATATGCCGGCATGAAGCCCGGGCGCGTATGTTCCTCATATTCAATTGTAGCCCGGGGCCGCTCGTAGCCCTCAACATTAAGGGGTGTAATCATAAGCCCGTAGGAGCCATTAGAAAGCTCTGCCATGGCAGCTTGGAGATTGCCCTGGCCGTCATCGCGATTTAAAGAACTAGGCGTAGGACCTGTAAGTTTTTTGTTTAGTTCTAACATATGGTTGTCTATTTCCCTTTTGATATCGTTGTAAATATTTTGTTTGCCCGCGTCCCAGAAAGTGGCGTGGGGCCACAGAGCCATACAAGCCGGCGCGTGCGGGCTCGTGTGCTTCATATCATGCATAGCCAAAACTTTTACTCTTTTATCTTGAGATAGCGAGTGGGCCAAAATTAAAGCTGGTTCGCCCTTGGGACCATCTATAAAAACTCCAATTTTTTTAATATGAGGAGGAAGATAATTTAATATACGTTCAATTTCTTCAAAACTGTTTCCCTGTACTATTTTCACGTTCGTATAATCTTTTAAACGATCGCGGACATATTCCTCGCTGTCCTCATACAATGTAAAGGTATCGATCGTAATAATTGGAATCTCAGGGCACATCTGTGCAACCATCTCAGTCGAGCCGCCATACGCAGTGCCAGATTCAATTATCAGATCTACGTCCAAACATTTCATCATCGCCGCGACGGCGAAGCCCTCGCTAAAAGTCACGCCCCTAGGCGTTAGCCACGTGTCCGTAATCCGCTCTTTAAAACCGGAAACATGGTCGTGCAAAGTTAACAACGCGGTCATCTATAATTCAGACATTTGGTCAATTTTATTTAACCACTCCAGAACATCGGCGTCGGGCTCCTCATAAATACAAGAAACAAATTTCTCGTACAATTTCTCCTCCGTATAGTTCTCTAGAATTTCTTTCTGTAGTGTGGCTGCTCTTTGTCTATAATGAGTTTGCTTGTCCAAGGCTTCCCGAAGGGCGCGCTTGTAAGAAGCCTCTTTGGCATAGGCCCACATAGAGTCTTTCTGGATCACCCCTTCCCAAACCTGATCGGGCTGCACCGGGGCCAATGTATAGTCAACCTTTATGACATGAGGAACTCGTTTGTTCTTCTTATTTGATTTACACAAAAAGTCGAGCTGGCCTCCCCATGTAATAGTAATCACAGGAAGCCCATTATATGCTGCCTCAAAAAGCGGAAGACCGAAGCCTTCGCCATGTGCAATATTGATGAGTGCCTTCATGGTAGGGTGGCTATAAAGCCACGCAAGCTCTTCTTCTGTAAGCTCTCCATGAATGAAATAAACTTTACACTTATAATCTCCGCACATGTTCAACAATCTCTTAAGACGGGTTGTAGTATGATGGCGGTCTACAATTGAATCACTAATTGTATTTGTTTTTAAAACAAGCCCGGCGGTTTCGTCTTCTCTAAATTCTTCAACAAACCACTTAATAGTATTATCAAGATTTTTTCGGGGGCCCCACTGAGAAACAACCAAGAAATTATTGTCAGTAACAAACTCAATATTGACGTCTTCTGGGGTGACGCGGCGAACTGGATATCCCACCGCTTCAACCGGAATATTTAATCCATAATTGGGATGAGCATTTCCAGCATCATCAGTCAAATCATATTTTGTAGCATTAAAAACACCCCGAGAGTGCTCTGAGATAGTTATAATCTTATTAACCACCTGATTGCTCTGTACAAGCCACTGAGGTGCCACTTTCGTCGTTTCGATGCCGGCAGTATATCCAATATTAATTGGCGCTATTTTTTCAAACTCCGGAGGAATAGTAACCTGTAAGGAGAGATCAAACGCTCCTTTCTGTTGGACGTATTGAGCTGTTTCTATGACTGTCGTATCAATCCACCGGCGGAACTCGTCGTCACCAGCAATCTGGCCGGTGCGCCCCCATGGGGTGTTGAGAATATAAATCTTAAATAGATCAGACCTCGACGCTAGAGCTCTAAGAGCAAAACGAGTTTGTTCTCCATATCCGGAACGGGACAGGGCTGGGCCCTTTACTAATATTTTCTGCATTTTTAAAATGTCCTTACTTCATAGGGGGTATACCCCTCGCGCGTATCCCAGGACCCCTTTTCTTCAACAATTTGTTCAAAAAGATCATCCCAGCGTTGGATGTACGTGTCAAAATTAAAATTCTTTTCGGTCCACTCTCTACCTTTGTCTCCCCATTCTCGGCGGTCCTCGGTGCCCAGTTCATACATTTGAGTAAGAGCGGTCAAGAAGTCTCGCTTGTCTAGACGGTCTTCATAAATATAAGGTACCTGTTGAGATCCGATAATAGCCTGAGAGGATGGCTTAAGTCCAATACCATACCATGATTCCCCATCTGTTACTTGATCTTGTAACCCTCCGGTCAGCGTGACGATTATTGGGGTCGCACACGAAAGTGATTCTAGGGCACTCAGACCAAATCCTTCTGCATCAGAAATATTGATAGTGACATCTGCCATATTATACATGTTCGCCAGATCTTCCGAGCTTATCTTCTCACGCGAGAATAGAACTTCGCCATTAGTCAACCCCAATTCGTGGATTATGGCTTCAAGATCTTGTCCGTGTGGGTCTTTAGTATCAGTATGCATTATCAGCGTAGCTTTATCATGGCCGACCTGATCCAAAAAGTCTTTAAACCACCAAATTAATGTCCCCGACTGTTTTCGACGAGCATTGCGACTATTCCAGAAGCACAGAAATTTATCATCTAGGTTCTTAGAAATACGCATCGCCTTAATATGATCAGGGTCCAGGGGCTTGAATATATCACTCTCCACGGCATGGGGGATATACGAACTATCCACCTCGGGGGCGACAGTCTGTAATATGTCGTAAGTCAATTTTGAAATGCACGCCACGTGGTCGTTAGCGAGATAATAAGGCCGATTAAACTGAGGATATGGATAATTGTCCCACACATGATAATATACCATAGGCACTACTCCGCGGACCTCGTTTTCAATCTGCCAGAGCCAGTCGTAAAATCGAGGGTCTGTCATAAACCATAAGATGTCTGGCTTTTGCTGTCGTATCATAGCACGCACCATCTCGGGGTTTCCATAACCGTCAGTAGGCCAGATAATCCAATCCTCACCCCATTGTTCGGTTTTTTGAGGTTGATGATCCTTATGTTTAATGGCGCCGCCGAAAGAAACAAACTGATACTTACCAGTCTTTAACATTCCCTCAATCATGTATTTAGTCTGGAGCCCTACTCCAGAGGGGGAGAGTGGATGATCACTAATTGTGAAGATCTTAATTTTATCTGACATGTGGTTTTCCTTACGAGCAATGCTCGGTCTTATAGAGTTTGCAGGGGTATGGCTTGAAACAAGCTAGCCGGTTCTTGATGCTAAATCTTTTAGTGATATTATAGATTGCTTGATAGAGAAGTTTAAGAGCGTTTTCAGTTTTCTTTGGACCGCTCGTTACTCTAAATATCTCTACACGGTCTTTTTTGGCCGTT
>Ga0080013_1004954_pt1 | contig 12767 bp, 22 predicted proteins | sample ETNvirenome_6_85_FD_69236 | JGI IMG/M metagenome (GOLD analysis project Ga0080013, IMG submission 69236) | Marine viral communities from the Pacific Ocean - ETNP_6_85 (SPADES assembly) (version 2) | ecosystem: Environmental > Aquatic > Marine > Oceanic | place: Pacific Ocean | collected 2013-06-19 | reverse complement strand
TCTTCTGGGTATTTATCCCAATCAAAAACATTTTTTATTTTTGATAATTCTTTTGCGTATTCATTAGGTTCCCAGTATTGTTCTTCTTTCTTTTTGCTTCGTTTAAACGTGTCAGATTCTGCTGGTAAAGCAATTCTGAGATTTTGTATTTCGTAGATTTCTCCAATAGTACCGTTTTTACTTATTACAACAAAATCGTAATCTTTATTATAACCATACTCCCATTTCTTAAACCTATTATTCTTTTTAAGAATTTTAGGATTTACTACATCTGGGATTACCTTATATAAAGTCTGTTCGTAACTCATGATCTACTCCTTCCTTCTGCAAATCCTCTAAATGATTCTTCTTTCTTCTCCTCCTTTGGTTTGTTCTCTAATATTCTATCTTCTTCCTCTATACGTGTTAATATTTCAAAAGCATCGAAGATAGCTAACTTCTTTGTAGCTGCAGCGTTCTTGAGTCTATCAGCAGATATATCATCGTCAGAATCAACTATAGGTTCTTTAGCAACCTTAATTAATTCCTCAACTGCCTTGTGCCCAGCTTGGATTATATTCTTCTTCGTCTCCTTTATACTCATGCTTTATTACTATGTTATTTGATTTCATACAATATAAACGTTCTTCTTCTATAGTAAATTCGAATTCGCAGTTTGGTTTAAATGTTATTAATGACCCAGGTGTGATTCCCGCTGCATCTAAGAGCTTATTGCCATATTTTACTATACCAATATTAGGTTCCTCTTTATTTAGATCTAGAGATGATTTACTTTTAATTGGTTTTACAAAACATCTGTCCATAAAACTTTTCCATTCATCATCTCTCTTATATAAATATACCTGATCAACACTACAAAAATACATGTCATCTTTAAAATAAGCTCTGCTATTTTTTTCATTACCTCTCATGTCATAAAACCTTCTAAATACATTGTGATGAATTATTATTCTATCACCAGGTTCTATACTAGTTTTAAAAGCTGTTGGGGTAGCTATAACTAAAGCTTCATTACTAACTGATTTGTAATCTTCAATACTAGTGTTTGTAACAAGTGTTTTATCACCTATTTTCTTTTCATTGTCATACCTATTGTTTAAAGGTTTAACAATAAAATCATATAAACTCCTCATTAATATTCTAAGTTGTACTCAACAGATATTGCCATGTGAGAATTAAATTTCTTCCATGGTAATACTGCATCTTCTTTACAAATAAAAATATTATAAGAGTTATCACCATCATTAAATATTATATCAGATATCTCATGTCCTCCGTATACTTGTTGACCAACAGCATAATGCATGGCATCATTTTTGTAATCAGTACCTATACTGATTTTCCTTATAACGCTAGACACGACTATAAAGGATTACCAACACCTTCTTCAAGAACCGGTTCTTCAACCACGGGTTCTTCAGTCTCAGGTGTTTCAATAACTGTATAAGTACCGTCTTCTATGTTAATATTAACAGCACCGTATTGTGATTCAAGTTCACCTTTAAGTTCTTCTACTTCTTGGTTTATAATACCAAATTTATGTAACAACCCGTGTTTCTGAGCTTCTATAACTCCAACTTCGTGTAGTATTGCATTTAATTCTTTTTGTTGATTCTGTATTGTACTTAATTGTTCATCTGTAATTTTACTCATTTTACTTTATTTAATTGTTATTATTCCGGTGGCTCTTCTGGAGTCCACTCTGGTGTTGCCATCAATGCTAATACATCTTGATGATCTAATATTTCTGATGGTACCACTGTACCATTGTTGATGAAAGTAGGTATCACACCTGTTGGATACTTTATTACAAACAGTGTATCGTCTAAACTTCTTCTACAGGTTAATCCATTAGATTGTGATACTTGTGAAAAATCTACTTTTGCCATATCGGTTGCTATATCACATATAGCGTATGTTTTATTATTATACCCCATTTTTTATTTATTTATTTACGGTGCTGTCTCTGTTGTTCTAGTTTCAAAGTCCATGTTATACGAAAGAGCATTATTATCACTAAATCCACTCTCACCAATTCTATCGTCTATATCCATAGATACACTAAGTCCATTTGCAAAGCTTTGTGGTGCTTCGCCTACTAAGTCAGGGTTGCCAGCACTTGTGCCATCATTTCCAGCAGGCATTTGATCTGGTATTTCCCACACATTAGGACTAGCGGTATAATCAGGGCAAAACGCTTCATTCCCTAATTTCCACCATGATACAGGTGAAAGTGAAGTAAGATCTCCAGGACGCCCATTATTGTAAATAGCTAATACATTAGCAGCACTTAAAGCACTATCAAATAAAGCAACATTGCTTATATTACCATCAAAATTATCTGCATAACCATCTCCCCCAATTCTCCATTCAGCCGATGGATCTCCTGAAAAATCAGAGGTTGTAGCTGGTATAGTTCCAGAAAAAGTTAATGTTTCTGAGACTCCATTTAAATATATTTGCATTCTACCAGCATTCTGTGTAGCTAGATCGCCATCAGTAAATGTTCCATCAAATACAAACGCTATATGATACCACGTATCTGCCACTATTTTACCTGAAACAACCGCTTCAAAACTTCCATTATTATTTGTTCCAGCATTAATAACAAAATAAATATTATCATTAGCATTTAATTGACAACTTATCCAATTACTTACATTGGCATATTTCCCGACCCATCTATTATCATCAACATCAGACAACTTAACCCATGTAGATATGCTTAATTCACTTACATTATCTAAAGTAGATGCCATTGTTCCACATTTAAAAATATCTCCCACGCCGTCAAAATCGAAACTATATTCTGAGTACATCGCAGTACCTCTAGTTACTGTGTCAGGGACTAAATTACCTTGTGTCATTCCTGTACTGATACCACTTCCAGCTTGTACATTAGTAGTTGCCACATATGGACGGTGTGGATCAGGAGGACTAGCATCACTGTCATAAGGACAAGTACCAGTATTATCTTCATCACTTGAATCTGTAAAATTGATATATCCTGTTACTGGATCGGGAAACTCTACATTATCTGTATCACATTTATACCAAGTTACTGGATTTAGTGAACTTATATCTGCTGGAGTACCGTTGTTATAAAGAGTATCTATTTGTGAACTTAAATCAGTATCAAATAAAGCATAATTACTTAATTCTGCAAACGTACCATGCCCCCAACCACTAATAGTTGTTATTTGAGCGGCTGGAGTTGATCCCACCGTTGATCCAATAATCTCTTGACCATCTTCCCACACTCTAATATCTATTACATCTATAGTTGCATTATTAGGAATATAAACAACATAATGATGCCATGCTCCATCATAAGCATTAATACCGCTAAAATCCTTATACCACGAAATATGACCAAATTGTATTTTAGTAGCTGCAAAACTTTCAATAGTAAAACTATCAGCGTGCATTACATTTTGGGCACTCCCAAATCCATTAGGAAATTTAACCCAAAAACTAAGAGTTATATGATCACTTGACCATGTAGTAGTTGAACGTGTTACATTTGTGTATGCTGCTGGTGGATTTTGATAAGTGCTAGGTAATACAATTGCAGAAGTATAAGTGGGTGTGATAGTTGCGTCAGGAATTATCCAATTAGTACTGAACGTAGCTGAGTCATCTAATTTCCACCATGATATAGGAGAGAGAGATGTTAAATCACCTGGAGTACCGTTATTATAGATAGTAGTTACATTACCAGATGTTAAAGCTGAATCCCAATAACTCACGTTTGACACGCTACCATCAAAATAATTACCTGCTCCATCTGTACTTATATAAGTATCACCTTGTATAAAATCCTGTGTAACAGTAGCTGTGTCTTGTGATAGGGCATTAAAATATAATGTAGTTAAATTAGCCGCATCTCTTGTTATACATATATGAGTCCAAACTCCAATTGAAGGTAACGAAGCAATTAAATAATTAGCAATATCACTAGCTCTCAACACAAATCCAGTAGTTGAAAGTTTACCTATCCAAATCCCATTTGTTACAGGAGTAGTATATATAGGCATATAAGTATTAGTCCAATTACTCGGATTTATCCAAGCAGAAAAGGTAAATTCTCCCGTACTAGGTGTAAGGTCAGCATTATTTCCTAAATCTATATAATCGCTACTCCCATTAAAATCAAACACATAATCCTTACTAACTTGATTCGGAATCGCCCATTGTGCACCTAAAGCTGCTTTATCACCTTTGTAATATGCAATAGGAACAGGGTCTAATCCCATAGGATTTCCAACTCCACCACCAGCACTACCGTATAGTGTTGTTATTTGAGGTGCAGATAGTTCGTAATCAAAGATGCATACTTCAGATATATCCCCTTGAAACCACCAACCAGTAGAAGCAGCACCAAACTGATTAAAATCAAAAGGAGCAGTACCTACATAAGAACTCCCAAATATAACATTATTTCTATAAATTGTAACATTATCTGAACTATCTCTTTTTAATACTACATGCTGCCATGTATCTACTACTAAATCATTGCCACCAGCTTCTATTACAGACTGTGTTCCTGTATTCATTCTTACATCTATCCTAGTAGTACTATAAAATCTAACAAAATCTGCAGTTGAACTTCCACCATAAACAAAATCTTTTCCATCTCCTATAGTTCCTGTAGGTTTTACCCATATTGAAATAGTAAATCCCTCAGCAAAAGTAAATTCATCAAAATATATTTTATCTGCTGTTCCATCAAATTGAAAACTATAATTCCCTACTTTGTTTTGGTTAGCATTCTTAGGTATGAGCCATTGGGTGGGTTGATATGTTGTTGCCATAATTTCTTTTTAATCCCCCATTCTATACCACGCTATCGGTGGTGTTGATAAATCACTTAAATCAGCTGTCTTATCAGGAGTACCAGCGCTAGTTGCGTTGTATATATTCTCTATATCTAAGGATGTTAAAACGCTATTCCATACTGCAACCTCATCAATGTGACCAGCGAAATACCGTGCAGTACCATCATATGAACCAATAAAAAGATTGCCAGTTAGATTTGCACCAAATGTATCAATAGTACTGATGTCTGGAGTAGTATTACCATCTAAATATACATTAATAGTCATATTTCCAGCTGCGGGTGTATTATATTCACATACCCAAATAACATTATGCCACGTATTATCTGCAATATTTGTTCCAAGTGTCCACACACCATTAGCTTTGTTAGCTATGGTACCACTATTTATTAATCCTAAACCCTGATAGGCTCCATTAGCACTTTGTACCCCAGCTGCATAATAAAGACCATAATGAGGCAGTGGTGTTACAAATTTTAACCAACAACTAACAGAGATACTTGGATGAGTTGCAGAACTACAATCTAATCCTGTTATTATAGAATCGTTTACCCCATCAAATTCCATAGAAAAGTTATTATCTATAGTTGCTAAAGCAGGTGGACCACCACCAATAGCTATTTCATCAATAACATTTGGTATAATATTTACATTAGATATTATAGGTGACATATTCTAATATAATGCTAAAATATCTCCAGCAGCTGCTGGGTGAGTGAGAACTTGCTTAACTAATACCGGCATAAATGATCCAACAGGAACTAATGGTATTGTAACCACTGCATTGGTTGAGTACCCAGTTCCTGGGGTAGCTATTGGAACTCCATCTTTTAATACTTGACCATAGACGGCACTTTCCATTAATACTTCAACATTAGCAGCTGCCGCACCACTAAAATATAAACATACTCCCATGTTATGACTACCTGGAATATCTATATTAAGAATTGTACAACCAAAATTTATTCCAGCACCTGTAGATGCAGTTTGTACTACAGTATCACCAAATTGATAACCTCTTCCGTAAGGAGTTGCTAATGGTGTTGCTGTGCTATTAGTAACTTCCCAATCAGTGATTACACCAGCATTCACAGCTCTTACTGTTACTTGCGCAGCTACTGTTGCTACACCTGATCCAAGCCCTAATGTTAATATATCACCAACCGCATGTCCAGCTCCAAAATTTGTTACTGCAATTCCAGATTTTATCGTACCATCATCTCCAAATCCAGTATGACCAGGACGTATAGGAGGTGCAGAGTAATTTATTGCTCCTACAACTACTGCATGTGCATCGTGTGCGAATACCCTAGGTTGTTTGTACATTGTTCCAATTGTACTCATTCTTTGTTTTTTTAATTATTATAAAACTATTTTGCCTACTTTCTTTAGTACAAATAATACTAACATTAAAACTAGACCTATATATACAAATTCTTTGTATTTATCCCACCATGATAATTCGCGAAACACTGCTTTTTCAATTGTAACTAATTTCTCAGTATACACAGTATCTCCTAAACATTCTACCTCATGATGGATAACTTCTCGTAGAGTGTCGTAAAAATATTTTAATATTACCCTTTCATTATTGATCACCGTAGTAGTGTCATGGGTACGGATAAGAGTAGTAGTATCGTAGTTATAGTTTTCTACTACCACAGTATCCCTAACATATATTGTATCTGTTTCGGTTAAGTGTGGGAATTTAGTTACTAACCGATTTAACCTTTCTTGTGGTGAACAACCGATTAATAATAAACCAACTAATATTATTTGGATATAATTTTTGATAATCCCTTTTTTAACCATTCTTTCGTTTGAGTTCCTTTAAATAAAAATAATGCTAATGCCACGCACAATATAGATAAGAAAGCCCCAAGTTCTATATGATCGTGCCAAAAATAACAATATATATCTACACCTATTAACTTTAACCCTATTAGGTTAGTTATTACATTTTTTAATTTACTACTCATCTTCTTCTGTTATTCCTTGAACATTATAAGTTTGATAATTTTCTAAATTTTCCCCTGGTTTTTCAACACCATGTTCTATACTTTCACGGGTTGTACCAACGTCTTCATATCCTCCTCTTCCATAACGTTTAGCACCGGTATATACGTCAAATTCCTGTGTTCGCAAATGTCTAGGAACATTTGGGGCATTTTTTAATTCATAAGGAGTATAAGTTTTTTGGTTAGTTATATCTGTTTTTGGCTTCTTATCATTCTTCTCAATCCAAGTTTTAGTTGTAGTTTGATCCCCATATTTATCTAGGTTATATTGTGCGACGTAGTCTTTGTAACTGTCAAGTGTTGGAAATTTATCTTTGTCCACGTTTTTATAAGTATCTTCAGGAGTAGGTAAATTTGAAGGTTTTTCTCCACCTGGCTCTACGCCAGTTTGTGTATATTTTACACCTTCAGGTATTACTACAGATTCAATATTTTTTCCTTCTTTATCTGGACATGGTATAACATTTCCGTCAGCGTCGTAGCATGGCATAATTTATAATTTTAAGATGTTGGTTTAAATGCAGCAATGAATTTAGTTAATCCTACGCCTACAGCTATTCCACCATAAAGTGGGTGTCCTTGTATTATTAATAATGCTCCTACTACACCAGCTGTTGCAGCTTGGAATAGTGATGAATTTACAACTTTTTTAATCTTATCCATATTTTATTTTTTAGTTTCACAATTTAATGATTTTTCTTTTCTTTCTACACATGCCATAATTTTCCCTTTATCTCCAGGTCCTTTATATCTGCTGATCATTCTTTTAGCAGCAGTTACATGTGCACAATCAGGGACTGGAAATGATCTCTTAGGTCCACAAAATGTACCTGATGAAAGTTTCTTTCTTTGTGCTGTTGATAATCTACTCATAATTTAATTATTTATGTAAAGGTCTATACGGAAGATTTTTGTTTAACCAGTCTTTTCGTTTATCACACCCACATCCACCTGGTATTTTATCAACTAACTTTTTAATTCCAGTTGCTTTAGTAAAACGTTCTATTGTATCGCCAAAACCTTTATCTTTCATTTTCAATTTTTTTAATCATTTTAAAATGGCAGTTAGCAATTCTATCTCTAAACTCCTCTGTAAGTAATAGTTTGCATTCCTTACGATTTGTCATGAAGAAGTTTTCTGATAATAATGCAGGCATCTTAGTCTTTCTTAAAACATAAAATCCAGCTTCTTTGTCTCTATCTGTATCAGACATATCTTTCCTAAGCTTATGATCAGGAAATTCATGTTCCATGTAACTTAATAAAATATCTGCGTATTTGTCTGACATGGTTTGACCACGAGACGTATACACAGAATATCCATGAGCTTGTTCTTTACTAAATCCATTAGAATGTACAGAGACGTAAATACAGTTTTTATGATACTTATAAATAGCATTTGCCCTGTTAACTCTAGTAGAAAGTGGAATATCATCCCAACTATTAGTAATATCTATTGCTATAATATTCTCCTCTCTACATCTTTTTAAAATTCTCTTAACAATATCACGATTTCCTACACCTTCAAAATATTGGGTACCATCATCCCATACAGGTGACCTTTTTCCAGAAGTAACATATTCGTTAGTTTCTGGGTCTAAGCCACCATGACCTGGGTCTAGTATCCAAATAAATTTACTCATTTAGGGTGTTTTTTCTAATAAGCTTAAATAATAACATACACCATTAAACCATACTTCTATTGTATGAGTTTGACCTTCTCCAAAGGTTCCTGCAACAGCATCTACAGCTACAGGTCCAATAGTATTCAACGAGGATCCAAAACGTAACTGATTTCCTCCAGTTCCAATATCTCCCATTCCTATCATAATTGAACGACTATCACTATTACCACCACACCGTGAATCCCCACCAATTATTATATTCTGCTGACCTATAGTTGTAACTCCTCCTGCACCCTCACCTATCATTATATTCTCTAAACCATCTGTAATATCTACTCCAGTATCTTTTCCTATAGCTATATTACTAAATCCAGTTGTAACTGAAGGATCATCAATACTTCCTAATGCACCAGTTCCTAATGTTATATTATCAGCATTTGGTCGGTCATAAACATTCCATGGAAACCGCCAAGCAGTGTAATCAGTGCCATTTCCATAGATCATTTGTCCATCTGCAGTAGCTCTAGCAATTGGCATTGCATATTCTGTTGCAGGTGTCTGCCCTAGGAAAAACATAGGATCATATCCCTGAAATCTACAAATATTAGCAGCATCTTCAACTGCACCGAAGAATTTCAAGTTCCACTGTTCTTCTTCACCAGGGTGAAACTGCACCGTATGATCACCGTCCATTACTAAATTAGCATTAGCTACGTTACTATTTAAATCCGTAGCATCTATTTGCACCACACCAGGTGCAGTTTGTGAAGCAGTTACACTTGCTCCTACAAAATTTATTGTAGTTGTTGAAGCGTCTACTACACCACCTTCTTCTTGTATGGTTAAAGCACTACCACCACCACCGGAAATAGCGTTGATGAGATTTTTAAGTTTAAGGTCTGTTTTTATTCCTTGCATTTTTTTGTTTTATTATGTTATTTTTGTTTATCTTTATGTAATTTCCACCATTTATGTATAGTATAACCTAATGTGGCAGAAAGTAATAATATTTTTAGTGTAGGTTCTATAAATTCACAGCAGCTTACTAAAAATGCACTTCCATTTATTGCATATAACTTTAGATCTGTTATAGTAAGTATCATATTTATTAATATTTTTATGTTAAACTAAAGTTTGTGTTGTTGAATCTAATATCTCTGTATTAGGTACATTTGAAGGAAAAGATGCCCCTCCAGACATTTTCCCGAATAGTGTTTGAGTTTTTGGAGGGAATATACTAGGGGCTTGGTTTGATGAAGGTGGTACTTGTGAGATATTGGTATTAGCTGATCCAAGTACTTTTTGAATATGATCGTAAGATACATCAACAGCTCCATACATCCCACTACCAGCAATTCCTTTGGTTTCTCTATTTTCTACATTTGCAATTGCAGTCGCTTCTTCTTGTGCTAATCTCGCTTTTTCTTCTCGCTCTAATTGCAGTCGCATATTCTCTTTTTCTATTTTCATTTCTTCTTCTCTAAACTTTTTATCTTGATAACTTTGATAAAGTTCAGCTGCTATTTTAGGTGGAGAGATACATCTCATAAACCACCTCTCTAATCTTTTAGGAATATTACTTATTATATACATATTATCTGGTTTTATCCTTGTTTAAATTTAATATGGACATAGTTAATACTTTATCCATATAAGTTTCTCTCTTTATAACTTTATTGAATTTTTCAGAAGTTGGTATATCTTCTTCCCCTAACATAATTCGGTACATTCGACTTATTAGCTGCTTACACTTAAAGGAAACTTTATAGATATTATATTTCTGGGTTGTTCTATTTCGCTCTCGCCAAACCACGATCCAACCCTCTTTTAGTAATCTGTTCCAGCGTCTGTTGTCCCAGCTGTAAGAGTATGTACCTTCTTTAAAATCTTTCTTTGTAAAAAAATCTATTGCATCTAAATAAATTAGTAATTCAAGGTCTGCATCCTTAAGATTACATGTTCTACATGCCCATTTACGTATAATTCGGTAATGCTTTAATAAATTTAAATCTTTTAAGTCTTTTGAGGTTAATTTCCTCATAATACTATAACTACATCTTGTTCTTTTATCACTATATACACATCACCGCCTATTTCAACATAGAATCCAGCATGTTTATCATAGTATATATGATCCCCGTTTTTAACACCTAAAACTTCGGTACCTATATTAACTATCTCACCTTTTCTATATCTAACATCGTCTCTTTGTGATTCAGTTATAAGTAGACCTCCAGATGTCTTTATACTAGGTTCTTTTGTTTCTGTTATTACTATATATTTACCTATCGCCTTCATTCGCCCTCAGATTATTAATTACACAATCTGTCGACAAAATAGTGGTAGCTACTGAAGCCGCGTTTCGTAACGCACTTTTAGTTACAAGTAAAGGATCAACAATCCCGGACTTTACCATATCAACTGTTTCACCTGTAACCACGTCCAGTCCTCTACCTTTTACTTTTGAAGGTTTGTAATCTTCTATACCAGCGTTTTCTAAGATAATATTAAACGGTGATCTTATTGCGTTCAAAAGTACTTGTTCCCCTTTGGATTTAGCTTCTATATTTTCAGAAGCATTTAGCAAAGCTATACCACCACCGGGTACTATACCTTCTTTGATCGCGGCTTTTGTAGCACAAATAGCATCTTCTACTCTATCTCTTTTTTCTTTTAATTCAATTTCTGAATTTGCCCCGACTTTTACTATTGCTACTTTTGCTAAAAGTCGTGCCAACCTTTTTTCTAATCTTATTACAAATCCAGGAGAGGTTGTTTTCTTTAATTCCTTTTTAACTTGCTTTATAAGATCTACAACCTCTTGTGATTTCTCTTCAACTTGAATTATAGTATTTTCTCTACTAGTAATAGTTTTAGTACATCTACCTAGATGTATAGGTTGAATCATGTCCATATCATCACCTAGTTCTTCGTTTATAACTATTGCACCAGTTATTATAGCAAGATCATTTAGTGTATCACTTTTACTTACGCCATATATAGGGGCATCAATTATATTTACTTTTATAGTACCTTTTACTTTATTCATTGCTAATGCTGATACCACTTGTTGATCAGCATCACCTATTATTAATAAAGCTTTATTATTCTTTATAACATGTTCAAGTATAACTTGAATTTTCCTAATATTCTCAATTTTACTTTCAACTATTAAAACTAATGGATCATCTAATTCTGCCGTACCCTTTTCTTGATTAGTTATAAAATGTTGATTCTTTAACCCCATATCATATTGGGTACCTTCAATCTTTTCTATAGAGGTCTCCGGTAAGTCATGTGTTTCCATCATTACGATTCCGGTTTCATCAACTTGTCTAAAAGCTTCCCCTATTAAACCACCTAATATTTTGTCATTGTTAGATGATATTGTTGCAACTTGATCTATTTTACTACCACTGATTTCTTTAGTTATATTCTCTAAGTACTCTATAACTTTATCTACAGCACTGTTAATCCCGTTTTTTAAATCCCTAGTATTTTCAGTTATCTTGTAAGCTTCTTCTAATATTGCGTAAGCTAATACAGTTGCAGTTGTTGTTCCATCTCCAGCTTCCTTTACGGTTTTCCTTGCCGCTTCTTTCAAGAGTTTAACTCCCATATTCTCCACTGGATCTATTAATAGCACTGAATCTGCTACTGTCACCCCATCTTTAGTTATGGTAGGATTACCCATCCCATCTTCTAACATTACACATTTACCGCTAGCTCCTAAGGTGGAGCTAACAGCTTTTGTGAGTTTTTTAATTCCTTCAAACACTTTATCCCTGGCTTCTATACCAAAGTTAAGATGCTTGACAATCGTGTCATTTTGCATTTAATTTAATTTAATTTAGTTAAGTACTATTTAAAAGTCTTTACAACTTTTGGTCCATTTAAGAATTCTACTTTCTTTCCGTAATGTTCTATAGATCCATCAATCGCAGCTTCAGCGCCTTCAATTGTTTCTCTTCTAGTGACATCCACCCATCGATCTTCATTTTCTAGATCTTGGTATTCTGTTTGGTAAAAGCCATTTGAGAGTTGTACTATTCTCCAGTTTGCTTTTTCAGCTAAGTGTTTCCATAGGTTAATGGTTTCTTCGCTTGGTTGTGGTGAACTATTCCACGAATGAGTTCTGTAATAAAACGTCATGGTTTTGGTTATTATTAGTTATGAAATATTCCAATTGTCGTAGCAGTGCCACTTACGGTTATAGTAATTGTATCGGTTGAGAAACAATTAGGGTTTGTAGTACTGGTTACGGTTATGGTAAAATTATAAGTCCC
>Ga0080013_1004953_pt1 | contig 12767 bp, 19 predicted proteins | sample ETNvirenome_6_85_FD_69236 | JGI IMG/M metagenome (GOLD analysis project Ga0080013, IMG submission 69236) | Marine viral communities from the Pacific Ocean - ETNP_6_85 (SPADES assembly) (version 2) | ecosystem: Environmental > Aquatic > Marine > Oceanic | place: Pacific Ocean | collected 2013-06-19 | reverse complement strand
CTAACAGGCTCTGCAATAAGTTCTTCGTGCAATTATTTCCGCAATAGAATTTATGACATATCATTTAACAATACGACAGAATTAAACTCAACAATTCATTTCTGCCGCATTAATCACAATGATTTTAATTATAGTTCTAATCCAACTTATTTGAGTTCAAGTAAAATCGTGGTTAAGAACAATACCCTTGACGCACCAATTTCATACATTACAACAGTTGGACTTTATTCTTCAGATAATGAACTTTTAGCGGTCGCCAAACTATCTGAGGCGCTGAAGAAAGACCCGACTAATGAAATGACAATCCGCGTAAGGCTTGATTATTAAATCTAAACTAATTACAGGTAGTCATGCCTTTTTACAAGTTTGATCAAAATGATGTTTTTTACAACAGAATAAAAACTCATCCCCAAGTAAATCTCATCATTTATGATCAGAATATTTACTATAACAACACGCCCCGAGAGTCTGGTAGCTTTGTTGAAAATGCTGGCATGACCCCGACAGGTTATGTGAATCTTTATGAATTAAATGTTGATAGGAAAGCGGGCAATTTAATATATCCCTTTGTTGTTAAAGATGGTAGTTTGAATTCATTCAGCACTATTACTACCACACAATTTAATAGTGATTTTGCCTATGGAGAGAAAATAACCGGCAGTTATCCTTTGTCTGCTAGTATTTCATCTGATCGTTATGCTGCGAATTCCACTCGCCCGAGAATATCTGCCCTAAGAACGGCGCTCAAAGATCACGAAATTCTAAGCCCTGCTTATGCATATAGCTCTAGTTTAGGAAACAAGTCCACCCAAGAGATGAGACTTGTAAGCATTCCTTCGATTTTCTACGGGTCTTCCATACAAAAAGGGACCGTTTCATGTAAATTTTATGTAACAGGAACTTTAATAGCCGAGCTTAAAGATTCGATGCAGAATGGCGAGTTGCGTCAAGTTTCTTCAAGTACCGATGGAGCCACCACTACTGCAAGCGGTTCAGTGGCTGGTGTTGTTTTATATGACGAAGGGTTTTTAATTTTAACGGGTAGTTGGCCGTTGTCCCCCCACACCGAAGATTATTATGGCGGTGGAGCTGCCACCCCACGCTGGATGGATTTCTCAACCACAGGATCTGGAATTCCATCATCAAGTTTTGCATTAAATTTTAGTGGGACCAACTATGTACCCACATTAACAATGTTGGCCCAAGCACCGCTTTCAACTGTTAATCTGTCCAACAACCCTACAGCGATCCAACATGCGTATGCTGTTGCTCCAACTGCATCGAGTGGTTCTACTTCATACGTTGAGTATGATAAAAATCCAATTAAGAATATTGTGTCAAGTAGCTGGAGTGATCCAACACCAGCATTTAAAAGAACTGTGTATGTTAATTATGTTGGTGTTTATGATGAGCATCGCAACTTAATTGGTATTGCAAAAATGGCAAACCCAGTTCGAAAGCGCGACCAAGACGATTTTACATTTAAATTAAAGCTAGATTTTTGATATAATAAGGTTCTATTTATAAGTGATGAAAAAGGAATTTAAAAAGTGGCGGAACTTTTTGACGGAAAAGGAAGAAAAAATTTCTCAAGACCGTTATGAAGGAAACATTTACTTGGCGATTGAACAATCTAAACCGATTGATCGTACCGAAGTCATGAATCAAATCCGCGCAATTCCAGAAGTCACAACAGTTTATCGAGAGAGAGAAATTTCTACTTCAACCAGAAATTTTGTGGGAGAATATATTATTCGTTTTATCTTATCACCTGGAACTGACGCAGCTCATTATTATAATCGAGAATTAAAACCTCGACTAAACCAAATCAGGGGTTTAAAAGTTCAACATGATTTCGGTTTTGAAAAAATAGATAACCAATGATCCTTGGTCTTGATATTTCTACATCCATAACCGGCTATGCAATTCTCAAAATGGATGGCACCATTCAAGAGATTGGAAGTTGGGACATGAGAAACAAAAAACATTTCCCGGATATGTTTTCCAAATCATTATTTATTAAGAAAAGCCTCCACGAAATGGATTATCCGATTGACCACATTTATATTGAACCAGCCCTCAATATGTTTATGATGGGCAAGTCATCTTCGCATACAATCTCAACATTAATTAAATTTAATGGTATTACCTCATGGATGTGTTTTGAAGAATTTGGAATTCAACCACAATTTATCCCAGCAATATCAGCTAGAAAGAAGTGCGGGATTACCATTAAACGCGGCCAAAAAGCTAAAGAAATTGTTATGAAGTATTTCCTTGACAATGAACCCAACTTTCGTGTAGAATATACAAAGCATGGAAATCCAAAGCCGAATTATTATGACCAAGCCGACGCACTTGTTATGGCCCGAGCAGGCTTAACATGTCTGACCGAAAACTCAAAATAGTTAAAGAATTCCTCGGATCCTCTTATAAGTCAAAAGATGAATTTCTTTTTCACTGCCCAAAGTGCAAGCACCACAAGAAAAAACTTTCTCTAAATTTCGACAAGAATGTTTTTAAATGCTGGATTTGTGATTATGTTGGCAAAGATATTGGCCGACTCGTCTATTCTTATGGAAATTCAGATACCAAAAGCCAATGGAGAACCCTAACAGGGGTTGTTGATTTTTCGGAAGTTGATGAAGCAGAAGGTGAAAAAATTGTTGTTAAATTACCAGAAGAATTTATTAGTTTAACCAGCAAACAAATAAACCCATTATCGATTATGGTGCGCCAGTATTTAAAATCAAGAGGGTTAACTAGAGATGATTTGGTGTGGTGGAAAATGGGATATTGCCCAGACGGAGAATATGGGAAAAGAATTATTATTCCATCGTTTGATATAAACGGTGAAGTAAATTATTTTATTGCACGTTCTTATACATCGGGTGATTGGCAAAGATATAAAAATCCACCAGCGGAAAGAGACTTTATCTTTAATGAATTGTATTTGGATTGGAACAAAGACATCACAATTGTTGAGGGTGTCTTCGATGCAATCGTGGCAGGCAACGCTATTCCACTCCTTGGCTCTACGTTACGTGAAAATAGCTATATTTTTCAAAAGATTATAGCTAACTGCGATAAGGTGTATATTGCCTTGGATGATGACGCGAAATCAAAAGAGTTTAAAATAAGCGATCTATTTAGGTTATATGGCGTGGATGTTTACCGGATTGATACTTCGGGGTTTGGAGATGTTGGAGGGATGGATAAGAAAACATTCCAAGCTCGCAAGAAAACTGCCGCTTTTCTTTCTTTAGATAACTATTTATTGGAGAAGTTATCGCTTCAATAGGAGAAAATGAAATGAATTTTTTACATAAACTAATTAATGTATTCAATAAAAAGCATTGCTGCTGCTGTTGCGGCTGCTGTGAGTGCGCACAAGGTTGTTGTGCAAAGGACAAATAAATGAAATTAACAAAATCAAAACTAAAACAAATCATTAAAGAAGAACTCGAAGAAGTTGCTGGTGTTGGTCTTTCCGACAGAGAAGCCGATCCCGATTTTTCAAATAGCCCTGAGCAATTGAAAAGGAAGGTTCACAGACTAGAAACCTCTCTTTCCTACTGCGAGATGTATAGCAAGACCCTGAGGAACGATCTTAGAGACATTATGGAAAGGTATGGCGCGGATGTTGCGGCAGATATTGAGGCTGCATTGAATCGCGACTAGCCACGGAACTAACAAAATAAAAACAGGACAAGTAAATGAAGTTAACAAAATCCATACTCCAACAAATCATTAAAGAAGAGTTGGATAATATGATGGGAGAGGAATCATCTTCTGATCATGCTAAAGCTGAGGATTTTCTGAAAAAAGCCTATAGTATGGCTAAAGATGACAAGAATCAAGTTGAGACAAAAACTGTCCGACGTATCATTACGCATTTGCGTGACGGTGGTGAAAGCAGCATCGGACCCATGGATCCCAACGAAGTTCAGAAACTTGACAGAGAAGTCCGTGAAAAGTTAGGAATCGAAGCTGTAGGTCCGATTGGGTTTATGGGTTTCGGTGACGAACCCGAAGCAGATCCTAGACCTTACGGCAAGTTAGGAAGTTAATTTTTTTACTTGACTTTCTCCCAAAACCTAGTATAATATACATTATATGAAGTTTGCACATATTGCGGATACCCATATCCGCAATCTAAAATATCACGAAGAATATCAAATAATCTTTAATAAAATCTATGCAGAACTCAAGAAAGAGAACGTAGATTATATTATTCATTGTGGTGATATATGCCACACCAAAACTCAAATTTCTCCAGAATATGTAGAGATGGCTTCCAACTTCTTGTCAAGCCTAGCCGACATAGCTCCAACATACGTCATACTTGGCAATCATGACGGAAACTTAAGAAATGGTAATCGTCAAGATTCCATCACTCCGATTGTTGATGCGCTAAATCATAAGAATCTGCATCTACTAAAAAACTCCGGTGAAACAATTATCAATGACACATTCACCCTTAATGTGCTTTCCGTGTTTGATACCGACAACTGGACGAAGCCAACAGACAAAAACAAAACAAACATTGCGCTTTACCACGGATCAGTGACAGGATGTATGACTGACATTGGGTGGAAGATGGAGCACGGCGAGCACGACATAGAAATTTTTAAAGATTTTGATTATGCTATGCTTGGGGATATTCACCTCGAAAATCAAATGCTTGACAAACAAGGCCGCATCCGATATGCAGGCTCTACAGTCCAGCAAAATTTTGGTGAATCAACGTGTAAAGGTTTTTTGCTTTGGGATATTAAAGATAAAGAAAAGTTCACCTGCAAACCTTTTCTCTATACATCCCCAAAACCTTTTATCTCTATCCCATTAACAGAAGATGGAAAAGTCCCAGAGATAGAGGTTCCTATAGGTTGCCGCCTGCGCCTTGTGGTAGAGAATAGTATATCAACCACAGCCTTGAAAAAAGCCGTAGACGTTGCAAAGAAATTATACCAACCCGAATCGGTTTCAATAATAAATCGCGCCACTTCCACGAATGGTGTTGATGTTTCTGATGACTTTAAACGCGATGATTTACGAGACGCCACTGTTCAAGAAACATTAATTCGTGAGTATTTGGAAGACTATAAATTAAATGAAGAACTCGATACGCGCATTATTGAACTCAACAAGAAATATAATGAAATTGCCGAGAAAAATGATGAGACTTATCGCAACACCAATTATGAAATTCTTGAGCTAGAATGGGACAACCTGTTCAATTATGGTGAGAAGAATAAATTAAACTTTACCAAATATACTGGAATTACAGGAATCTTTGGAAAGAACTTCTCCGGCAAGTCAAGTATCGTGGACTCTCTTTTGTTCACGATTTATAACTCAATTTCAAAGAATTCACGCAAGAGCGTCAACATTGTCAACAACAATAAGACCGAAGGTTCTGGACGGGTAAAGATTAAACGAGGAAATAAGGTTTACACCATATCTCGCAAGGTAGAGAAATATCTTAAGAAATTAAAAGGTAAAGAAACTGTAGAGGCCAAGACGATATTAGATTTCAAATGTACGGATCTTCTCACAGAAGAAACTTACTCGCTCAATGGATTGACCAGGGCAGACACAGATCGTAATATTGTTAAGTATTTCGGAACGATGGATGACTTTCTAATGACTTCCATGTCGTCTCAATTGGGAGCATTAAACTTTATTGGTGAAGGCTCTACCAAGCGGAAAGAAATCTTGGCTAAATTTATGGATCTTGATTTGTTGGATAAGAAATTTAAAAGTGCAAAAGATGATGCAGCAGATTTGAAGGCAGCTATTAGGATTTTGGACAATGTAGATTATGATGAGGAAATCAAGAAGCACCAAAAAGAATTACTTAATAATGAGGCTATAACTGAGGCCAGAAAAAATCAATGCAGCAGATTGAAATTAAGGGTATCGGTTGCGGAAAAAGAAATCTCAGCCTTAGAAGATAAGATAAATTCTGCACCCGCAGAAATGATTAACATAAAACAATTGCAAAGTAAAATTGTAAAAGCGAAAAAAAATATTTCTGATTTCGATTCCCAGACACTTGCAACAGAAGATCTCATTGAAAAAAATAAAGAAAAGATCGACAAAGCTGAGAGGTTTGTAGAAGATTTTGATTTCGAGGCTTTAACCTCACAGAAAACAGAGCACTCAGAAATATCTAAAGAACTGGATACTATTGTTAAGAATCTTAATGATGACGAGAGTAATATTAAACGCCTCAAGAATCAGATCGATCTATTAAAAGAAGTTCCATGTGGAAAAGAGTTTTCTCATTGCAAATTTATAAAAGGCGCATACGAAGCGCAAGAGCAAGTAGAATTGATTCAACTATCAGTTAACAATAACATGCAAGTTCGGGATGCTCTAGTCACAAAAGGTGATGCAATAAAGATAGGAAATGTCCTTGATGATTTAAAAAAGTTTGAAACATTCTTAAATATTAAAAAACAGCTAGAGATAGAAACGAATTCTTCTTACTTAATGTTGGAAAGCCTGACTTCTAAAAAATCTGTTGCTGAACATGAGTTGAAAGATCTTAAGAATAAAGAAAAGATTTATGACGAGAATAAAGACGTTATTGAAAATATCAATAAAGTAATTGCAGAAAAGAACACCAAACAAACGGTATTGATTTCCTGTAACCAAGAGCTTTCGGAATGTGAAAATCTTTTATTAGAACTCTACAAGTCTCACGGATTTTATGAGCAGAAGATTGAGAACTTAAAAGAGCAAAAACTTAAGAAAGAGCAGACACAAAACCAGTTCGAAGCCTATGATCTTTATATGCGGGCGATGCATCCGAATGGAATTGCTTATGACATAATCAAGAAGTCGTTACCGGTTATTAATTCAGAAATTTCAAAAGTGTTGGCGAACGTGGTAGACTTCGAGGTGTTCTTTGAGACGGAAGATAATCGTTTGGACATTTATATTAAGCACCCTGATCGTGATCCAAGTCCATTAGAAATGGCAAGCGGTGCAGAAAAAACTGTTTCATCAATGGCGATCCGTTTAGCGTTCATTGCAGTGTCTACCATTCCAAGAAGCCAACTGTTTGTCCTTGACGAACCAGGAACTTCACTCGACGAAGAACGTATGGAAGGTTTTACAAGAATTCTTGAAATTGTAAAGTCTGTATTCAAAACAGTCATGTTGATTTCACACTTGGATAGTTTGAAAGATTCCGCAGATTCTATCATTAACATTGAAAAGAAGAACGGATACGCAAATGTGAACTGTTAACAGAACAAGAAACTATTTATAAGGAGGTGATATATTATGAAAGATTTAGAAATCAAAGACATTTTTGAAAAAGTCAGTGACGGCGTAGCCGGAATTACTGGCGTTGTCATTAATCTCGTTGCTCTCGCTATTCTTGTTGAGGTTATTTACGGCCAAGGCATCTTTGGAATGGGCGTTATTGGCAACATCACTAAGCTCGTCAACGACATTGGTTCAAGCGGCTTTGCCGGTCTAGTTTCTCTCCTGGTACTTGTTGTACTATTTAGAGGAAAGAAATCCTCATGAGCGAAGTAATCAAACCAATTTTCGATAGATTGATGGGAAAAGTCATTTCCCGTAAATTCACAGTATTCTCACTCGCAACTTTATTTTTATATCTTGGCAGCATCACTGGCGAGCAATGGGTTGCTATATCTTTGGGCTATATCGGAATACAAGGTATTGCTGATATCGCTACACAATGGAAATTTGGAAAACAATAATTATGAAACTAACAAAAGAAAAATTACAACAAATTATTAAAGAAGAACTTGATAGTATTATCAACGAATATGGTCCGCCCACATCGCAAACATTTGGGATTGGAGATCCTGGTTCAATGAATAGTCCATCCCAGGGCGAACGATCCAAGAAATGTAAGGATGCTGGTGGTATGATGGCGGGAGATGAATGTCAAGATCCCAACACCGGCAAACCCATTAATATTGACGAAACTGTTAAGGAATACGGAGCACCAGTATTCAGTCCGAAAAAACAAAAATCGCAATATGCACCTAGAATGCCGGTGCCGGACGAAGACCTCGAAGATGATCGAACTGAACTGGAAAAAGCAGTTTCTAGAGATAAGAAACTAAAAGAAGATGAGAAAAATTGGTTGGGAGGTATTAAAAGCACTGGTGAATGTACCCCTTCTACAAAACCAGGATGCAAAGGTAGAGCAAAAGCATTTGCACAACGCGCACAAAAAGGCGACATTCACAAAGATAATCTTAAAAAAGGAAAAAATCCACACGGACCAGGTTGATACATGAAACTTTCTATTTCAAAATTGCGGCAAATCATTAAAGAAGAACTTGGCAGAGTTTTAAGAGTAGAAGACGATTCGGAGATTGATCCTGAAAAACGCAAACAAGCCGAGAAAGACGGTCGGTTAGATTTTAAAGATGATGCTGATAGAGGCGATTATTGGGAATTTGAAGAACCCAAATATTTAGAATTTTATCAACGTGGGTATGATGATGCTGCCGTATGGCGGGATAAACGGGAATACGATCAATGAAACTCACCAAATCAAAACTTCAACAAATTATTAGGGAAGAACTTGAAGCAGAACTTCAAGAAAAGAAGAAGAAAAAGCAGCAAAAAGGAAAGAAACGAGCTGCTAAAGTTGCCAAACGAAAAGGCAAAAAGATTAAGGCAGATCCTCATTTTAGTCCTTCGCAATCCCCAGGTGCGGCAGATAAAACTTTCCATAATTGTATAGTTAATGTTAAGTCAGATAAGAATCTTGAGCCAGATCCGGGAACCAACAAGGAAACAGCAGCGGCAAGAATTTGCACCGATTCTCGCAAAGAAGGCGGAGCATCACTGGATTGGGGAATCAAGCGCAAACGAGAAGTTGAAAAAGCCCGCCAAGGAGGAAAGTCTGGTTATGAAAAAGACGTTAAATCCGGTTAGAGGAAAGACATTGTGAAATTAACAAAAGAAATATTACATAAAATCATTGAAGAAGAAATGATTTGTGAAAGAGAAAGGGCAATTATAGAACGTGAGTTTAAACGCATTGATATTTTGCATGAAAAAATGTTTAAGGATGATTCTTTAAACGAGCTATCAGCATCAGGCGTAGGTCATTTTCTATTGGATATTGGTGGGTTGATCCCAGGTGTTGGCGAAGCAGCTGATTTAGCAAATGCAGCATGGTATGCGAAACAGGGAGAATATTTAATGGCTGCTTTATCGGCTATAGCTATGATACCTGGAGTTGGAGATGTAATCGGCAAAGGAAGCAAACTTGCATTGTCTCTAGGCAAAGGCGGAAAAGTCGCCAAGATGTTAAAGTCTCAGATGCCAAAAATTAAGAAACTTTTAGGAGGATTAGCCGATAATCCAAAATTTGGAAAAATGGCAAATCAAATGATTAAATCAGTTGATGACTTCGTAGTAAAAACATTAGCAAATCCCCGTTCTCAAGGGGCAATACAGGGCTTACAAAAACTAGCATCCACCAAACCAAGTCAAGTAGCCAAAGGCGGAGCAATTGCCAAAGCCAAAACCGCAGGTATGAAGTTACAACAAAAACAATCCGCAAGACGTAATATGGAGCGCGTATCCCAAGCAATTCAAGGACCATCACCGGAGATAGCGTAAAATGAAAGTTGGAGGGGACAATTTCACAAAGTTAATTAACGAAACTTTGCGCGAACAACAATGGAATAAAGATTCTAATACTCCTCGCGATTATTCTAAGGAATATAATGCGCCTGGTTCAAAAGAACAAGAAGAACGCAACAAGAGAAAACGCGATAAGCGCAAACACGATAAGGAACGTGGAGAATGTCCAGAGGGTGAAGAACTTCACCATGTTAATGGAGTCGAAAATGATGAAATGGAGTGCCAGCCAGTTTCTAAGAATCGCGGAAGAAAAGAAAAATCTCGTTTAAAGGATGGAGAAATTGTGATAAGAATTACAGAAGAACATGTGCGACAAATTATTCAAGAAGAAACTGAAGAAGTGTTGCAAGAAATTTTACCTGCGCTGGCTGCTCTAGCAGCAAGAGGCGTAGGCTTGGCGGGTAGGGGTTTGGCAAAAGGCGCAGCGACGGCAGCCAAGGGCGCTGGAAAAGTCACCAAAACTATGGCAAAAAAAGCTGCTACATCACTAGCTAAATCAGCAACTAAAAAAATCGCACCGGCAGCGAAGACAATGGCAAAAAAAATTGGAGGTACTAAAGTTGGATCATATCAAGGATTAGAAGACATGATTGATCAAGTTTTAGGACAAGCCTCTGATGAAGATTTAAAGGGAAACCCAAATCAACTTATTAACAAACTAAAACAATCTTTACCTTATTTAAAACAGCTTAAAGCTGGGGGCGAATGAGTAGTGATTATTCTAAAAAAAATTTGGATTTTTTTAAAAACTCACTGGTATATTCCGGCCATTATTGTTGCTGGGATTATTTTAAAAAGCAAGAGCGATAGCCTCTTAAAAATCATTGATGCTCAAAAAGATTCTTATGATAAACAAAAATCTGCGATTGAAGACGCAGAACAAAAAAAGCAGGATGCTAAACAGCAAATTGATAAAGAGTATAAAACTATTATATCTTCACTAGAAAAGTCACACGCCAGAAATAATCAAAATCTTGAAGAAAAGAAGAAGAAACAAATTAAAAAACTCGTTAAAAAACATTATAATAGTCCCAAGAAGATGTCGGCAGAGATATCCAAAGCGTTAGGTTTAAACTATGTTTCCAATAAAAATAATAACAATACTGATTAGTTTACTTTTCGTCTGTTCCACATCATTCGCCCAAACCACAACCAGCACAACCGGCAATTTTACTTTCTTAAACAAAGGTGACACTGCTCCTTTTGATGGAACCCTCTTTGATCCCACTGCCGTAGCAAAAATTTTAGCTGATAAACAGTTTGTTCAGAAAGAGTGCGATCTTAAAATAAAATACGAAAAAGATCTTAAAGAAACAAAATGCACTCGCGATACTAAACTATTAAAATCAGAACTAGAAATTGAGAAAAATAAATACAATTTGATTGTTTCCGCTCAAAGAGAGGAAATAGAAACTTTAAGAAACTTAGCCAAAGGATCCGATTCAACATTCTGGGCAGTTATGGGTTTTGTTGTTGGAAGTGCGTCTTCTATTGCTATATTCTATGCTGCCACGGAAATTGTAAAATGAAAGATCCGAATCAACTTATAAAGATTGAGCAAGCCATCGAAGAAAAATATGGCGAAGACACAGTTCAAGATCCCAAATCATCATGGACTCCAGACAAAGAAAAACAATATCTAGAGCAAATTAAAAAACTTACGAAACTCGAAAAGACAAAAGAGAAGGTGGAAGTTGAAGGCGTTTTAATGCCTAAGAAACTATTTAGGAAGGAATCAACACGTACTTGCCAAAAATGTAATATCTATTCTTTTGATTTGAAAGACGATTTATATATGGCAAAATTTAAATGTTGTTTTAAGTGTTACTTAAGAATAGAACTGAAGGAAAATAAACATGGCGGAAAAGAATAACATTATTGACATTGTAAACGGTATCTCACAAGCCGCAGCAGATGCATATGATGGCGCTTTAGACGATAAAGGCGAACCATTAAAAACTGGACTTAAAAGAGAAGAAGGTGATCCAATCCTCGACAAAAGAGTGATTGATGGATTCAATGTTAGTATTGCTGGAAATATTTTAACTATAAAGTATCAAGGCGAAATTATGTTAAAGGATGTTTATAAAGGCGGTTTCGAATGCGAAATGGCTCAAAGACTTCAAGACATATCTTCTTATCTCAAGAAACAGTTTAAAAAGATTACTGGAAAATCCCTTACCTTAACTAAAGCGGACAAAGAGCCTGACGTTCTTGTTCAAAGCTTGAGCAAGGTTCGTTCTTGGGTGCAAGCCTCGTGCCGATATAAAATCGGAGGAATTCCAGATCAAGAAGATTTTCCAGCAACAGTTGAAGAAAGGCTGTCCGATGCGATGAAAAAATGGATAGGGTTCGGTAAAGACAAATATCCACAAACAAAAAAAGCTTCTAACGTTAAAGGGAAGCGCGATGAGGAACCACGAAAATGATTAATATGTCAGAAGATCAAATTAGAGAAATTATAAAAGAAGAAGTTGCCAAAGAATTGGAAGAAATGCAATTAGATGAACTAGGTCTTGGATCTCGAATGGCTGCTGGCCTTAAGGGGCTCGGAGCAAGAGTCATGCGAGGCGGGCCGGAAGGTCAACAACGAGCCAAAGCCGCATCAATTTTTATGTCGGCCAGTAAACAAGCTGCTGATTCAAAAGCTGAATTTGTTAATGACTTTGTAAAGCTTTTTGGAGATGTCACCGCAATACCGCGTGACTTGCAGGCGAATTTTATGCAGATCAAACGTAAATATGAACGAGTCGCGACCGATCTTGCTACGCTTTCACAACAAGCAAAAGTAAGAAGGTAATTTTAAACTATAACTTTATGGGAGAACGATAAAGTTGCAAATGATTACAAATAACTAATTATTATGTATGTCACAATACCTTTCCAAAAAAGATCTTGTTAAAGAAATAGTTAAGTGCGGCAAAGATCCTGTTTATTTTATAGATAATTATTGTAAGATTGCACACCCTCAACGTGGGCAAATACCTTTTAAAACTTGGGATTTCCAACAAGAGCTTCTTCATAAATTTAATGATTACCGAAATAATGTTATTTTAAAATCCCGACAAATGGGAATTTCAACAATTACTGCCGCATATGTTTCATGGATGATG
>Ga0080013_1004951_pt1 | contig 12771 bp, 4 predicted proteins | sample ETNvirenome_6_85_FD_69236 | JGI IMG/M metagenome (GOLD analysis project Ga0080013, IMG submission 69236) | Marine viral communities from the Pacific Ocean - ETNP_6_85 (SPADES assembly) (version 2) | ecosystem: Environmental > Aquatic > Marine > Oceanic | place: Pacific Ocean | collected 2013-06-19 | reverse complement strand
TCAATTACCGGTTCAAGAATATACTTATAACCTTTATGTTGTTGATGATGCGGGTAATAAAAGTACACCCATAGAGCTCTCTGGTCTTATACCACCTGTAAATTTAACTCCTGAAGCAATCGGCCCTAGCTTTTGGATCGAACAATATGAAGGGAATACAATGGAAGATAGTTATCTTCATTTACGTTGGACTCCTGTACATATCGAAACATCTGTTGGATATGAAGATGGTTTTGGATATTATGAAATAGAAAAGACTAATGTATCATCAGGGGAAATTCAGACTATTACTTCTAGTTTTTCAGCAGGTTTTCCTAATCCAGATAATGAAGTCTCACCTAAAAACGAAGTAGCATATATAGAATCAAGCAATAATAGTGTATATCCACCATCGTGTTATGATTATGATATACAAAATGATACGCCGTATAATTATAGAATAAGAGGATTTGATGCCGCAGGTAATCATAGTCCGTGGATAGTAGCACATGATCCTAATGATCCTCCGGAGTATCCAGATCAATACCCATTTGTACCAAATTTCCAAGGTACATTAATTAAAAATTTATCAGCTACATATTATTCAGAAAATACTACCAATACAAGACCAGCTGGTATTTTATTGTCTTGGGGTGGTATTCCATATTGGCCATATGGTACAGAATTTACCATTACTGATGCTAATGAACGTGAATATTATCCTGTAGATGAAGATGGAAATACATATCAAGAAGGAACAGCGGATGACTGGTATAATGCACTTGATGATAACCGTCAAGCTCAACCGTTTCCTGCAACTATAATTGTAGGGGGCCCTGGAGAAAGCGGTGTACCAATTCAATACCAATCATTATTTCTTGGATTTGAAATACAGAAAAGAGTAAACGGTGGTTCATGGTTTAATTTATTACCTGAAATAAATGGAATAAATCCGTGGGATTATTATTTCCCTGGAATTGATTGGATTGGACCATATCCAGCAAACATCCACAGTACAACAAGTGATTGGGGAGGAGGGGCTGATTCAATGCTCATACATGAAACTGCAATTTTTAACGCAGGGATACATCAGTTTCCTAATAGTGAATTACCAGAATTGACAAATGGTATTTTTAATTCATTTTATGATGATGGATGGCCATTTTTTCATCCAGATAATATTATAGAATCCAACACGACTTATGAATATAGAATCAGACCTGTATATGAAGGTGTTGATGATTATGGTGTTCCAAATGGAACACTAGTTAAAGATGATTGGAGTGATATTTTTGATGATCCAGTATCAGCAGATACTCCAGAAATAACAAGAGATATTCAAATTATATCACCATCTACAGATACGGTAATGGAAATAGATGTGTTTGATACATCAGACGGCCTACCACCACAATCATGGGGCCCATTTCAGATTAAGCTTATTAATATCAGACCATCATTTGACAATTATATAAATATTTCTCATTATATTATTGATAAACCAGTTCCGGTTATAGATCATTGGATAAAAGATATATCTTATCCGAATACTTATTCTAATACCTATGATTATACAGTACTTGATAATGTTGTATCACCACTTGGTCTTGACTTCAATGCAGAAGTTCCAAATATATGGGATAATTATACGTTAGTAGATGGAGATAGATATGTTCTTGAGGTAGATTCCTATCTGGCGAATTATGAAGATTTGGCTACAACTCGGACATATGATGTTGTTGCTATAACACCACCAAGTATAGAATTTGAACAGACTTCTCCTATGGATATATTAATGCCACCAGAAGCATTTGAAGGTGGTAGTTTCGAAGGTAATGTAGTAGCTATGGATTATGGTCCAGCTGGTTTACTTTATTCTCCTTATATTGTTATTAAACGAACCGATGAGTTAACAGGTTATGCTGGTGGATTTACAGTAGACTATCAATTAAGTTATTCAGAAGATTTTATGGATTTTAACTTATATGGCCGTTGGGATGAACCACATAATGCTGACTTTACGCCTGATGATGATGCAGACGGCACTCATAACGGTGTGACTGATATTTACCATTCTTCAGGAGAATTAACTTTTGATGCAGGTGAAGAATACCAACGGGCAAGGTTCATTATAGCGGTTGACGACTTACGATTAGAAGAGACTATTGGGATTCAATTAAGTAATGCTCGCTGGAATAATATTCCAGTTGAGATTGAAGAACCTTCTAATTTTGTAATGAATATTATACCAACGGTTACTTCAAATATAGTATATATTACATTGTGGGATTCCGAGGGTGATGGTTGGACAGGTCCGAGTATTCATTATGATAATGCCAGACTTACAATAAACGGAGTTCAATATACATTAAGTATGGATCAGGTCGGGCCCGACTATTACGATAATTTCGAAGATATTCATACGGTGGAAATGGGTCCTGGTCAGTATGATTGGATGTATGAAAGACCTTCATATAATAATTCATACGCTAACCATGACAATGAACAAAATTCATGGCAAGTAGCACTTCCAGATGGAACTATATTACTTGAAGGTACTGGTACAAATAGTACTCAAACTGGGACTTTTACTATTGGTGATCCTCCACCTGATCCACCTGATACGACTTATACATTAAATTTAACTCGTTCAGGAGGAGGTCAATCATCAGAATTATATGGTGGTGGATTATATAACGAAGGAGAACAAGTAACTATACAAGCAATTACAGCCAATAAGAATTGGGAATTTAGTGTATGGCAACAATATGATGTAGTCGTAAATTTAGATGGAATGCCGGAGAGTGCTACAACGACAATTACAATGCCAGCTAGTAATGTAGATTTGGTAGCTCATTTTACAATGATAGAGGAATAGTAACATGGCAACAATACATAACGGATTCATAGATAGAAAATTTCACGACTCATTTAAAGATACGGGTTTAAATGATGTAGATATTGCTACGACTAAAATGTACAAAGGTGTTAAGCCAATGTGGAAACAACTTGGATTTGGGGAGGATTTTTTTGATATACCAAACACTAGATTTTACTGGGAAAATATTATACCAAGTCATTATACATTTCAAAATGTCGAGGGAATAACAATTACTACATCATCTCGTGATGATTTTCCTGAAGAAGGTGATGGTGTTGGTATAGCAAGTGGTTCAAGAACACCAAGAACTTTTTATACAGAAATAATTATAGAAGAAAATGAAAATCAATCTCAAGATTGGCACGAAATTGGAGGTTTATCACCATATTATCCTACTTTACCCAGAATAGATAAATATGGAATATTTACAGAACGCGTAGATGAACCATTTTTATTTGGATCAAAAACAACTTGGGATGGTATTGATGATAGTGCTCCCATAACGAATTTAGTTGAAGAAGATGAAAATTTAATTTTAAATATTGATTTTGACCAAACCACAACCGATGATTTGATTGATAAAACAAATTTAAGTAAAATTAATTATAATCAAGATTATGAAATGAAATTAGATAAAGATTTAAGAGTTGAAAGATCAACACAACTTATACCAGACTCTATAACTAAAGATACTTCAAAGCAGGCATTTTAATGAGCTATACAAAATCAGAATTATATCCTTCCGTGGGAATGCATGGTATTTATCCATCTGGATCTGATGAACAACTTGGGATAAATACGGATAATTTAGAAAATCTTTCACTTGGAAATTGGAATTCAATAAAAGGAAATGATAAAATATATAAATCTTCTTTTGGGGATTTTTATGAGTTTATAGAAAAAGGCAGACCAGTAAAACTTATATATCAACCAAATATATTATATATGAGAGTATTTCTTGATAAACCTGATGGTACACGACAATATTTGGGGGCTTCATCCGGCCGTAGGATTACAGGAAATAACGGCATTCAATTTAGTTCGGGTAATTGGGGTGGTGACGATTACGCCCATGCATCATTTCCGGACGAACCTAGTGTTAGCGATGTGAAACATAAAAATTGGAAATCAGAGTTACTTGATGATACAGATGACGGTGCTATATATCCACAAAGTTTACTTCCTGGTCGTTCATCCAGGTATTATTATCAAGGAACGTATCCTCAAGGTTCATATGTAAATTTATGGGAACACTATGAAGAAGACGACACAGATAACATGAATATCAACCTGGGGAGGAAATTAGTTCTTGGTAAACACTTAGGACGAACAGATAGTCCTGACTCAGATTATTATGGTGATTGGTATGGAACTGTAGACTGGATTTCGTCAAGAGTTGTAATATATGAAGATGGAAATATTGGCACCGAAGAACATATTGCTTATATTGTAGAGAATGATGGAGGGGGTGATACATTTAAAGTTCAACTTGATGAAGAACATACAGCTCGAATGAATTATATAAAAGACCTTGAGTTTATTTTTGAAGTACCTGATTCTACAAGAGCTCAATTGGAAGCGGATGACGCAAATCATCGAGCTTCAGGTAATACCGGTTTATTTGATTTTAAGAATTGGTGGCCATATTTTGATGAATATATTTCAGCAAATCCTGATCATGAAGATCTAAATCTTAAAATACAATATAAACTTAAAGTTGCTGGAGGCGAAACATGGGCACCACATGATACTCCAAACTATGTTGATGGATTACGTATGTCTCCTTATAATCCAAATGAACAAATAGATGATTATGGGGAATTCGAAATAGTAGTTCCAATTGTTGATTATAGTAATGGTGTATTAACATTAAGTAATGAAGATATAAAACAAGGCGGTATATATCATACTAGAGACGGACATGGATCTAGATACCCCATTATTGACCCTTATCCTGTATTTGGATTTCCAAATTTTAAACCAAAGACTGCAATTGACAAAATTAATTTAACAAATGTATCTGGTAGTCTTGTTAAATTTAACGATAATTATTTTCAAGTTTCATGTCTTAGTGAGAATAATAATGAACTTTTATATTATGATTATACTGATAATAAAGACGAATATTTAGATACTTCTTATCCTGTAAAAGTTAATTTAAGTATTGATGTTTTTGAGACACCTCGGCTTAGTAATACTTATCAAGTACCAAGTAGTCAAGAGAAGATAGCTTTTATAAATATAGTATATGGAAATTCAACTATAGGTGGTTTAAATAATTATTTCGATGATTATAATAATATTTATAGAAATATATTTTATTATAATGTCATACAATGGGGAGATGAAGATAAGTTATTAACTAATGATCAAATTTTATCTTCACCATATTTTCATGTATATGAAACTGATGTAGTTGATTTAACCGATAAATCATTTAATTCCAAAAAAAGTGCACAGTATCAATTATCATCAAGGCCAATTAGATTAGGCCGAGATATGCCATCGATAAAATTAAATCATTTATATACATCACCGGGTATAAAATCAATTAAAATAATTATATATAGATTTACATCTAATTTGGGTTGGTTAATGGAAACAACTCTTGTAACTAAAAATATTTTAATAAATTCTGGATTACTATCGGCACAAGATTTCGAAATATTTGGTGGAACTGATTTTAACTTTTTACCATTAAAAACAAAATATATAGGGGAAGAACAAAGACCACTTCAAACAATAATTGGTGGTCTTGATGATGATTCCAAATATAATAATTCAGTAGAGAAAATAAAAAAAGATGATAACTTTATTCAAGATGATTATTTAGAAAGAGTATCCAGTAGAGACTTTATTGATAATTTTAATAAGGGATTATATGGTGAATCACCAGGTCAAGTAGATTTAGGAATCAATAGAATGTTTAAAGGCAGTTATGACATATATGATTTCATAACTGATGATAAACAATTAATTGTACATCATAATTTTAACATATCAGAAATCACAAGTAGTTTACCAATTAATAGTTCTGCTACTGACATATTTATAGATGATGATAATTGTATTGTTGAATTAGTTCCACAAGAATTAGAATATTTAACTATTCCAAATGAAGTTGGAACAAATACAAAAGCAATTCTAATAGGGGATTATAAAGTTAATCAACCAAAAGATGGAAAAATACAACGAGAAGGCGTGATGCAAACACCAATGTTGGAAAAAAATCAAGATAAACAGGCATTTTAATTAAATGGAAATATTAACAAATTATAATCAAGATACTTTAAAGTTGATTTCGGACAACCAGAATTATATAATTCAAAATTTTTGGACGTATTATGTAAATAGTTATGCTGATTTAAAAAATGATTGGGATAATGATTTAATTTTAACGGATAATTTTTGGGTTGGTCTTGGAGTCGATAGTAAAAAATCTTTTGGTGAAAAACATTGGGAAGTATATGGTGAAGATGAAGGACGTGGTTATCCAAAAATTAAATTATCTGTTTTTTCTACGACTGGTGGGGTTTTACGAAGTCAAGATTTAACACAAGACTTAGATTTTTATCTTTCAAACAATCAACTGTTTTTAAAACCAAATGAATATTTAGACCGAGAAGGTTTTTCAGAAAATAATTATAATTTACAATTTGATTTCATAACAAGGTGGAGAGAGAAAGACGAATTATATATTTCTGAAATATCACCAAGTAGAAAAGAAATAAGATTAGTAGTTGATACTAATGTTCGTGAACTAGATTTTAATGATGGTTATGTAGAGGGAATTACTTCATTTTTAAATGAAGGGACTGATGATTATAATTTTAATTCATTTTTAGAATTAAGTGGAGCAAGATTGATTCCTATTAATGGTTATGCAGTCGATAACGTTAGTCAGAACAAAAGAACTTTAATATTAAAATTAAATGAAGTATTACCAAATGATATTACAAGATTAAGTACTGATTTCAGAATTGTACATAAATTTCTATCATCACAAACTGAAACAATATTTTTTATCGATAGAGAACAAGTATTAATATCTGGATTAGGATTAGAAGTTGATGAAGGTTATTTAACACAAGATATTTTTGACGAGGATATTGATTATTCAAATTATCAATCAATGACAAGTTCTTTTGGTCAAGATATTTTTGCCAAAGTAGAAAGACAAAAGAAAGATATAAATCTAAATATTGATTATTCGAAGTTTTCAAATCACGCTTTCTTTGGTTCGGCAGAATCTAAATTAAAAAACTTTAAAGATAAGGCAGTTAAACTTGAAGGTTTATATAGTCAAATAAGTTCTTCATTGACATTTTCAAGTAGTAAAAATATTATTGACAAAAGAAAAGATTTATTTAAACAAGTTAAAGATATACAAGATAATTTTACTAGTTATGAATATTTTCTCTATAATGATGGTCAAAATTATTCAACTGCATCTGCACCTGGTATTGGAACTAATTTAGCCGGAACTAAGTTCACTAATAAATTCAGTAATAATATTTTTACATCGTCACATGATGCTGAGGGATTTGATACTTTATATTCGAAACGATCATATACTGACTATCTCCATTTGTTTACTGATGTTTATAGAGTTGAAGATCCACCCTTTTACAATACTAATAAAGCCGTTTATTTATCTTTCGTTATGAGAGGATATACTGGAAGTATAGCATCACCAAATAGTAATTTTGATTTAACACTTGATGGTGGTAATGCAAATATTAATTACGATGTAACTTCTTCTCAAAATTATCCATATAATACTCAAAGAAGAATACCATTTGAAGCATTTAGTGGTTCAGCAATATCAAACCCAACTGCGACTGGTTCTCATTATCAGAGATATATTTTTAAAGGAGAGCAGTTGTATTGGAGGCCTACTTATGAAGTTGCGGGCACTCGGTGGGTCTTCGCCACAGCAGACGATGACATATACTGGTCTGGTAGCATTGGTAGTGGAACTTATTATGAAATACTATCAGGTTCAAATGTAATATCAGCTTCAACAAGTGGAAGTATTGGTGATGGGTATGCTTATCGTATATTTGATAATAGTAATCTACATAGACCATATTTCTTTCCAGATACCATACTAGAAGATGGTTCAAATATAGATGGCCCCGTTACTGCATCTATTATGCCTCAAGGTGATTTGTTTCCAGTATTTTTTAATGCTCAAAAGATAACTAATGCTTATTTTACAGATGTAAAAGTTTCTTATAATAATCCAACAGATATACAACCATTCAGTAATATCTATAGACCACCGAGTGGTAGTTATGCTGGTTCTGATAAATGGAATTCTTGGTATGATGCATTACTAACTACTGCACAAAATTACGATAATGATAATATACATTCATTAGTTAATAATTTACCAGTCTCTTTACGAATTGATGACCAACATAAAACATTAAGAGATTTTGTTAATATGTTAGGTGAACAATATGATTTGTTGAGAAATTATATTGACAATTATCAAAACTTTTACAAAATGGGATATAAGAATCCTAATTCAATACCAGATAATTTATTACCAATAATAGGTGATTCGATTGGATTTGATTTGATGAATCCATATAGTGGTAGTATTACAAGTTATTTAGAAAATAATGAAGTTGATGGTATTGGTATAAAAACTGCAATAAATTCATTATGGAAAAAAATACTTAACAATGTAATTTATGTTTACAAGACAAAAGGAACTCAAGAGTCATTAAGTGCATTATTAAATTTATATGGGTTTGATGCCGATTCTTTTAGACTACAAGAATATGGTGGTTCAATTGAAGAGCATAATCCAACTGTCATTACTGGTTCAGCTGAAGACTTATTGGATGGATTAAAAAATAAATCAGGTAATATATCGTTCATACAAGAAACTGTACCATTTCCAATGTTGAATTTAAGTAGCGGTTCGAATTATTTAGCATTGGATTGGTGGACAAATGACGCAAAACCAAATGGAATAGAATTTGTATTTCATGCAAATCCATCAACAACTACACAAACATTATTAAGGTCAAGTGGTTCTAATGATTATTGGGATTTAAGAGTTGTGCCATCCGGTTCATCAAATACAACAGGAAGTATTGAATTTAGAATAAATTATATTAATTCAGCATCAAGTGCTATTGGTACAAATCATGTTTCCATGTCAACTAATTATATTGATAATATAATGAGTGATAATATTTTTAATGTAATGTTACAGAGAAATGTGGTAACGGCAAGTAATACATTAGGGGCTTCTTCTATTACACAATCATATCATATGTTTGTCGCTCGTAAGGATGATGATAAAATCAGAAATGTACAATTTATAAGTATGTCTTCACATGACAGTAGTATTTCTGCTTCTTATAAATCAGGTTCATTTATAAATCAAAATTTCATTACATCATCTGCTTTAACGAGTAAAAATTTATTTATGGGAGAAACACTATCTGGTTCAGTTGCTGAAATAAGAACATGGGATAGTTATGTCAGTATGTCAAAATTTAAACAACATGTTTTAAACTATCATAGTTTAGTTGGTGGTTCTATCACATCTGGAGTAAATGATTTGATTTATAGATTTAGATTAAATGAAAATATTCCAAATTATAATAGACATCCTAATAAAGCAAATTTAAAAATTTATGATTCTAATCCAAAACATACTAAAGACTATAGTCATTTGATTTCCGCACAACCAAGTTTAAATTTTAAAACTTTTATGACGGAACAAACTTTTTACAAATTCGGTATAAGAGGAACGGATGAGATTAAAAATGATAATCAAACGAATTTAGGTCCAAAATTAAAAGTAGTTGGTACATTGAATCCTAATACAAGAACTGTAATACAACCATATGATGAGACTCCACAAAGACAAATATCAAATAAAGTTGGAAAATCACTTTCTTATGTGGGTGCAATTGATTCCTTAATAATAAATTTAATGTCTGATTTTAAATTAGATGATTATCTTGAAGATGGAACAATGGATGGTATTTATAGTGATTTGGTCGATTTAAGAAAACAATTAATTAGTGATAATGTTATTCAGATTGATGTTGTTAAGAATTTAAAATCAGTCGAATCTATTTTAAGTAGTCCATTACTAGAAAATATAAAATCTTTAATACCAGCTAAATCAAAACTTGATTTTTCATATAATGTAAAAAATGATATTTTATTTCGTTCAAAGATAAGAAACGCAAGATTACAAACTCAATTGAATCCAAACTTAATAGTGGGTGGTATAGGTTCTGCTACATTTGAACCTGATGTAGTTTCAAATGCAAATCAAAATTATAAAACTGCTACAGTAGATATACTAGATGATGAATTAACTACAAGTGGATTTGCAAATCAAAATGCTAAAAATGGTACAGTTGATATACTTGATAATGAATTAAGCATTACTTCAACTGCTAATCAAAATGTAAAAACAAATTATTCAACTCCATTAGATATTATTGATTTATCAAATTCAAAAACAGAGTCCACTTATACGGTTGAACCTGATATTACAAGTTTATTATTAGGTAGTAAAAATGAATTTTATAAGAATCATGGTAAGGGAACTAATCAAGTTTATTTTAAATCTAAAAATCAAGGGACAGATGGAAATTATAACACTTATAAATATGAAACAAGATTTACCTTTCCAACCATAGGTGATACGGAAGAATTTCATCCAGTAAGTGGTACATTGGAAAGTAGAACGGGAACAAATGCGAAACAACCTTATAACCATCATGATAATTTCAAACATTTTTTCAATAGACAATTTATAGATAGTGGGAGTGGGTATACTTATAATTCTTATTTTGGAGTTAACGGTGATGCTACGAAAGACGGTAGAATGATAGGTAGAACAAGATTTTTTAGTACGGATAGTGATGGTAATATAACGTATCCATCAAATCATTATATTTATACTAGAACAAGTAAAGATGTGTTGGATAATTTAATTTACAAAGGAACTCAGTATAGTGGTTTAAATTCAACTATGGATCCATTGGATTTAGATCCAAGACCTAAAGTTCCGGCTTATACAATTAACGTTGGTGGTTCAGATACACTAAAGAAACTAAAAGTAATTAGGTAAAACATTTTTTGAATATATTTATATTAAACAAGGATTAATGTTATGGGAATATTAGACAGTGATACCGTTGTTGTAGACGCTATTTTAACTAAAATTGGTAGACAAAAATTAGCAAACGGACAACCAATTGGGATTACTAAATTTGCATTTGGTGATACTGGTGTTGATTATACACTTTATAATCCAAACCACCCAAGTGGTTCAGATTCATATGGAACTGCAATTACTTCAATGCCAATGCTAGAAGCAGTACCAGATGATAATGTATTTTTACGTTCAAAACTTTATGGAACTGGTGAAAGAAATATTCAAAATTTTTCATTTATAACGGTTGAAAATACTTCAGTAACCATAACAAAAGTTCCTGGTCAAACTGAAAGTAATCCAGTTCTTATAACTCCAATGGTATTTCCAAGACGTGACGCCCCGGTATTTGATTTTAGAGTTTTAGATGTAAGGGGTCTTCAAGTTCCTGGTGTTGTATATCAACAAGGAAAATCTCAAACCATCGAAAAAGATCCGTCTTTTGATTATCCAGATCCTGTTATAGGTAATGTAATAGGACAAAAGGATCTTACAATAAATGCTTGGCCACAACAAATAACAAGTCAAAAGACAGTTGGTGTTGAAATAACCAGTCCAGGTGCAGCCCCAGCATTTCTTTCAGTCACGATACACGTAAATAATACTACAGGTTAAGGCAAGGAAATATGTTTAAAAATTTAAATCCAAAAGAAGATACAATAACAACACAAATAACAGTAACAAATGGATTTTTTGATGGTGGAGTTGGAACAGTTAATGGTAATGCAGTAATAGGTGGTAGTGGAGGAAATTTACCAACATCATCTTTGTCAACTACACAGAAAAAATATTATTATAATTTACAATATAATTCAAAAGATCATTTTTCTGTAACTTATGGTCATAAAGAAGGTAGTGGTAGTTCTGTACAAACATCAACTACAGAAGGTGAAACTAAAGCAGTTTATAGAACATTTTACAATATGACAGAAACCGATAGTGAAAGACTTAGAGATACAACTGGATGGTTAATGGTAGATGGAACTAATAGTACTAATGCCGTAACTCAATCTGATGTTTATGTTGTTGCTGCAGAAAGACTACAAATGAAAGATAGATTGAATCCAGGTACTTGGACAATGAAGTTGTCTGGTTCATCCACAGTAGGTTCATCTTCTTTTATTTCTTTAACGGATAATAGTAAAACGACTGCTCCATCATCTGCTCCATTTGGTGAAAGATATGATATTGTTTCAGGATCAGCCGGTAGTGTAGTAGTAGCTGCATCAACAAAAACTTATGGTTTCTTTTATCCTGATGCTGGTGTAATGGTATTTAGTGCAAATGCTCTTTCATCTAGTTTACCTGGAAGAAAAGGATTTATACAAAGTGGAAGTGAATATGCTAAGAGTGGTACAGGTGGTAATGGATTTGCACAAGACCTTAGAACAGTTTCAGCTGCTGATAATGCAAATAAAATGAGAATAGCTCTTCAAAAGGGTTCGGTAACATTACGTTCTGAAGAACAACAATATATCTTTGATCATTTCTGTAGAGCACGTGCTAATGAATATAATTTATCTCAAAATATTACTTTTTGGAGTGGTTCAAACTATAAAATAAGACATGATGATATGGTGACTAATCCACAAGTTTATATTTCAGAAGTTGGACTATATGACAGTGCTGGTAGTTTGATGGCAGTTGGTAAATTAAGTTCAGCTATTAATAAAAACATTAGTTCTGAAGCAATTATAAAAGTTAGACTTAC